>VFQS010001593.1_pt1 | contig 20472 bp, 18 predicted proteins | sample 3512361 | NCBI WGS metagenome assembly VFQS01 (sample SAMN10412375, study PRJNA504923) | tailings metagenome | isolation source: Relicate 1 Philex TSF3 active mining | place: Philippines
TGCTGGCGCTGCCACACTCCCCTTATTTATTACGCGCAACCATCTTGGTATATCCGCACCACAAAAATTAAAGAGGCCTTGCTGCGGGAAAATGCTGCAACTGATTGGCACCCAGAAACCATCAAGACTGGAAGATTTGGCGATTGGTTGAATAACAACATTGATTGGGCGTTATCACGCAATCGATATTGGGGAACTCCACTTCCAATCTGGCGTTGCGAAAACTCACATGAAGAATCATTCGGCTCCTTAAAAGAGCTATCAACTAGAGCTGGTCGAGATCTAAATGGATTAGAGCTACATCGTCCTTACGTCGATGACATTTCATTTAACTGCAATCAATGCTCTGCGGTGATGGAGCGCACCCCTGAGGTTATTGATTGTTGGTATGACTCTGGCGCTATGCCATTTGCACAATGGGGGTACCCGCATAAGCCGGGATCAGTAGAGAAATTCAATGAGGCCTACCCTGCAGATTTTATCTGCGAGGCGATTGATCAAACCCGTGGATGGTTCTACACACTTATGGCGATTGGAACATTGGTTTTTGATAAATCTTCCTACAAAACGGTGCTCTGTCTTGGACACATTCTTGATAAAGATGGTCGCAAGATGAGTAAGCATTTGGGGAATGTTTTAGAGCCAATGGCACTGATGGATCAACATGGTGCCGATGCGGTGCGTTGGTACATGTTGGCGGCAGGCTCTCCTTGGAGTGCGAGACGGGTTGGACATGATGCAATCACTGAGGTTGTTAGAAAGACTTTACTCACATATTGGAACACCGTCTCGTTCCTATCGCTATATGCCTCAGCATCAAATTACCAACCGACCGCATTTTCCTCGAATCTCAATCTCTCCACCATGGACCGGTGGATTGTTAGCGAACTAAATCAATTAATCGCTGAGATAGATGATGCGCTTTCAAACTTTGATTCTCAAAGAGCTGGAAATGCTTTGGCCACATTTATCGATGATCTCTCCAACTGGTATGTGCGCCGCTCTAGACGCAGGTTCTGGGATGGTGACACAGCAGCGCTTGCTACTTTGCAGCACTGCTTAACGACTCTCACAATGTTGATGGCTCCTTTAGTTCCCTTTATAACCGAACATGTCTGGCAGAAATTAGTCCGTCCCATCAACCCAGAAGCTCCGAGCTCGGTTCATCTTGCAGACTTCCCTGTTTCTGATTCTGCATTGATCGACAAGCAGCTTTCAAAAGATGTTGCGCTAACGAGAAGGCTGGTGGAGCTGGGACGTGCTGCAAGGGCACAATCTCAGGTCAAAATTAGGCAACCACTTTCAAGGGCATTGATTGCAGCATCTGGTTGGAAATCCCTCTCCCAAGAGTTGCGCGACCAGATTGCCGATGAGTTAAATGTTGAGCAGCTCGATGATCTTTCAGCAGCTGGTTCCGATTTAGTTGATGTATCCATCAAGGCGAACTTTCGGACCTTGGGTGCCAAATTTGGCGGCGAGGTTCAAGTGATTGCAAAGGCATTGGCTGGAACGGATGCTGCTGCTCTAGTTTCAAAGGTGCGCAAAGATGGCAAAGCAGAGATTAAGTTTGGCGCTGATCAAGTGGCCGAGATTCTCGAAGAGGATTTGGTTATTACTGAAACTCCAAGATCGGGCTGGGCTGTTGCTTCACACTCCGGAGAGAGTTTGGCGCTAGATCTTGAACTTTCATCAGAGTTGATTGCAAAGGGAATTGTCCGCGAAGCTATTCGTGCAATTCAGGATGCCAGAAAATCTTCCGGCTTTGATATCAGCGATCGCATTCACGTTACCTGGAACAGCTCGCAAGAGTTCGCTTCGGCAATTGATTCTGGTGCGCAGTGGATCAGCGAAGAGGTCTTAGCTTTGTCTTTCAATAGAGATGAATCTCTCGGAACTAGCGAGGATGAACTGGGTCTAAAGCTTTCGCTGCAAAAGGCCTAGAACTGGCTTCTGATCTCCCATAGATCAGGAAATACTGGATTAAATAGAGTGGAGGCCAAGTATTTGGCTCCACTCGATCCTCCAGTGCCTATCTTCTGACCAATAGTTCGCTCAACCATCTTTACGTGACGATATCTCCACTCCTGCAACCCTTCATCAATGTCAACCAAGCGCTCGCAAATCATGGAGGCTTCAGGATCATTCCGGTGCAATAAAAGAAGTGAATCCTGCACCTGAGTTGATGGTGCATAGCTTTGGGTGAAATCCCGTTCCAAGATATTTTTCGGAATATGAAATCCTCGGCCAGAAAAATACTTTAATGCGCTATCCCAAATGGACGGCCCGGACATAAGTTTTTCAACTCTGGTTTTGTCATGAGCTAAGAGATGAGATGCGGTCTTTGGATCGCGCCGACCCAAGATTGCTTCTACCTCCCTAAACTGAGCAGACTGGAAACCACTTGAGGCACCAAGTCGATCTCGGAATGAATTGAATTGAAGTGGAGTCATGGTTTCTAAAATATCAATTTGCGAAACACAGATTTTCAGAATAGTTCTAATTCGCCCAAGCAACCCAAGTGCGTAATGTGTTTCACCATTTTCTAGCGCACGCTGCGCCGCAATGAATTCATGGATTAGCTGCTTAAACCAGAGTTCGTAGGTTTGATGAATAACGATGAAAAGCAATTCATCATGCTCTGGTCCGCTGGATAATGGCTTTTGCAACTCAAGCAACTCATCAACCTTCAAATAGTTGCTATAGGTCAATGCGGCATCATTGTTTTCTGTCATGTAACTCGAGAGCCTCCAGCTTTAACCTTTTTGTACTCACCTGAGCTAACCAAATCACGCAATCTTTCAAAGCCGTCAAACACCTCAACATACGAGGTTGCCAAAGGTGAGATGGCTACTCGAATTGAATTTGGAACCCGATAATCTGGAATTACATTGGAATGCACTCTCATCGCAACGGCAATTTGCTCAGCTTCTGGATGAACCAGTGAAATATGTCCACCTCTATTCTTCGCATTTCTTGGCGTATTCAAGGTAAAACCAAGCGGCTTTAGCCAGGACTCATAAAGCTCAATCATCATTTCAGTGCCGCGAGCGGCCTTTTCTTCAATCGCATCAATGCCCGCCGTTTCGATCATTTCAAAGGCAGACTTAACGCAACGCAAACCCATCAAAGACGGGCTCGCAATTTGAAATCCTCTTATGCTCGCATCTTTTTCAAATTCCGGTCCCATAGCAAACTGATCTCGCTGTGCAAACCATCCCTGAATTGGAACCTGTAATTCATTTTGCATCCCTTTAGCTACGTACAGCCAAGCTGGAGCTCCCGGTCCTGAGTTTCCATACTTGTAAGTGCAGCCAACCGCTATATCAACTCCATTTTGGTCAAAATTCAGCGCAACCGATCCAACTGCGTGCGCTGCATCCCACAGCAACAATGCTCCATAACTTCTTACTAAATCTGTTAGCGCCTTTATATCCTGCCTTGCTCCCGATCGATATTGCACCACTTCTAAGCTGACTAAGGCGACATCATCACTTAAGTATTTTTCTAGAATCTCTGGAGTAATCAATTCGTTTTCTGCTATCGCTGGATCTTCATTGTCGATTACAACTAAATTCAATCCGTGCTGCTTGGCCAAACCCTGCATGATGTATCGATCAGTTGGAAAATTCGCAGCATCGATAATGATGGTTTTCCGATTTGGTCGAGCTTTAATCGCAGCTGATGCTAATTGGTAGAAATTTACCGAGGTTGTATCGCAGGCCAAGACCTGTCCCGCTGCTGCACCTAGTGCGCTGCGACCAATTAAGTCCCCAACAGATTGAGCTTCATCCACCCAATGCGCCCAGCCCGTCACGACCTGTGGACCCCATTCTTGGGTTAGGAACTCATTTATAACTTTGACGGTGTTGTGCGGCAATCTTCCAAGCGAGTTGCCATCTAGATAGCAAGTGTTCGAATCGGTAATTACAAACAGATTTTTGTAATGATGTAATGGGTCTTTTTCGTCAAGTGCGATTGCATCTGAGCGTTGCATGTAACGCAGTCTATGCAACTTTAGTTAGGCAATTATCGCAATAAGAATCTGTGTCCCAAAAAACAAAACAATAAAGGACAAATCCAGCGCAACTGGACCCATGCGCAAAGGCGGAACGAAACGTCTCACAAAACTCAATGGCTTATCGGTGATCATGTAGATAATCTCCGCCAGCGGAAGAATTATTCCCCTTGGGCGCCAGCCCGGTTTGAACATTCTCACGTAATCCAAAATCAATCTCAGAAATAGAGAGAGCAAAAAGAGATTTAAGGCGAGAACTATCCAACTAGTCAGATTTATCACGGCGTTGCTAAATCAGCTTTGATTAAAAAGGCTGGCGTTGGCAGCCGCAGTTTTATCCTCTGAGCTCACCATCACATTTGGTGGTGATAGAAGAAATACCTTTGAGGTAACCCGCTCGATTGTTCCTGCATGACCAAAAACTAAACCTGATGCAAAATCAATTAGGCGTTTGCGCTCTGACTCTTCCATGTCGCTAAGGTTCATAATCACTGGATTGCCTTCGCGATAAAACTCACCGATTGCTCTGGCTTCACTGTAGAAACGCGGAGTAATTGTCACAATGCGATCAATTGCTGCAGGTTCTGCAGTTGGAACGACAACTGGAAGCTGAGGGGCAACACTTAGCGCAGGTGCTTGTCGCTTGGCTGGTGCGGCCGGCTTGGTACGAACATTGACAGACTCTTGAACCGTTCCGTCATCCTCAGTTAGACCTAGATAGTTGGTCATTCTTCTTAGCGCGTTTGACATGGGTGAATTTTATGTTGAGTTCTAACGCGTACCGAGGATTGAGCTGCCCAATCGGACATGTGTCGCGCCAAACTCCATTGCTACTTTAAAATCACCGCTCATACCCCCAGAGATAAAGCGCGCTTCTGGAATTAAGTTTTGCAGCCGAAGGCTCGCATTCTGCAAATTAGAAAAAGCCGGGGCTGGATCCTGATTTAGCGGGCCTACCCCCATTACCCCCACTATCTCTAGACCAGCTTCATCTCCAACGACTTCGACAAATTCTTCAAGGGATTCAGGTTTGATCCCACTTCGCTCGCTGCCAGCCGAAAGCTCTTGATCGAGATTTACTTGAATGAAGCACCGCTGCTTTTTATTGCGGGCTCTAGCTAGTTCTGAGATTTTCTTGGCATGGCTCACATCATCTAAAGAATGTATGAAATCGCTCCACTCCACAATCGATTTCAACTTGTTGCTTTGTATCCCGCCCTGAAAATGCCAGACCGCATCTGCGGGAAGCTCTTTTGATTTGGCCGATCCCTCTACATCGCGATTTTCCCCAAACTCTCGGTGCCCCAAGTCGTAAAGGATTTGCACATCACTCGCAGGGAAAGTCTTAGTTACAACAATCAGTGCCACGCCAGGTTTCAACTGGGATTTAATCTCATCAAGCCGGCTCGCGATCTCTGATCTACGGTCCATATCAGAGAGCCTCCATCAAGGAGATGACGCCGGCTTGTCTACCGGTTACGCCATCCCTGCGGTAAGAAAAATAACCAGCATCATGAGATGTGCATTTTTTTACCCGCTCCCATTTGATCCCACCTGAGTTGAGTTGTGAGATTAACCCTGACTCAATATCCAAACATGGTTTTCCGGAGGCAGATTTAAGACTCGAACTTGCAGCTGGCACGAGTTCTACAACCTCATCGTAAACATCCTGATCGACTTCATAACACTCAACACAAATGGAGGGACCAATATGAGCCGAAATCTCATCACTTTTGATCTGGTAACTTTCAAAAAGGTTTAACACCTCTCGCAAAATATCTAGTGCCAGCCCTCTTCTTCCAACATGTACCGCGGCTACAGCGCGTGGGCTTTCCAGCAAAAGTGGGATGCAATCTGCCACTAGTGTTACTAGGGCAACATCCCTTCGAGTCGTAAACAAAGCATCCGCATCCGGAGCAAGATTGGAATCCGATTTCTCATCAATAACAATGACTTTCTTGCCATGTACTTGATTCATGAAAAATAAATTGGTGGCAGGGATTTTAAAGTCATCTGCGAGCTGCATACGATTTTGCGTTACGGCAGCGAGGCTATCCCCCACGTGTTTGGCCAAGTTAAAAGAGTCATAGGGGGCGTTGCTCACGCCACCTAAGCGCGAGGTGAAAATAAACCTCGACATAAACCCTTACTTCATGAAATCTGGGATATCGATTTCATCCTCTGAAACTAACTCTTCAAATGTGATTCGGCGCCGGGCAGGTTGCTCTGGGGTTTCCATTGCAACGGCAATCGGATCATTTGCAGGTATTGGATCTGCTTGTCCACTAAGTGTTGCAGTTGAGATCACCGGCATTTCAAGTTTCTTTGGTGCACCACCATCAAATCCAGCAGCAATGACCGTTACTCGAACTTCATCACCTAGCGCATCATCAATGACGGTTCCAAAAATGATATTTGCCTCAGGATGAGCACACTTTGCCACCAATTCAGCGGCCTCACTAATTTCAAACAATCCAAGATCAGAGCCACCTGCTATCGAAAGCAATACTCCATGTGCGCCATCAATTGATGCCTCAAGCAGTGGCGAGGAAATTGCTAACTCAGCAGCGCGGGTTGCGCGAGCTTCTCCCCTTGCCGAGCCAATTCCCATAAGGGCAGATCCTGCGCCATCCATAACACTCTTCACATCGGCAAAGTCAAGATTAATCAAACCTGGAGTGGTGATTAAATCCGTGATGCCCTGAACACCTGAAAGCAAAACTTGATCCGCTGTTTTAAATGCTTCAGGAGCAGAGATTGATCGATCCGAAATAGAAAGCAAACGATCATTTGGAATAACAATTAAAGTGTCAACCTCTTTGCGAAGATTTTCAATTCCCTCTTCAGCCTGTGAAGCGCGACGTTTTCCTTCAAAACTAAATGGACGGGTTACTACACCAACTGTTAATGCACCAAGTTCTTTTGCAATCTTCGCAACAACAGGTGCGCCACCAGTGCCAGTTCCGCCACCTTCTCCAGCGGTAACAAACACCATGTCTGAACCGCGCAAAACCTCTTCGATTTCTTCGGTGTGATCAATTGCAGCTTGCTTGCCAATTTCTGGAGCAGCACCTGCACCAAGACCACGGGTTAACTTTCTGCCGATATCGAGTTTTACATCTGCATCACTCATTAGAAGCGCCTGAGCATCGGTATTAATCGCAATAAATTCAACGCCCTTTAAACCGGCATCAATCATTCGATTAACTGCGTTAACTCCACCGCCACCAATTCCAACTACTTTGATGACCGCTAAATAATTCTGTGGTGTTGCCACGATGTCGCCTCTCTTCGAACCCTAATTCTCAACTTTAGACTTAGAGTTTCCCTTTATTGTGCGCGCAAAAGTAGGCGGGCATCACCCTTCAAGCAAACACCGACACAAACAATCTTTTTGCGCAATTTGATAGCTGATTAAAACTGATCAGCGACTAACAATTGGCGAAACTGGATTAGAAAGATCCACATTGTTAACGTTTTTGTTGGCCTTCAGCTCCATCAAACGCTGCAGTATTTCTACTTTTAAATCAATATCTTTGACACTTCCCCAGGCGATATCCAACCTTCTGTCATTAAAAACTGCCGTTGTGGAGATAGCTAGTTGGTCTTTTGCCGTCACCCGCTCCACTTTCAATGACTTCGCCGCCAACTCTTTCAGCAAATTTGCCACATCTTCACGTACGGCTTGACTGTCGTTTTGAAACGATATTTCCGGCACATCGTTCCACTCTCCAGAGTTGATGGCTCTCAAAACAGCTTCTCTGGGCAAATAGAAGTACTCCAAATCTTGATCCATGAAACCCACAGTTTCAACATTTGTACTGTCCTTCGCTACTAATTTTCCTATTGGGTTGCGAGGCAAAATTTCAATCTGTAACTCGCCGGATAAGAGGTTCCGATTAAGTTTTACATTTTCAACCCAAAGCATTTCTCGCAACCTAGTTGCAATTTGTTTTCGATCGACTCGGGCCAAAGGTTGCCCAATTTTGACTACAGCCGGCGCTCTATCAATTTTCGCCATCACATCACGGACAACTTTTTTGTCCGCTGAATCGATGATTACTTTTTCGACGGCAAACAATTTTGTCCAGCCCAACACATACGCTGAGGCGCCAATAATCAAAATACTCAGCAGGAATAATGGCCGTCTAGCAATTCGCATGAGTCTTCTTTTTACTGCTTTTCTTCGAGTGCCGCTAACACTAGTTTTCCTAGCGAGCTCACATCACCTGCACCAAGGGTGATGATGATGTCCCCTGCTTTTGCCATTTGTGCAACTGCATCCACCACCGCGGGCATAGAAGGTTCATAAGTAACTTCATGAACTTTCATTTTGTTTGAAATTAAAGATGAAGTTACTCCGGGGATCGGTTTTTCACTTGCTGGATAAACCTCTAATAGAAAGGTGTGATCTGCCAGCGCTAGTGATTCCGCAAATTGAGCAGCAAAAGCCTGGGTTCGGCTGTAGCGGTGCGGCTGGAAAATTGTTATTACCCGTCCGGTTTGGGCATAAATACGGGCGGTTTCTAAAGTGGCGCGAACCTCTGTTGGATGATGACCGTAATCATCAATTACCGTGACTCCGTTGATCTTGCCCTTTATTTCGAATCTACGACGCGCGCCGGTAAACAGCTTCAAACCCGCAAGAATTTCCTGAGCCGGCGCCCCAAGCTTGAGCGATACTGCAAGCGCAGCAGCCGCATTGAATAAATTATGTCTGCCGGTAATTGCCAATTCCATTTCGCCCAAAATTCTTCCTTTGTAAGTAACTCTGGCAACTGCGTTTTTATTTGAAACATAAATCCGGTCAAGTTTTAAATCAGCATCCGAGCTTTCACCATATGTGATTAACTCAAGTTTCGTAGAATCCGAGGATTTGATTCTTGAGATTAATCGCTGAACCCCTGGATCATCGACACAAGCAACGAGAAATCCATCCGGTTGAATCGTGGAAACAAACCCAGCAAAAATCTCATCTATTGAATTTAGGTCCACAAAATGATCGACGTGATCAAGTTCTATATTTGTGACAATGGCACCAAGGGGTTCGTAGGCAATAAATGATCCATCGGATTCATCGGCTTCAACTACAAATACATCACCAGAACCCTGATGGGCATTTGTGCCTGAATTGCGAACAGTCGCACCGATGGAAAAAGAGGGGTCTAGCCCACAATGTTGCAAGGCAACAGTCAACATCGAGGTTGTGGTTGTTTTGCCATGAGTTCCAGCAACCGCAATGGAGCGATAGCCCTGCATTAAATCAGCTAGAGCCTGCGCTCTCTCCTTGATTGGAATTCTTAGTTTTGTTGCCTCTTGAATTTCCACATTACTTTCCGGGATTGCACTGGAACGAACTAGAAAATCAGCGCCGGCGATGTTCTTTGAATCGTGGCCCACAAAGGTTTCGATTCCTAAATTTCGTAGTCCAGCCAAGCTAGCTGAATCGTGAATATCAGAACCCGTCACCTTTGCACCTCTGGCGATCATGATTCGTGCGATGCCGCTCATTCCAGAGCCACCAATGCCTACGAAATGGGCATGAACACCAGTCCAATTTGTAGTCCTGTTAGTCATGCAACACCTGCATGGCTAACTCAGCAATTCTTTTTGCAGCATCACTGTTAGCGCCAATTTGTTTAGGGGCAAAGTTCAAAGCTTTTTGGATGGCTTCATCGATATTGAAGCTGAGCCATGCTGCATTGAAATCGGAGTCTCTAACCAAGGTTGCTGCCCCATTTAATGAAAGCGCCTTTGCGTTATCGAACTGTTCTCCATTGCCATGAGGCAGCGGAATCAAAATTGCGTATTTGCCGACCGAGGTTAACTCCGAACAAGTAACAGCGCCACTGCGGGTAATCAACAAGTCCGCGCTGGCATAGATTGCCGCCATGTCATGAAAGTACGGCATCGGGCGATAATTAACAGTTGCCTCTGGCAACTCATTCTTAATTCCGACCGCATGGAGAATTTGAATTTCGGAAAGATTTTCCAAAGACTCCTTTATAACCTGATTAATATGCAGCGAACCTTGCGATCCACCAAAGACTGCGACTATTGGTCGCTTTGGGTCCAATCCCCATTCTTGGCAACTTCGAGCTCGAATTTCAGATTTATCTTTAATATTGTTGAGGGCGGAAATGCTTTCTCTAATTGGCATTCCAGTTAAAACTGAACCGGGCCATTCGCGGCGGACAGAATCAAAATTAACCGCAACAATCTGAGCAAATCTACGTCCCAATTTATTTGCCCAACCCGGCTTGGCGTTCGCTTCATGAATAACAATCGGAATCTTTCGCAGAAATGCCGCCAAATAGGCTGGGGCGGAAACATAACCACCAAAGCCAATCAAAAGGCTAACACCGCGCATGGTTCTTAGCGCCTGCGTAATTGAAAGCGCTAGCTGAAATGGGAAAAGGATGTTTTTTACCGCTAATGAACGGGGCATAACTACTTTATTAATAGTGTGAAGTTGATAGCCACGTTTTGGAACCAACATCTGCTCCAGCGCCCCATTGGTGCCGAGAAATTCGCAAACCAACTCTGGATTTATCTTTCTTATTGCATCTGCAACAGCAAGTGCTGGTTCGATATGGCCTGCTGTGCCGCCGCCGGCCAACAAGATTCGCTGCGACATGGAGCTATCCTCTCGCAGTTCTAACCGCTTTTCGCTCTTTTATTTCTGCGGCGATTTCTGGATCGCGACGCAGAACGCCCAGGACGAATCCGATAGCGATGAATGTGGCTAGTAATGAGGAACCACCGTAGGAGATAAATGGCAAGGTAACTCCAACTACTGGCATAACGCTGATTACAGTTCCGATGTTTAGAATCACTTGGAAGGCAAGCCAGCAACCAATTCCCGCACATGCATATCTTTCAAATGAGTTATTAGCTCGCAGTGCAACCCGGAAAATACCTAAAATCAACAAGGCGAACAAAACTAGTACTACCAAAGTTCCAAGCAGCCCAAGCTCCTCACCAATAACTGAAAATATAAAGTCAGTGTGAGCAGCGGGTAGGTTTCCCCATTTTTGTTTACTGCTTCCCAACCCAGTTCCTAATGGTCCACCAGATGCCAATCCCATAATGCTGTGTGCTTGCTGCCAACCAACACCTTTGTAATTCTCCTCGGCGAAAGGATCAAAAAATGCGGAAAAGCGATTCATTCGATTACTTGAAGTGATAATCAAAAATCCAAAGCCAACACCAATAGCTGCGCCCAAAGTTGCAAAAACCCTCAATGGAATGCCGGCGATAAAAAGAATTCCTCCAACTATTCCAGCCACTACAACTGCGGTACCTAAATCTCTTCCCGCCAAAATGAGCAACATGATCATAAATATTCCGGGTACTACTAATTTGGCGGCGTTTGAAGCCTCACCTTGTTCGGCTCTCTGATCGTGGATACGCAGCCTCAAGGCGCACCAGATAACAATTCCGAATTTTGCAAACTCGCTCGGCTGAATCGAAAATGAACCAACGCCAATCCAGTTGGTATTTCCACCGACCGTTTTTCCAAGCCCTGGAACCTGTGGCAATAACAAGAGCACGGCGGAAATTACTAATGCTAAGCGGGCAATTGGCTTCCAAAGTTCAACGCGCAACTTCATAGCAACCCAAGCAATCAAAATAGACAAAGCTAGAAAAAGCGCCTGACGCAACACAATTGCGAAAGAGTTTCCGGATTCATTTAACGCGGTAACAGATGAAGCGCTAAGAACCATAACAAGCCCCAAAGCCGACAGCGCAATCACAGAACCTAAAATCAAGTAGTAGGCAGAAGCAGGCCTAGAAAACAAAGATTTTGAATTAGACATTTAAATGCTCCTTAACTGCCTGAGCAAAGAATTGCCCGCGCTGTGCATAATTCTTGAATTGATCCATTGAAGCACAAGCCGGTGCGAGCAAAACTGAATCACCTTTTTGTGCCAATTCACCAGCTTTATTGACTGCTGCCCGCATCACAGAGATTCCATCTTCTTCTTCAATACGGTAAATCGGCACCGCCGGCGCGTGGAGCTTTAAAGCATTTTCGATAACTGACGCATCGGTACCAAAAAGAATTGCTGCCTTAATTCGCGCGCCGCAGCGCTGTGCAAGTTCGTCCATGGCAGCTCCTTTAGCCAGACCGCCGGCAATCCATATTGATTTCAACTGTGATTGGAGAGCAGCAATTGCGGCATGAGGGTTGGTCGCTTTGGAATCATCAATCCAAGTTATTCCTTCTGACTCAGCAACTACCTCAAGTCTGTGATGATCCAATTTGAATTCTCGCAGCGCTGCCGCCACCGAGTCAGCTGAAACGCCGATTGATCTTGCTAGGGCTGCTGCGGCCATGGCATTTAAAACATTATGTGGCACTGCAGGCTTGATATCAGCTAATTCGCATAAAGCCTCAGCTTCATTGCTTATGAAAGCCCGATCAACTACCAAGTTCTCAACAAGTCCGATTTGGTGAAGAGCGGGAGTCTCGAGAGAAAACCAAATAACATCCTGCGAAACATTTCTGGCGCGTTTAACGATTTCGTCATCATGAGAGTTGAGAATGACCTTGCCAGCTTTATTTGCGATTTTAAACTTCGCCGCAGCATAATTTTCAAAACTTCCATGCCAATCAATATGATCTTGCGCAATATTCAATATTGCTACAGATTCAAACTCAGCCTCATTGCTCCATTCCAACTGAAATGAAGAAAGCTCTAATACCAATACCGATGCCTCAGAATTAGACACCGCCTCAATAGCCGTATAACCGACATTTCCACAAGCAGCAGCATTTATTCCACCTTTATTGAGGATTGCCTCTGCCATCTGAACTGTAGTGGTTTTGCCGTTTGTGCCAGTAAGAGCAAGCCAACGCTGATCTGGTGCGATTTCTTTTTTGACCCGCCAAGCCAAATCAATCTCACTAATAAGTTCGATCCCCTGCGAAATAGCATGTTTTATTAATCGGTTATCGTGCTTCCAGCCTGGTGAAACTATTCCCAGAGTTACATCTTTTAAATCCAACTCTGCTAATTCACTGTAAATGCCAGCTCCGCTAACTTTCTCATCAACAACTAGCGGAGTTGCTCCTTTGTCCTCTAGAAATTCGATAGTTGGTTTTCCAGTAACACCAGCACCAAAAACCAATACCCTGCTTCCAGACAAACTCGAAATAAAACTCACAATTAAGCAACCACCCATTGGGCATAAAAGAGTCCGAGGCCGGCAGCAACGCAAAGTCCGGCAATGATCCAGAATCTGATTACGATTGTTACTTCGCCCCAACCAAGAAGTTCAAAGTGGTGTTGAAGTGGAGCCATCTTAAATACTCTTTTGCCACCGCTAATTTTGAAATAGGTAGTTTGAATGATTACTGACATTGTGATTATGACAAAAAGTCCACCAAGCGGAATTAGTAGCAGCTCTGTTCTAAGGGTCATTGCTAGTCCAGCCAATCCACCACCGAGAGCTAATGAACCGGTATCTCCCATAAAAATTCGAGCCGGAGATGCGTTCCACCATAAGAATCCGGCGCAGGAACCAGCTAGAGCTGCAGCTAAAACTGCGAGATCAAGTGGATCTCGTACCGCATAACAGTTTGTGCTGGCTGCGACTTCACAACGCTGACCAAACTTCCAAACGCCAATCAAAATAAAAGCCAGAAATGACATCACCGCGGCTCCGCTAGCCAATCCATCAAGTCCATCGGTCAAATTGACGCCATTGCTAGTTCCAAGAACCATCAAAATTGCCCAAACAACAACCAGCACAACACCTAACTTGATTGAGGTATCGCGAACCGTTGATAAATACTCTGACATTGGCGTTAATCCCAAATCATCTGGGAACCTAGTCGCCAGAACTCCGAATGCACCTGCGACTAATGCTTGCCCAGCAAGTTTTTGCTTCGCACGCAAACCTAAAGACCTTTGCTTTACTACCTTCAACCAGTCATCCAGGTAACCAACCAGTCCAAGGCCCACAATTAAACCGATTACCAAAAGTGCGGAAACTGTAATCTCGGCGCCGGTCGCCAAATGTGAAGTGAAATATCCAATTACTGTTGCGAAAATCAAAACAATTCCACCCATTGTGGGGGTTCCACGCTTTACATGATGGGTCTTCGGTCCATCATCCCGTATTTGTTGTCCATAACCTTTGCGAGCTAGAAACTTAATAAAGGCGGGGGTGGCAAAAAAACTAAAGAGAAATGCAACCGCTCCGGAAATCAAAATACCTCTCACTTGATATCTCCTTCATTTTTGATTTCCTGGTTCATCAAATCTGAAATTTTGGAAACCACAGCGCTTGCGAGCTCTTCAAAGTGCTCCGCCCTGGATGCTTTAACAAGAACCACATCCCCCGGCTCAAATACCGTGATGAGATCTTTAGCCTCTTCCACCTTCTCAAAATAATGCTTCACGGTGGATAAACCGTTTAAGCCTTGCAGATAGTTTTGATTTCCAATCGCAACAATGTGGTCGATTCCTAGCCGCTCAACTAATTCGCCAACTTCCTGATGCATGTGAGCGGATTGCTCCCCTAGTTCATGCATAGTGCCTAAAAAGGCCCAGGAGCGACCACCCCGTTCTTGTGCCAGCAGGGCCAAGGTTCTTAAAGCCGCCTCCATACTCTCAGGGTTGGCGTTATAGGAATCATTTATCAGAAGCAATCCGCCACCTTCATGAATCTCCATACGCCATTTGCTCGCACTTTCATGCATCGAAAGTGCAGCAGCTATTGCTGCGGTGTTCAAACCTAATGCGTATGAGATTGCAGCTGCAGCTAATGCGTTTGGAATTTGATGCAAACCCAAGACGCGTAGCGCGACCGGCTCTCGTCCTTCTGGAGTAACTAAATCAAAATGTGCATAGCCACCTCGAAATTCAATATCAGCAGCTCTTACATCGCAATCATGTTTTTCACCAAAAGTTATCTTCTTTACGCCGGGAGCAAATTCCATCAGTGGTGTGAATTCATCATAGGTCCCGAGTACCGCAAAAGCTCCTGGGTTTAGACCGGCAATTAACTCACCTTTTGTTTGAGCGATTTTTTCTCTGGAACCAAACTCACCTAAATGAGCATTACCTACTTTTAATACCGCTCCTACATCAGGGATAGCGATTTTGGTCAACGCGAGTATGTCTCCGCCATGACGGGCGCCCATCTCCACAACACAAAACCGGGTCTGAGGATTTGAGCGCAGTACGGTTAAAGGAACACCCAAGTCATTGTTGAAAGACCCTGGCGCCGCAATAGTTGGACCAGCGGTTTGCAAAACTGTATTCAACATATCTTTTGTGGTTGTTTTTCCTTGCGAGCCAGTAATTCCGATTACTTTTAAATTTGTTAGTTGCGAACGCACATAGGTCGCTAACGCAGCTATTGCCGCAAGGACATCCTTTACAACTATATGAGGTCCGGAAACGGGTTTAGTGACAATTGAGAGTGCTGCTCCATTTTTCAAGGCATCCGAGACATACTCATGTCCATCTGCGTTATCCCCTACTAAAGCTAGAAAAACATCTCCGCGGGAAATTTGTCGGGAATCAAATTGAAACTCAGCAGTTTCGGATATATCCGCTGATCCAGATAGAGCTCCATCTACAACGTTAGCAATCTGTTCGGCTGACATTTTGATCATAAATGCGCCTTGATTTTCTTGCGTAACGTTTCTTGATCACTAAAAGGAGTAACTACACCTTTAATTTCCTGCCCAGATTCATGCCCTTTGCCCAACACAACTAAAACATCTCCAGACTGGGCGATGGAAACTGCATATTCGATGGCTGCATCGCGATCAACAATCACTTTGCTTTGGGAATTCAAATCGATTCCCGTTGTCATTTCCTGCAAAATCTGAACCGGATCTTCACTTCTTGGATTGTCACTCGTGAAAATAGCTACTTCACAGTTTTCATTTAGCGCGCGACCCATTTGAGCTCTCTTACCTTTGTCACGATCGCCACCACAACCTAAAACCCCAATCAACTTTCCAGTCTTCTTAAGACTCAAAGTCTTTAGGACTTGAGTTACTGCATCCGGGGTATGTGCGTAATCAACCAACGCTTCATATTGCTGCCCGCATTCAATTCTCTCTAACCTGCCAGGTGCGCCACTTAAGGTTCCGAGGGCATGACCAATAACCAATGGATCAACACCGCTATTAAACGCAATTGCAACCGCCAGAAGGCAATTCTCTAAGTTGAACTCCCCGGCCAGAAGAATCCGACCTTCGATTAATACTCCACCCTCTCCTCTGATTGAAACTTGATAACCAGTTGAGGAGCTATCTTGAAGTGAATGAATTGCATCAAAATGCCAGGTTGCTTTCCGATTTCGTAGTGACAATGTTGAAGTCGAAATAGTTGTCTCATTAGCTAACCGCAGGCCGTATTCATTATCGATATTGATAAAAGCATGATCGCTGAATTCAGCGGTAAACAGGCTGCGCTTTGCTTGATAGTAATTTTCCATATCGCCATGAAAGTCCAGGTGATCTTGGGTTAAATTTGTAAAACCGGCCGCTGAAAAGTGAACTCCATCAAGTCGATGCTGAACTAATGCGTGACTACTTGCCTCCATCGCAACATCTCGAATATGCCTTTCATGCATAACTGACAAAATACTTTGTACCGCATCTGCCTCTGGGGTCGTTCGAATCCCGGGTTGAAACTCGTCACCGAGCTTTATCCCAATCGTTCCAATCAGTCCGCTCTCATGTTGAGCAAATTTCCAAATCTGATGAAGCAAAAAGGTCGTTGTGGTCTTGCCATTAGTGCCAGTAATTCCCGCAACGTACATTGATTTGCTGGGTGAATTAAAAAACCAATCAGATACATAACCGCTCTGGGAGCGTGGATTCGGTACTACTAACACGGGGATTGCAAGATGCTGCTGGGAAGTTAATTCAGCACCTGCATTGTCAGTAATCACCGCCCTCGCACCACGCCCCACAGCGATATGAGCATATGCACCTCCATGGGTTTTAGCCCCTGGCAGTGCAAGAAAAATTTCACCTTCATTAATTGCATTTGAATCGCTTGATAAACCGTTAGTTTCGATTTCGTGCCAAGTTACATCTGGAGTAATCCCTAGAAATGCCGCCACATCACTTAGTTTTTTTACGACGGGATTAAATCTTTGCATTTCAACCGTTAGATCCTGAGCGGGATTGTTGTTTGCGAACTGCTTCGGCTGCAGCAATCTTTGCCTTTAATTCCTTCTCATTTAATACGTAGTTGTTAACGGCCGGCAAAGTGGGCGGAATATGCTGATCTTTCAAAACAAAACTCATAACTTTTTTAAATACTGGACCGCCAAGGTATCCACCCCAGTGCAAACCTTTGGGGTCTTGGATAGTCACTGAAACTACAAACTCTGGTTTATCTGCCGGCGCAAATCCAATAAATGATGCTGTGTAGCCACGGTAACAACCGCAAGAGTCATCGACGCGTTGTGCAGTTCCAGTTTTTCCAGCAACTCTATAACCGGGAATCGCAGCCGTCGGCGCAGTTCCCGTAGGCGATACAACACTCTCCATCATTAAGCGCATTTTCTGCGCGGTCTCGGTGCTGACCACTCGCAAGGATTTTTGCTTGTTGGCTGGCGTATATCTTCCAGCTGCATCGCTAATTCCAGCAACAACGGTTGGTGTTACTCGAACGCCATCATTTGCAATTGTTGCAAAAACAGATGTCGCCTGCATTGCGGTCACTGAATAACCCTGACCAAAAGCAACTGTTGGTGCGGTTGTCCCTGACCAATCCTTAACATCAAGCAGCTTTCCACTTTCCTCACCAGGTAAACCTGATTCGGACTTTTCGCCAATTCCAAATTTCTTCAAGTAAGAGTGAAGTTTGTCATTTGAAAGCATCTCGCCGATCTTGATTGAGGCGGTGTTGCTTGAAACAGCCAGTGCACCTGCAACAGTCAATCGTTGAACGGGATGTGGATCATGATCTGAAAAAGTTTTATTTGAGCGCTTTAATTTGTAAGGAACTGTTAGGACAGTCTCTGGAGCAATCTTGCCCTCTTCGATAGCTGACGCAACGGTAATGATTTTTCCAGTAGAACCTGGCTCATAAACCTCTTGCACCGAAGGGTTTTTCCAGCGGTAAGGATCTACGCCTTTTGTGTTACCTGGCGTAAATGAAGGATAAGTAGCATGAGCCAATATATGTCCAGTTTTTGGATCCATGACAATTACGGTTCCAGAAAGTGCGCGAGATCCTTTTACAGCGGTGCGAATCGCTTCCTGTGCAACCCACTGAACATCACGATCGATTGTTAATCTGATTGTGTTGCCGCGAATCGCTTCTGAGGTAATTTTTTGAGTTCCGGGAATGATGGTTCCACCCGCATTTGCATATGTGTACTCACCATTGATTCCTGAAAGAGTCGAGTTCATGCTGTATTCCAAACCAGCTGCACCTGCTCCGGCTCTGTTTATGAATCCGATGACCGCGGCACCTAGCTCTGCCTCGGGATATTCACGAACATAGATTCGCTCCGCGAAAAACCCTGCTAATCGTTTGGCGTAGCCATTCTTCTCTTTTGAAACCTCTGCGTTGTAACTATCTACAGCCGCTTCCAATTTACGCCAAACGGCTGGTTTTTCTGACTGAGAAATCACTACGTATCTGCGAGTTCCGGTTAACTGATTTTCTAACTCCTTCGCATCCATTTTTAATATCGGTGCGGCCAATTCAGCTAGCTTATTTGGGTAATCGATAATCGCTTGATCTGCCAAAATCCGATAGGCGATTACAGATCTGGCAAACTCAACTCCATTGATATCGGTAATCGCACCGCGTGGCGCCATAATCAAGGAGCGTTTAGCCAACTCCATGTCAGCGCGATTGGCGTATCCAGCCGCTCTAACAGCTTGTACATCAATCAAACGAACCGCAAATGCAATTAACAATACGAGGGAAATCGCTACAACATATCTAATGCGTTTTTCGACTAATGAATTGTGGCTCATGGCTTTGCCGCCTGCTTTTCTTGAGTAAGTTCAGAAGGGATTGACAAGTCCAAGAAGCGCGGAGTTCCGCTAGGAACCATTCCTAACTTAATTGCCTTTTCCACCAAAGCCTCTGAAGTAGATAAAGCAGCAACCTCTCTCAGTGCTTCTTCTCGCTGCTCATTTATAGAAATTGCTTCTAACTTCAATTCACGAATTCTTACCGCATCGTTGCCCAAAAGAATGTTTATTCCTAACAACCCAAGCAGGCCGGCAATTAGCACTGCGCTGATAACGCCATAGAAAACTCGATCCGTAGCCTGTTGTCCTGGAACTGGTCTGAGCTCGGGAACTAATTTCAAAACAACTTGCGAAGACTTCTTTACTACCGTCCTTCTTGAACGTTCAATTGCAGGTGCGAGAGCGGAGAGAGCCATTAGATAGCCACCCGCTCTATCGCACGTAGTCTGACGGATTGGGCACGAGAATTTTCTTCAATTTCTTGCTCGCTAGCTTTTTCGCTACCGCTAAAAACCAACTTGAATTTTGCGGCTAAAGCTTCGATCTCTACCGGCAAGCCAACTGGAGTTTTAGATTCAGTTGCAGCGGTAAAAAATTTCTTAACTATTTTGTCTTCCAAAGACTGGAAGGACATAACCACCATTCGACCGCCCACTGACAAGCAATCCATGGCTCTCGGAATCGCACGTTGCAAAATCTCTAACTCTTGATTTACTTCGATCCGAAGCGCTTGAAAGGTGCGCTTTGCTGGATTTCCGCCCACTCTTCTGGCGGGTGCAGGAATGCTGTTCTTAACCAAATCTGCCAACTCTGTGGTGCTATTTATGCCGCCTTTTTCTCGTGCTGCTATTAAGTTATCGACAATTCTGGTAGCGAATCTTTCTTCGCCATACTCGCGAATAATGCGAATTAGATCTTTTCGTGAATAGCTATCAATTACCTCTTTTGCGGAAACACCTCTTGATTGATCCATTCGCATATCAAGTGGCGCATCATTTGAATAAGAAAAACCGCGCTCTGCTTGATCTAGCTGCATCGATGAAACACCTAGATCAAAGAGGATTCCTTCAACATTTGCGATTCCAAGTGATTTGAGAACAGCCGGCATTTCATCATAAACCGCGTGCACAATTGTGGTGCGATCTGAAAACTTAGCCAGACGAGAGCTCGACTTTTCGATGGCACTTAAATCTCGGTCTAAACCAATAATTTTCAGATTTGGGAATTTCTCTAACAATGCATATGAATGTCCGCCCAAACCTAAAGTGGCATCAACGACAATTGGATTTGAAGATTTCTCGATTGCTGGAGAAAGTAGAGCGATGCAGCGATCTAGCATCACTGATGCATGTTCTACTTTCATCTTCCCCTTCTTTCTCTTTCTTTATCTTCGGTATTTCTATTTCTGGTTTTCTCTTACCTTTACTGCTCTCTTTTCTGGTCACCGCCGGCCGACGGATCTGGGGGGTTAAACGGCACCGGG
>VFQS010001594.1_pt1 | contig 20471 bp, 21 predicted proteins | sample 3512361 | NCBI WGS metagenome assembly VFQS01 (sample SAMN10412375, study PRJNA504923) | tailings metagenome | isolation source: Relicate 1 Philex TSF3 active mining | place: Philippines
ACTGATGGAATTTGATTTCGGCGCCGCTCTTGACGTTTAGTATCGCGCGCAGTTTTCATCGCATTTATTTCGCGACGCAGCTTTGCCATCTTGTCGCGAATACGCCGTCGATCAACCTCGATTTTCGTTTCACCAGGTCCACGACCTCCGATTCCGGCTGCGCGTCCTGCTTGGCGAGAAAGTGAATCACCCCAACCACGCAATCTTGGAAGTAGATAACTAATCTGAGCTAACTCGACCTGCGCTTTACCCTCTTTGCTCTTTGCATGTTGGGCGAAGATGTCGAGAATTAAAACCGTACGATCAACAACTTTTACTTTTACTCGATCCTCTAAATTCTTTAACTGCGAGGGGCTTAATTCACCATCGCAGATAACTGTGTCAGCTCCAGTTGCTTTAACTACCGCCTTTAACTCACTAACTTTTCCGGAGCCAATAAAGGTTGCTGGATCTGGCTTGTCGCGGCGTTGAATCAAGGCATCCATAACAGTAGAGCCCGCGGTCTCAGCTAATGCTGCCAGCTCCTCCATAGAATTCTCTGCATCTTTAATAGTGCCCTCAGTCCAAACTCCAACCAATACAACGCGTTCCAATCGCAATTGGCGATATTCAGCTTCTGAGATATCGGTAAGTTCAGTTGATAAACCAACGACTCTTCGAAGCGCTTGACGGTCGCTAAGTTCTTGCTGCGTTGATTGGTATGAGTCCGGAATGAAAATCTCGGAATCGTAATCAGCTGCTATATTTTGAGTCTCAGCCAAAAGAGCATCTAGCTCATCATCTGGCTGGTGCTTAGACAAGAAATGGCTCCAAGTTGTGCTCTGCCAACAAGACCGCTGGCCCAATCAAAACCGCATTTGCGTGTGGATCAATCTCAACTACCAAACGTCCTCCGGGTGGGTTGATAACCCAACGGGCCGGCAATCGCATTCCCTTTTTCAGAGTTGCAGCTAGCGCTACGGCACAGGTTCCAGTGCCACATGATCTTGTTTCGCCACTTCCGCGTTCATGAACCCGCATCTTTAACTCGCCATTTTCTAGAAACTCAACAAATTCAACATTTACCCCTTCAGGGTATTCCTCTTTGGGTCGCACAACCGGCGGCTCTGACAAATCGCCGACATCATTCATTGAATCAACGAATACGACGGCATGAGGATTTCCAACATTGATGTTGTAGCCATTCCAAACTTTTCCATTATTGGCCGCGGTGATTTCGCCATCAATCATCTGAACTTGGCCCATGTTTACGCTGATGTCTCCCGATTCTGGAACGCTTAAGTACTTCGCACCATCTCTGGTGAGAATTGCAAATATCCCAGCAGGTTGATGCCCTCTATCGACCAGATAACGTGCCATAACTCGAATCCCGTTGCCACACATCTCCGCCAAGGAACCATCAGAATTTCGATAATCCATAAACCATTTGCCATCACGTTTTGTGATTCGAATTAAACCATCAGCACCAATTCCATTTTTTCTATCGCAGATTGCAGCGGTCTGCTTGGAAGATAAGTTGTTTTGATCCTCGGGATCAAAGATGATTACAAAGTCATTCTCAGTGCCGTGGCCATATGTGCCAATAAGTGAACCGCTCATGTCTTCACAATTCTAGGGCTATCTATACCTGAAAGAACCTTTTCAACCAGTTGCTCAATTGGAGCTTTCTTTATCCAGTTAATTCGCTCATCACGCGAAAACCAGGTTTCCTGCCTGCGTGCATACTGTCTTGTTGCTCGCTTTGTTTCCTCTTTGGCTTCCGACTCAGTCATTTCGCCCTGCGCAAATTTAATTATTTGAGCGTATCCCAGAGCTGCTTGCGCAGTTCGGCCCTCAAGCAAACCCTCTTTCATCAGATCTCTAACCTCAGCAATTAATCCTTTTTCCCACATCAAATCAACTCTATGATCAATTCGCTCCTGCAAGGTCTCGCGCTCCATCGCCAATCCAAATTGTTTTGCCTGCGGATATCTCGTACTTCCTTCCCGCGGCAGATTTGCGGTGTATGGCTTTCCCGTTAATTCAATTACCTCTAGGGCTCTTACAACTCGACGTACATTTTCCTTCGGTATTGCCGCAGCGGCACCGGGATCCAACTCCGCCAATCGTTTATGCATCGCATCAACTCCTTGAACCTCCGCCTCTTTTGCAATTCTTGCCCTAACTTCAGGGTCGGTATCGGGAAAATTCAAATCATCTAAGATTGCTTTGATGTAGAGCCCAGTTCCGCCAACCACAATCGCAGGGATGTTTTTCTCTAATAATTGATCAATTAAAGAACGGGCGTCATTCTGATATTGCGCAACCGTGGCCTCTTCCCTAACAGAGAGAACATCGATTAGATGATGTGGCACTCCTTGGCGCTCAGAGACACTTAACTTTGCGGTACCAATATCCATGCCTTTGTAGAGCTGCATGGAATCAGCATTAATTATGTGAGCGTTGATTTTTTTAGCCAGTGCGACCGCTAAATCACTTTTTCCAGTTGCGGTGGCTCCGCAAATAACAATTAAACTCATTTACCGGGAATGCTCTTTAGCGTTGGGATTCCGAGTAAAACACCTTTGCTTTCAGCTTCTTTTTTACGCGCTTCGAAAGCATCCCCACCGCGGGTTTTTCGCCAGTTTCTAGGAGAGCCATTACCCAAAACAAAATGCGGTTTTGCCCCAGCAATCTCAACTTCACAAAGATCTCCGGGACGCATGCCTTCGATTGCATCAAAATGGACTAGTCGAAAATCACGGGATTTACCGCTGGCGCGCTGTCCTTCTACATCGGTAATTAGAACTTCAAGATTCTTGCCGACAACATCTTGGTTTACCGATTTGGAAACCTCATTTATGTGTTCATGCAATCTGGTGTATCGCTGCGCAACAACCTCTACCGGAATTTGATCTGGCATATCTGCTGCAGGGGTTCCGGGACGTTTGGAATATTGGAAGGTGTAAGCCGCTAAGAAGCGAAGTTCACCGGCCAATTCCATGGTGGCCTGAAAATCTTCCTCGCTTTCGCCAGGAAAACCAACGATTATGTCGGTTGTTATTGTTGAGTGCGGCATCGCGCTTCGCACCTTTTCAATTATTCCGCGATATCGATCGACTCGGTATGAGCGTCGCATAGCTTGAAGAATTCGATCAGAGCCAGATTGCAATGGCATATGCAGATGCGGCATTACATTTGGCGTTTCGGCCATCGCTTCAATTACATCATCGGTGAAATCTCTTGGGTGCGGTGACATGAATCTGATGCGATCTAGTCCCTCAACTTTCCCGCACTCTCGAAGTAGTTTTGCAAAAGCGGTCCGATCGCCAAAATCAACTCCGTAGGCATTTACATTCTGTCCCAATAAAGTAATTTCATTTACGCCTTCGGCAACTAAAGCTCGAACCTCTTTGAGGATGTCCTCCTGGGCTCGATCTTTTTCTCGACCGCGCAGCGCTGGAACTATGCAAAATGTGCAGGTGTTGTTGCAGCCCACTGAAATTGAAACCCAGGCAGAAAAGGCAGAGTGGCGTCTTGATGGCAAGGTGGATGGGAAATGCTCAAGCGCTTCTTTAATTTCAATCTGAGCACTTTGCTCAACTCGAGCGCGCTCCAACAGGGTCGGCAAAGAACCTACGTTGTGGGTTCCAAAAACCACATCAACATATGGTGCTTTTTTTAAGATTGCTCCCTGATCTTTTTGCGCTAAACAGCCCCCAATAGCAATCTGCATATCGGGGCGGGATTTCTTGGTTGGAGCTAAGAAGCTTAAATGCCCATAAAGTTTGTTGTCGGCGTTCTCTCTAACCGCGCAGGTATTAAAAACTACTAAATCGGGCTGCGCACCATCTTGAGCAGGAATGTACCCAGCTGCATCAAGGGATCCAGCAATGCGCTCAGAATCATGCACATTCATCTGGCAGCCCAGAGTCTGAATCACATAAGTACGGCTCACATCCGAGAGTTTACCTCGCTTGCGGATGAAGATTGATTCGATGTTCTGGAAAACCTTCCGTATCTGTTTCCATCACAAAGAGGCTTCCCGCTAAAGGTTCTCGCGCGAAATCGTCTTCATTCAGCAAGTAAGAGGCGGAGGTGATGAAAAGTTGATTCATTTTCTCTCCTCCAAAAGACGCGCTAGTTACGTGAGATATGGGCAATTCATGAACGCTAATTACCGCTCCTGCAGGTGAAATACGGCGTATGCAACCTCCACCCCAAAAAGCAATCCAAAGATTACCTTCTCGATCAATTGTCATTCCATCCGGAGCGCCTTGGGAATTTTCGAACTTTATCAGCGACTTTCTGTTGGATATTTTTCCATTTTCAATATCGTAGGAAAACTGGGCTACCTCAGCTGCCAATGTATCTATGTAGTAAAACCTTTTGTTATCTTCAGACCAACATAGTCCATTACTGAGACCGACATTATCCAGAATTGTCTCAACTTCGTAAGGGTAAGTGTATGAATAAAGCGATGCAGTTCCAGGCAAGGGTTCGTAACCCATGCTTCCGACCACAAATCTACCTCTTGCGTCAACTCGGCCATCATTAAATCTAAAGTTCTCGTCAATTATGACTTTGAGAATTGAAGTTACTGAGAAACTATTGAAGTCAATCGAAACAATTTCATCTTTGACTGCCGCTAGTAACTTTTCGGAATCAGTGAGGGCTATTGAGCCTACGTGCCCGCCAATCCTTATTTCTAAATTTGATTGATCGCGTGGATCAAAGGAAAAAATTTTGCCTTCTAGGACATCGATCCATAATAAACGCTGTGTTTTCTCATCCCAAAGTGGGCCTTCGCCAACGGTGGTTTTGATTTTAAAGGCTAATTCAACCGAGCTAATCATCTATCAACGCGGGCGTTTCCACCCCGAGCCAGTTTTTCAACTTCGGCGCGAGTCGCCATGCTGGTATCGCCCGGTGTTGTCATCGCCAAAGCGCCATGAGCCAAGCCTATTTCTACACACTCTTGCAATTCCTTGCCTTCGAGCAAGCCACAAATAAGCCCAGAGGCAAAACTGTCTCCACCTCCAACCCGGTCAAAAATTTCGAGATTCCTGTAATTCTTGCCAATCGCAAAACCTTCATCTCTCGACCATGCGATTGCAGTCCAATCATTATTAGAGGCAGAATGCACCGCTCTCAAAGTGACTGCAATAACTTCAAGGTTTGGGAATTGTTTAGCCGTCTCTTGAATCATCGATTTATAGTGCTCAGCATCGAGATGCTTAAAATTCGCATCAACTCCGGCGATTTCTAGACCTAATGCGACTTGGAAATCCTCCTCATTTCCGATTAGTACATCAACGAATTGAGTCAATTTCCGATTAACCTCTTGAGCTTTCGCTTTGCCTCCAATCGACTTCCACAAGCTAGGACGGTAGTTAAGGTCATAGGAGACCTTCGTTCCACATGCTTTTGCAGCATTCATGGCCTCTTCTGCTACTGCCGCAGTACTTTCAGATAGCGCTGCAAAGATTCCTCCCGTGTGTAACCAACGTGATCCCTCTTTGCCAAGAATCTCTGCAAAGTCAACCTCACCAACTTTTAGCTGTGAGATGGCGGTAACGCCACGATCTGAAACACCTACTGCGCCTCGAACTCCAAACCCACGCTCTGTGAAATTTAGACCATTCCGAACGTTTCTACCAATGCCATCAAATTCGCGCCAAATAACATGCTGGGTATTGACACCCCCTTGCAGCATCAAATCCTCGACTAATCGCCCAACTTCGTTATCTGCAAGCGCCGTAACGATAGCTGTATTGAAACCAAAACACTTTCTCAAACCACGCGCAACGTTATATTCACCACCACCTTCCCATACATCAAAGTGTCGAGCATTACGAACTCTTTGATTTCCAGGATCAAGTCTCAACATCACTTCACCGAGTGAAACCAAGTCATATCGTGAACTTCCTCGAGGCTTAATCTTCATAATTTCATTCCTACCAATTCCAGTGCAGCGATCGTCTCTTGTTTGATATCGTCAAATTTCTCCCTTTTGAGGTTTTCCCTCGAAACCATCCAGCTGCCACCGACCGCAGCTACACAATCCACGGCTAGATAATCATTTGCGTTACTGGCATTAATTCCACCTGTCGGAATGAATTTAATACTAGGGAAAGGAGCAGAAATCGCTTTTAGAGTACTTATTCCACCTAGGCTTTCTGCTGGAAACCATTTGAGAACTTTGAAACCTGCAGCTAAGGCCGACATTACTTCAGAAGGAGTGCTGACTCCCGGAAAAAGCGTCAAGCCCGTTGCATTAGCAGCTTGACCTATTTCGTCGGTAAAGCCAGGAGACACTGCAAATGAGACTCCCAATTCTTTTGCGCGAATAATGTCATTGGCGCCCTTCACGGAACCAACACCAACTTCTAAACCCTCTACATTTAACATTTTCTCAAGTGCCTGCCAGCTATCGGGAGTTCGCAAAGTTACTTCCGCTACGGGCAATCCTGCATTTACGAGAGTTTCTCCCAGTCGAACTGCATGTCGAGAATCATCAATGACTAAAACTGGGATTATCTTTGTTAGAGACAACAGAAATTCAATGGTTGTCATGGTATCAATTTTTGATCATATATCCGCCATCTACGATGACGACAGAACCGGTCATAAAGGTGGCGCCATCCGCTAGCCAAAAAATTGATTTGGCTATCTCTTCAGGGGTGCCAACGCGATTTAGTGCATGCATCGCTTCAACTTCTTTACGGAAAGAATCTGGATTAGTCGATTTCTCAAGACCTTCAACTGTGAACGGCGTCTCAATCCAACCTGGCGCAATTGCGTTGACTCTAACTTCGGGAGCTAGTTCAAGTGCTAAAGACTTCGTCAGCGAGTCAACTGCACCTTTGGTTGTGCAGTAAGCGGCATATCCAATAGATCCTATGTAACCTGAGATTGAGCTCATGTTCACAACTGAGGCATTGGGAGCTTTCTTAAGAAGCGGCGCCATGTGTTTTATTGAAGCAACCATTCCCAATACATTCACGTCCATCATGTTTCGCCACTCGTCGAGGTCAGTATCTGAAATTTCTGCTAAATAATTTCGGCCAGCGATATTAACCAACGAATTAAGTACGCCACTGAGAGATTTAATCTTGTTTGCAATTTCTCCCCACATCTTCTCGTCGGTGATTTCTCCTTGGAAGAAATAGTCGACCGCCGTGTTTTCCAATTGGTGTCGATCTGTGCCAATTACTTGAAAGCCATTGTTCTTGAAAATCGTGCAGGTCTCTAGCCCAATTCCGCCACTTGCGCCCGTGACAACAACTAATTTCGTCATCTCATATCCAATCGTGTGACAGAACTATGACAGAGCGTGGCGCCAATTCCAATACATTTCCAGTAAGTGCGAATTTTCCTTCCTGCATCAAAACCTCAACAGATTCAATTGGAATCTCGGAATCAAAGTGAGCCACTCGCTCTGAAACATTAACCAGAAGGGTGATTGCCTTTTTCAGATTATGATGAGTTAAACCGAATACGTCTTCTGGAGTGTATGAGGACAACCACCAATGCGGGGTCCCTAGATTCCAAACTGAGCTGCCCTTAATCTCGGCGATTTTAGGCAATAGGTCCTCTATTCCCTTCTCCCCGCCAATGAACATCATGAATGGCCCAGGTAAAAGTCCAAAAATGGACGTTAGCAAACGTACAAATTGGAGGCCAAATTGCTCTCTGCGCCATTTAGTGCCCCACGAAGGCCACCAAAAAGTGTCATGGGAATCGATGTGATGGGCGGTCATCGAGCCACGCGGCAAGACGGCATCACGGTCACAAAGCCATGAAGCAAGATCCTTTGCCGAATTTATCCCCCAGGGTTTTCGAGATTCCGGATTCGCCAACGCTGTCACTAACCATTGCTCGTCGTAGTTGTAATTCAAATCCATAGAGCGTCTAAGACTCAAGCCAGACGGTTCTGTATAAAAAAGAAAGTCTGGTTTTTTTTGTTTAAAGATTGGTCTCATCTTCTCGAATAAGCCCGTACATGCAAGTGCTGATGCTCCTGCACGATATCTAGCCCACGGGGCCCAATTATGGAAATCGTTATAGGTTGGAGCGTCAAAACGGAACCCATCGATATCTAGCTTCTCAACTAAGTTCATCATGGCATTTGTAAAATACTCCTGCCACTCTACATTTCGAGCATCAAAGGCCTTCGTGTAAACGCCCGCAATCTCACCATTTGTGAATCGATAAAACCAATCTGGATGAGCATCCTCTAGTTCAGTCTTTGCAGGACTTCCTTCAGACCAAAATGGCTCAAAATCGATGATGTGTCGAGACCAAGCTATTAAATAGTTATGCCAATCCTTAACGTCAGCACTGAAACTATCCTCTGTCTTTGCTTCAATCAATGAATTAAATGGACCAGATCGCACTCCATCTGCTGCCGTTTTAATAATCTCTTTGTCCAAGACGCCGTGAAGCAACACATCAAAAATCACCTTTATTCCGCGCTTGTGCGCCTCCTGAACTAAACGTCTGATTTCGCTTTCTTTCCCATATGAAGTGTCGATATCCCAATAATCATGGACGTTATAGCTGGGATATGGCTGTCTTGGCATCAATTGAATGCATGTAAAACCCAGATTCTTTATGCGATCAAGGTCATTTATCAGATTTTCTACTTCAGGATATGGCGAATATTGATTGACTTTTGCGAAAACTGAGAAACCAATTTGGGCTTCGAAAATCATCGCGGGTTTCACCCATGGCGGTGGATTGCTCGGCGAGGCAATCCCTCGAGTTCTCATCCAAGTGTCGAAGATAGGTGGAAATTTTTCCCAAGACCCTGGATGCATATCAAAGCTAACTAATTGAACATCTAGCACAGAGATCTGTGCTAGGTCGGAGGCGAAATTAGAGGCAATTTTGATTCCGAGTGCAAAGTCGTTGTAACTAACCACGCTCTCGGGGATTTCAACATCGTTATCTATCCAGGTAACAAAGGAGTTCACAGAATTTGATAGGTGAATCGTTGCGGAAGATCCTCTTAGGCCACCTAAAGGAGATATTCCCGTTGAGTCAGTCAATACCGCAACAGGAACATTACTACGCAAGCCATTGCCAGGAATGTTTATGATTGATTTCTCATCTACGTTGTTGAGTGTTATCTGAAGAGTGAGATTACGAACTAATAAATCTTGTTTTTTGCTGAATCGTGCGGCCATGCTAATTGCGGGCCCGTGAGTGTTGAACGAGTAGATAAGGCTTAACTCGATATCGCCGATCTTTATTGGTAGCTCGAATAATGCAGCATGATGGCCTGATATTTCCCGCATCTGGCCATTGATGACACTGCGATTGAAAGTTTGAGTCCCAAAGTATTCAATTCCTCCAGTTGGCGCTCTTCTCTCGCTGCCGTTTACCTCAATCTCCAAAGAAGATGAAATGCTCTGGGTAACCGCTACTCCGTTTATTATCTTCGTTATTGATGTGGGCATACCCGTAATTTCATCTATTAATAATGAGATAGGAGATTCCAACAGTTCGATACGCATAAACGTCACCTATAAGTGCATTAGCTTCGGATAATTTATCTCGTGAGACGGCCCGAGAACCAGCGGTGACCTAGCAACGAGAGCACGATGACAAGACCAAACCCAAGAGAGGTCCAGTACCCATCTAATCCCGAAGCAACAACGCCAGTTTGAATAAAGACGACTGTTGCAGCGCCAATTACTAGACCACCTATGGTCCCTCGACCTCCTGTTACAGGAGTTCCACCCACGAATACGGCTGCTAGCGTGGGAAGAAGATAACCCTCACCCATAGTTGAGAAGTAAGTTGAATTAAGGAGAATGGCAATAACGGCCACTATCGAACAACAAAGACCAATAAGCACAAAGCACAGGGTTTTGGTTCGTTCGATGTTGACACCCATTGCTCGTCCAGCTTCTGGATTATCCCCTGCAACATGTACATGAATCCCAAATCGATGACGGTGAAAAATCATGCCAAGAATGACGGCAATTCCCGCCATCCAAAACATTTGTGCAGGAATCGGACCAAATGATCCTACAAATATCCTGCGTACAAATGTTCCATCGAGCGCTGAGAACATCCGAACTTCGCCTTGATTAAGTACATTGGTAAGACCGATTAATGCAAAATTCATTCCAAGAGTTGTGATTAAAGAGGAAAGACCTAATCTGGTCACTAAGAAACCATTAAGAGCCCCACAAGCAACACCTGTAAAAATCGCGGCTGCAAATGAAATCAAGAAATTCAAATTCGTCTGCTCCAAAGTCCAAGCAAACATGAAGCCTGAAAGCGCAATCACGGAAGGAAATGAAAGATCAATTTCGCCTGCTACCGTTAAAAAGACCAAACTCAGACCTACGATGGTGAAGAGAGGGAGAGAGAGGAAAATCGCAGTATAAATACCTACATCCAGAAAAACCGATGGTGCAAAACCGATGAATGCAACCATCATGATTAGGAAGAAGATTGCAGCACCAATTACGGGGCGAAGTCGATCAAATACTTGAGCCCGTGATTGAGCCACTGAGGTTTGAGTCACCTACTTGTTCTCCTTTATTTTTGATTAGTTTTGGCGAAGTTGTGCAGCTTCGCGATGAATTCTTCGGGAGTCATGTCTCCTTTGGGTCCATCAAATACCACTTTTCCGCGATCCAAAATAACAAATCTGTCGGCAACTGCGTGCGCATCCCAAGGATTATGGCTGATAAAAATTACTGACTTTCCTTGTTGCTTCAAGTCTCGAATGAACTCCATGACCTCCCCGGCTTCGGACAATGCCATGGCTGTTGTCGGTTCATCAAGCATTACAAGTCTGCTTTGAAACAAAATTGCACGAGAAATGGCAACGCCTTGGCGCTCACCACCTGACAATTTGTTAACAGCAGAGCTCGGAGTCCATACTTTTGACGTGTACCCGATCTTGCGCATCAACTTCTCGGTCTCTTCGATTTGTTGCTGTCGCTTTACGAAACCAAAACGGTTTGTAATTTCCCTTCCCAAGAAAACATTCGCGTAAATAGATTGCTGTTCAGAAAGCGCTCGACTTTGATGAACAGTTTCAATTCCGCTTTGTCTAGCTTTGGCAGCATTCCAATTGCCAACTTCTTCTCCATCCAAAAGGATTTTTCCGCCAGTGTCAGGTTTTTCTGTTCCTGAGATAATCTTGGTGAGAGTTGACTTTCCGGCACCATTGTCCCCAACGAGAGAAACTATCTCTCCGGGGTAAAACTCTAGGTTGATCCCTTCTAGGGCGTAAACCCGACCGAAAGTCTTTTGGACTCCAATAAGTTGAATCAGAGGTTTCTTACTCACTTACGGTTTCCTTCTTTCTTTCGATCGGGTACGCATTATTAATCTAATTGATTATTTTTAACGATAACCTGCAGGGAGTGAAGCAACAGTTTTATAATTAGCTGTTGTAACAAATCCTGCCGATGTATCAACGCTTGCAGGTGATAGTCCGTAAACCTTCTGCAGACATAGAGACAACACCGGCATATAGCCTTGCTTGTATGGCTCTTGGTCAGCAGAAAGTTGAACGTGTCCGCTTTCGAATGCTGCTAGTACAGTTTTGCCGAGATCAAAGCCAGCGACTTTGACTTCTCCGGCCTTTAGCCCAGCGGCGTCAAAATAGTTCTTCATATTTCCAAGAACTGGTCCAGCGGCCACGATTAACTTCAAGTTTGCTTTGTTAGCTTTGATCAAAGCAGTCAGCGGAGCAGTTACCAAGTTTGGATTGCCGTTTGTGTCACCTAGAGGTTGAAGATTCAAGGTTTTGACGGTGATGCGAGCTTTCTTTAGCGCTGCAACTGTTCCATCTTCACGATCGGAACGTCCAGGCACTCCGAAAGTTCCAATTACGATTGCGCGATCACCCTTTTTGAGGTCAAAATCTTTAACAGCTTTCTTTCCTAGGAGATCACCCATAGATTTCAGATTAGCACCCGTGTAACCGGCACCAAGTTCAGCAATTGATTCTTTTGCCGGAACGTTTGCAAAATCTACAAGGATTCCAGCTTTTTTAGCATCTTTCGCAAGAGGCAAAATCGCGGCATCTCCAGGATGACCCATGAACGAAATCGCATCTGGCTTCTTTGCTATTTCCTCGCGGAATTGCTGAACCATTTTCGGGAAATCCCAACCGGAGCTGATGATGGTTACATTTGCGCCAGTGTCAGCAGCAGCCTGTCGGGCACCTTTTTCTAGAATGTCAGAGAAACCATCTGCAGTTCCTCCCTTAAAGTAACTAATTTTTACGCTTGAGCACCATGTACCTGCCGAGCTTTGGCTGGCCGTTGAAAACCCAAGCATGACTGAAGCAACCATTACGCCAGCTGAAGCTAGCGCTGTTGCTCGACGGGACATTTTCATGCTTTACCTTCCTAGTTTTTTGGTTGTCTGACTTGTCAGACAAGGGGAATTAGTGAGAGAGTTTGCTACTGCCATAACTCAATGTCAATGACATGGCGAAAAGTTTTTTAAACTTTTTTATAACGATGGAGGTGATGACTTGTTCAGCGCACTAGACGGTAAATCCGTAATTGTTACCGGCGCGTTAGGCGGAATCGGAATTGAAGTTATAAAAAAACTTAATCAACTGGGCGCCCACATCTATGCGCTCGACTTACTTCCAGAAACTGAAGGCTCTTCAATCCTTTTGGAAAATAATCTTGAGAATGCTGTCTACTCCCAAGTTGATCTCAACGAGGAATCAGACATAAAGCAATTCGTTGCAAAAATTCCAAACCGACTCCCCAACTGCCTAGTCGCACTTGCAGGCATAGTTCGAAGTGGAGACCTCTCATTCCAGAATTCAGATGACATCAAAAAAGTCATTGAAACAAACTTGACTTCTCAAGCAGTACTCACTCAAGTCTTACTTAAAACTTGGATTGAAAACAAAGTTCAGGGAAACATTGTTTACGTTTCGTCATGGGTTGACTCAGTGCCCTGGCCTGGCATAACTAGCTACTCAAGTTCTAAGGCCGGCCTAGTGGCACTTTGCCGAGGGGTCGCACGAGAGAATGCCAAATACGGGATTCGGGCTAATCTGATTGCGCCTGGAATTGTGGATGTCGGCATGGCGGCAAAGCAATGGCGAGATGAACCCGATTACAAACGTAGAGCTTCTCGTGCAATCCCGCTGGGAAGACTTCAAAAACCAGAGGAGGTTGCGTCCGGAATTGCATTTCTCCTAAGTGATTCGGCTCAATACATGACTGGTTCTCGATTACTAATGGATGGTGGCGCCAGTCTTTACCCGCTCGATCCTGAGGATGTCCAATAATGGCTCAGCAAGCAAGAAAATTAGTCATTTCCCAGGATGATTTGGCGAGAAACCTGATGGAGCGGTTCATTCTTGGGAGCGAAGCCCAAAATGGGATGCTGCCCTCAACTCGTCTACTCGCAGAAGAATACGGAGTCTCTCGACTCTTTCTCCGTGAGGTACTTGCTGGACTTCAGCGACAAGGTGTCATTGAGTCTTTTCCCGGAAAGGGAGTTTTTGTAAAGAAACCCGACATGCTCAATGCCGCCAAGAACGTGCACACTGCAATTCGACAATCTTCCGCAACTGCTCGAGATCTAATCGAAGCTCGCTCACACTTAGAAGAACAGTGCGCCAGCCTCGCAGCTCAACGAGCAACTGATGAAGACATTGAACAGATGGAGATTGCTCTAAAGGCATTTGATGATGCCACAACACTGATTCCTCGGGCTCAAGCAGATATTGCATTCCATTCTTTGATTGCCAAGAGCACTCATAACCCAGTACTACTTATCATGTTCGGATCAATAACGAAGCTCGCGTTCGATACGATGCTTCGAAGCCTTTCTGATCCGAAGATTTTCAAAGTTGGAGCCCCTTTACACGGAGTAATTTTAAAAGCAATTAAGAAGCGTGATCCCAATGCCGCTCTGAATGCCATGTCAAAACATATTCACCTAGCAGAAAAGTCCTATAAGTCAGATCTTGATCGACAGCTCAGCGATATTGCAGAACGTATTGTTAAAGATGTTCTTCAATCAACACTTTCTGTGGATCAAATTCTGGATGCTGCCCTACAAAGCTACTCAATAGAAATACAGAACAAATCATGAAAATAGCAAAAGTAAGAACTTACGTACACGAAGACTTCCCCAACGTTTTCCATGTTGAAGTGGAGACGGATGAAGGCATCATTGGCCTCGGTGAAAGCTATTACTTTGCATCATCTTTGGCTCATTTCACTCATGAATTTGCTGCTCCTCAAATTCTTGGAAAAGACCCGAACCATCGTGATGAAATCAGCAAATCTTTGACCACTTATGTGGGCTATAACGGCTCCGGAGTCGAGACTCGGGTTCGATCAGCGATCGATATTGCCCTCTGGGACATTGAAAGCAAGAGTAATAACGCTCCGCTCTACAAACTTCTGGGTGGTACTTCGCCTAGACCTTTACGGGTGTACAACACTTGCGCAGGCACGGAATACATGCGGCGCTCAAATCAAAGTTCAAAGTCTTGGGGTTTGGGCAACAGCTCCAACGAACTTGAAGATCTCAAAGCATTTATGAACGATGCAGGAATGCTTGCCAAAGAGTTAATCTCCGAAGGCATTACTGCAATGAAGATTTGGCCATTTGATATACATGCAGAAAAAAATTGGGGAAGTCATATTTCCGACGAGGACTTAGATACTGGCCTTGAACCTCTACGTAAGATTAGAGATGCTGTTGGCTCGGATATGGACATTATGGTTGAACTTCATGCCCTCTGGTCCCCCGAAGCAGCAAGGAAAATTATGAAAGCTTTGAGGGAATTCAAGGTTTTCTGGGTAGAAGATCCGCTCTATCCGGATCTTTTAGATGAGCTTAGTCTGCTGCGTGATGACTCCCTTCCAAGAATTGCACACGGAGAAACCATTGCAAGCGAACATCGAGTAAAAGTATTGGCCGAAAAGAAACTCATAGACTTTCTAACGCTAGATCTCTCTTGGTGTGGTGGTCTTACCACCGGCCTGCGCATGGCAAAAATAGCGCGTGAAAATGACGTGCGCATTGCCCCACATGATTGCACTGGGCCTGTTGGACTTTTAACTGGCGCTCATCTTTCGACTGCTGATTCCAATGCTGCAATTCAAGAGACTGTTCGCTCCGCTTTCCGTACCTGGTATCCGCATCTTGTCGATGGATTGCCAGAGATTAAGAATGGTTCACTTCAAGTTACCGAAAGTTCTGGCCATGGATTGTCTCTAAATGAGGACTTCAAAAACTCATCCGGAATGTCATCCAAGGAAGTTTCACAATGAGCAAGAACCTTCAGAGAACTTTTCCACGAATTGGAGAACTGAAGAAATCAATCAAGTTCAAGAGTTTTGAATGGAACTCGCGTCAACGCCGTCTATCGCGAGCTCTGACCATATGGGACCTTCGGGAAATAGCAAAACGAAGAACCCCCAGGGGGCCTTTTGATTACACCGATGGTGGAGCTGAACTGGAAATCTCATTAAATAGGTCAAGAGAAATCTTCCAGAAGATTGAATTCCAACCACGAATACTTCAGGATGTGTCTAAACTTGAATTTAAAACACAAGTATTGAGTGAAGAATTCTCGATGCCCGTTGGAATCGCGCCAACGGGCTTTACAAGAATGATGCATGCTGAAGGTGAAGTTGCTGGCGCGAGGGCAGCTGAAAAATTTGGAATTCCATTTACGTTATCAACTCTTGGTACCACCACAATTGAAGATGTTTCAAAAGCGGCTCCTAAGGGAAACAACTGGTTCCAGCTTTACATGTGGAAGGATCGAGAGGCTTCGATGGAACTTGTTGAAAGAGCTAGAGCTTGCGGCGTGAGAACCTTATTGTTGACTGTCGATGTACCAGTCGCTGGCGCAAGATTACGCGATATCAGAAATGGCCTTACCGTCCCTCCCTCGATTTCACTAAAAACGATAATTGATGCGGTTCCGCGTCGAGAATGGTGGTGGAACTTTCTCACTACTAAACCTCTGGAATTTGCCTCAATGTCGAATTGGCCGGGGACTGTGGCAGAACTTCTGGATTTTATGTTCGACCCAACAATGACTTTTGAAGATTTGGCTTGGCTCCGTAAACAATGGGACGGCAATCTAATCGTCAAAGGCATTCAAACTCTAGAAGATGCCAAACGAGCTGCCCGAGCAGGAGCTGATGCCGTGATTCTTTCAAATCACGGAGGGCGTCAATTGGACCGGGCTCCAGTCCCATTAACGTTGGTAAATTCAGTTTCGCGTGAACTAAAAAAAGATTGTGAAGTTCATGTGGACACCGGCATTATGAGTGGCGCAGATATTGTGGCGGCAATTGCCCTCGGAGCGAAGTTCACTTATGTTGGCAAGGCCTATCTGTACGGGTTGATGGCCGGGGGTCAAGAGGGAGTTGAGCGATGTCTGTCAATTCTAAGATCAGAGATAACAAGAACAATGAAGCTGCTTGGAGTTTCTGACCTCTCAGAATTAAACTCCAAGCACCTCCGATTTCTAGACTAGCTTCGAGAAATACCTAATTCGGCAAGCACTCGAGTCACAATGTGCCCCGAAAAGCCACGTCTTGATAGTGCGCCATGCATCCGACGATAGGCGACCTCAGGTGCGAGGCTTCTCACCGATCGAGCTTTGCGTTCCGCCAACTGCATTGCATTTTGAAACTCGGAGTCATCTGAGATATCGCTGGTTATCCATTCGATGATTTCATCTGAGATTCCTTTAGAGCGTAGCTCTCCCGCAATTATCCGCTTGGAAACCTTTTTTGTACGCTGGCGAGACTCACTCCAATAACGAGCAAACTCATAATCATTAATGAAGCCTTGCTCTTGAAGTCGAAAGAGGACAGCGTTTGCTACCTCTTCCTCAATTCCACGTTTTTTGAGAAGTGTGAGGAGCTCGCCCCTACTTTTCGCTCTGCGACCAAGCGCCATAAGCGCGATGGTTTGGGCTACTGAGTAGGGGTCGCTCTCAACCTCTACTGGACTAGAACTCGACATCCGCTGCGGCTTCATCAATCGCAGCAACTAACGCTGGATCGATTTCTGTCGCTGCATAATGTGCCCGGATTTTGGATTCGATCTCATTGGCCAAATCTGGGTTGTCGATCAAGAATTGACGTGAGTTTTCTTTTCCTTGACCGAGCTGGTCGCCTTCATATGTGTACCAAGCGCCAGATTTCTTTACGATTCCAAGATCTACACCGAGATCTAGCAGTCCTCCTTCACGAGAGATTCCTACGCCGTAAAGGATGTCGAACTCTGCTTGCTTGAATGGGGGCGCCATCTTGTTCTTCACAACCTTGACGCGGGTACGGTTACCGACCGCTTCTTGGCCATCTTTAAGGGTTTCAATTCGGCGAATATCCATACGCACTGATGCATAGAACTTCAAAGCTTTTCCGCCGGTTGTTGTTTCTGGCGAGCCAAAGAAAACACCGATCTTGTCACGAAGCTGATTGATAAAGATTGCGGTTGTCTTTGATTGGCTTAACGCACCCGTAATTTTACGTAGCGCTTGAGACATCAAACGCGCCTGTAGACCCATATGTGAATCGCCCATTTCGCCTTCAATTTCAGCACGTGGAACCAAGGCCGCAACCGAGTCAACGACAATTAAATCAAGTGCACCAGAGCGCACCAACATGTCCATGATTTCCAAAGCTTGTTCACCGGTATCTGGTTGAGAAACCAATAGTGAATCAATATCTACGCCAAGCTTCTTTGCGTACTCTGCATCAAATGCATGCTCTGCATCGATAAAGGCTGCGATTCCGCCATTCTTTTGCGCGTTTGCAATCGCATGTAAAGTCAAAGTTGTTTTACCTGATGATTCAGGTCCGAAAATTTCAATAACGCGACCTCTTGGCAAACCACCTATTCCAAGAGCCATATCCAAGGTGATTGAGCCGGTTGGAATAACTTCAATTGGAGTAGCGGTGCGCTCGCTCATCTTGATTACTGAACCCTTACCAAACTGACGCTCGATTTGAGCAAGTGCGGTGTCTAGGGCTTTCTGCCGTTCGGCAGAGGGTTTTGAACTATCTACAGGATCTTTGGCTTCTTTCGCCACAGTCTTGCCTCTCTTCTTCTCGTAGGTTGGTCCAGAAGGTACGGAAGACCACTGACGGCAGAGCCCGAAGGCCTGCGGAGCTGTGGAACCGCTCTGGTTGGGTGTAACAGCTCGCCGCTGTTACTGGAATAGGTTACCGAACATTTGTTCTAATTTCAGCCTGGGACACGCGGCTGTTTTTTCAGGCGGCGTTATTTGAGCTGAGCTGAAATATCGGGGTTGTGCTTAACCACTGCGCGCCAGATATCGGCCGGCTCCATTCCCATAGCCAGCGCTTGTTCGATGGTTTGGCCACCAAGCTCTGCCATTACAAAATCTTTTGAATAAGAAGGCGCCCAATCGGCACCAAAATGCTCTACCAGCCGACGACGCAGCTCGGTAATTCGCAAAGGGGTTACCGGCTAGAGAATTGCAGCTAAACGATCAGCTTGTTGTCTTGAATGCTCTTGGGAAAGTGGAGCTGTTACCTGCCCCATCAACCAACGCAAAATTAGTCCAACACCAACAACATCTGTGGCAAATATTTTTGCCAGCTGGGAGTAAATCTCGACCCAGATTTTATGGTCACTTGCTGAGAGAACATTGGCCATTATGTCGCCATCGGTTTTCAAAGCTTTTTGCAAACCTTGATGTTCTGATATCTCGCGGGAAATCAAATAAAGCGCTTCGGATCTAGATTGCGCAACTAAAGCTAGAGTGGAAATCCTTTCCAACTCTGTTTCTACTAACGCGACAAAAACCTCGCCCTTATCACGAAAATGATTGTAAAGAGAGGCCCGTGAAACCTGTGCGCGATCGGCAATTTCAATCATGTTAGTGCCGGAAATACCACTCTCAGATAACAGTGCTCTTGCAGCATCCATGATTGCTGAACGGGTACGACGGTGAATTGTGGATTGATGCTGATACGTAGCTCGTGCGCTATTGGTGCTCACTTCAGCTCAATCCCCTTTTAATCAATTAAATTAATTTATTAAGCCGCGTTGGTATCTACCACGGTAAGTACTGGGGATTCGTGAATTTTTACCAAAGACGTAACTTCAACAAGTACAGTGGCTAATGAAAGATTTAATGCAATGCAAATTGCATTTAACAACTCAGATGACGCCTCTTTTTGCCCCCGTTCAACCTCGGAGAGGTAGCCCAAAGAAACTCGAGCTTGCTTGGCAACATCGCGCAAGGTTCTCTCCTGTGAGATGCGAGCCTGACGCAGAGTTGTGCCGATATGAGTACGCAAAAGTGTCACGCGGAAAGGATACGCTCCAACACCCCAAGTGCGCTTTCTACCGCGCCGCGGCGCACCATTTCTCGCTCCCCCATCAACTCCAATTTCACGGTCTCTTGAAAACCCGGACCCAAAATAGCCAACCAAACCGTCCCCGCTGGTACTCCATGTGAGGCGCCAGGACCGGCAACTCCGGTCAAGGAAATCGCCCATTCAGCAGCAAATTTGGCTTTAGCTCCCGTAGCCATCGCAAGTGCTACCTCTTCGGAAACCACGCCAAATTCTTGAATCAAAGCGGGTTCTACTTTTAGCTCGCTAACTTTTACCTCGGTTGAGTAAGCGATGATCGAGCCTTTAAGTACATGTGATGCGCCAGGGATTGAAACCAATTCAGAGGTTAATGCCCCGCCAGTGATTGATTCGGCGCAGGTGATTGTTTCATTTCGCTCACGCAGGAGTTGAACTATTTTTTGTGCGTTCATTTACCCCTACCTGCCTTAATCACATCCCGAACGTATTCATAACCTGAAGTCATCGTTAAAACTATGGCCAAGCCAAGCAATATATCGCGTGGTACAAATAAATACTCCGGCAAAGGCAACATATAAAATCCAACTGAGAAATTCTGCAATAGTGATTTTATCTTTCCACCTTTACTAGCAGCAATTATTCCTCGTTTGATTACTGCGAGTCGCAAGATTGTTATGCCAACTTCACGCGCCAGAATCACAATTGTTACCCACCACGGAATTCGCTCTAATATTGAGAGTCCAATCAATGCCGTCGCGATAAATGCTTTGTCAGCTATTGGATCAACTAGTGTGCCAAAAGATGAAATCTGATTTCTTTTTCTGGCAATTCTTCCATCTAGAACATCGGTCATGCCCACTACGAAGAACATGCACCATGCGATGATCTGCCAATCTGGATCATTGCCACCATTTTTAAATAATGCCCAGGCGCAAAATGGCAGAGCCAGAATTCGCGCAATGGTTAGGGCGTTAGGAAGATTCATAAAGGCTGGGCTACCAAATCCGCACCAGCAACATCGGTGACAATCGCATCAACATATTGACCAACTTTGTAACCTGCGGTGGGGCGACCCGGATTAGTTACAAAGGTTGTGGTGTCGACCTCGGGACCCTGATGCTCTGCACGACCCTCTTGAGTCTCTTCATCCTCAATTAG
>VFQS010001597.1_pt1 | contig 20425 bp, 24 predicted proteins | sample 3512361 | NCBI WGS metagenome assembly VFQS01 (sample SAMN10412375, study PRJNA504923) | tailings metagenome | isolation source: Relicate 1 Philex TSF3 active mining | place: Philippines
GAAGTCGCGGCCCTCTGAGTAAAGAGTGTAGTGGTGTGACGAAGGCAGTGCCTGGTTCCCCACGAGCATTTACGCAAAAGCATTCCAAGACTATCCAAGTGACTCCAAGATCTTTTGCGTACTTTTCCTAAAAGTGCCAAGATGAACTCCAAGATTTCCAAGGCCGATCTCTCTATGAACTGGCGTGAGCCTCTTCCTGCAGCTGCTTTAGCGCAGCAAAAGAGAATGGCCTCGCAGGACTACTTAAAGACACCTCAGTTCAAAACACGCGCCTTTGCAATGAAGAAGCCAGTTGTAGCAAAGAACTACTTTGGTCCTTGGGAGCCCTTCACTGACTATAAGCCTGGTCTCAAGTGTGAACTCTGTACAACTACAATTCGTAGAGCAATCAATCCACAACGCCTATATTGGTGTGGTCACGTCTTCTGTGAAGAATGTATTCATCAGTACTGTAATATTAAGAGGAATACTAATTGTCCTACTTGTAAAAAAGAATGTGATAGCGACAATGATCCTTATTATGATCATGAGGACTATGATGAGCGCGATGATGGTTGCCCTGGTTGTGGTCAGAACTGTTGTGATGGGCGCTGCGATGAAGATAATGGATGTCCTCATTGCGGACCAGGTTGTGATGGAGATTGTGGAATTCTTAGTTGTGGATGTGTTGATGTCTGCAGAGGAAGATGTGATCCTGATGGATATCGCTGGTACTAACTAAATCTAGTACTAACTAAATCTGAAAATAATCACAAATAAAAATCAAGTAGAAAATGATAATATAATGAAAAATAAATAGAACATTTTTCATTTTTTTGATAAATTTGAATCATAATTTGATATATATTTAGTGTGTTCCGCGTTCTATATAGTACTATTATCCAGGTTTTATAGTCCAAGATGGCTCTCTTCGCACGTTCTATTACATTCAATGATCTAACTGCTACAATTAGTTTTCCAAGAAAGCTCAACAGCGATAACCAGATCAACTGGACTGTTGCTCTGACCTCTGGTACAAACAAGACTAGTACCACTGGTATTGTGACTATGGAGCTTCCTGATCCTACCCCTAAACTAGATATGCCAGAGCCTACTCCTGTTCCTATTACAGATGATAGGGCCAAGTGCATCACAACTATTAAGAATCTACTAGCTGATATTGATGCTACCAATGGTAAGGATAATAAGGCCCCTATTGTTATCAAGCTTCTTGACTATATCTGTGGTCCCGCACTAGACTTCACAAAGATTAATGATAAGTTCAATGATACAGTTATTAAGAAGTGCTACCAGTTCAAAGTAATGAATGCTGATATGCCTAAACTTGTTGAGAAGGCGAATGAGACTCTTACAAAACTGGGCGCTTCTACTACTATTTCTACTGACTTCACTGTAGACTGCTGTAAACTTTGTGAAATTAAGTACAATACATCTGTAGCACCAGTAGCATCAGTAGCCCCAGCAGCAGCTGCAAAGCCTGTTGAGAAGAAGGAAGCCTATAATCCTGATATGGCTCTCTTCATTGCTCTAGCCAATAAGTATAATGCTAAGGCAGCAATTAACAATCCTAAGATATACTTCTCTTATTATGAAAATTTAGCTAAGTGGACTACTATTAAGGGATCTACTAAAGCTGAGAAAATGATTGACTACTTCTCTAAGTGGACTGATAATGCTAAGCGTGAAAATCTAATGAGGTCACTCTTCACAAAAAATAATCTAGTCTTTAGTGATGCAGTAATGACTCTATACTATGAGTGGGTAAAAACATATGTACCCACTGGAAAGACAAATCGCTATATCAAGATGTGTGTTTTCATTGATGAGAACAAGTCTCTCTTTACTGCCAACTAAAATTATTATAAATATAAATAGAAAATAAAATATTAGAAAATAGTCAAAAAAATAAAATAAATTATTTTTGTTAAATTTGATTTAAAAGTAGTGATCATAAAATAGTTAATGTCACAGCCAGATTATCCAGCATTTTCAAAAAAGATTCAATCTCGTCAATGGGATAAATATGATAAACGTAATAGAAGAGGTGCATATAATTTTGAGAAAACAAAAGAGTTTGAACTTGCTGAAAAATGGTTTGAAGAAAGACGTGAAGCACAAAAAGTAAAAGAAGAATTAAAGGTAAATGAGCCAAAATCAGTTAATTCAATTAATGTACCTCCTGGCTTATATCCATCTATTGTAAAAATAAATAATATGCCTCCAGGTCTTGAAAAAAAAGCAGAACGTCCTAAATTTTGTAAAAAATGTACTAGGATTCCTACTAGTACATTTCCTATTAGTTGTTGTAACTCTATTCTATGTTCTACTTGTTATTTAGAGTATTCTAGTCTATATAATCGCTGTGTTATATGTAAGACTGTTGTAGAACCTGCTAGATATGATGAGTTTGATGGATTAGATTTATGCATTCCATCATATGAAGACTTTGAATATATTTAATCATATAGCCACTCCAGATAATCAAGATGAGACCAAGCCAGTTCTACATCCTCATCACTTGTAAGAGTCTCATCTAGCCACATATCATCCTCTGGAAGAGAGTAATCATTAATAAGCATCTGCAGCGTTTGGTTCTTATAACACCAGATGTCAGAATTAGTCATTTTATAATTAATCTGGCCAAAAGTTGGAACTGTGGTTGTTACTGCTGGTGTAATAGGAAGATTCTTCTTTAGGGTCTTTACCAGCATAGCTAGATCAAGATTGTTATTGCTGTTCTTGTTGTATTTATATGTCTGAAATGGCACCTTCTTTGGACTGATGTCGCGCCGAATAGATGCAGATGTCTTATAAGTGTGAAGACGATGAGTAGAGATGATAGTCATTCTGTAAGTCTTGGAATAGAAGTCGTGGATAATACTCTTGGATATGTCTCTTATAACCGCTCGCCACAATTATATTTATTGCTGCCAGCGTCTTCAATTTTTTCTAGCCTCCAACCATTATTTTAATTCTATTAATTTTTTCTTAATATAACTATAATTCTAGAAATGATTCTATTAATAATTATATTGGCAAAAAAATTGATGTGATTATCCGCATAAATATAAACTGTCAGTTGACACTATTCCACGTACAAGAGTTCTTTATTGCTTTTATTTGCAACTATTATTCAAGACTCTTATTCCAAGATGGCCTCTTATACAATTCTCTTCCACGGCAACTGCATTGATGGCTGGTTTTCTGCCTACATTGCCCACTCTGTCCTGAAGAATCACGGGACAGTCAATATGTTTCCTATCTCACCCAGTCAGCCTAATACTTGGCCTAAGACTAAAGAAATGGTTGGCACTCATATCCTCCTACTAGATGTCTCTGTGGCAGAGTCTCATCGCACTGAGTGGATGACTGCTGGTGCACTTTCTGTAAAGTGTATTGATCACCACGCATCCGCAGTGGAACACTGGCCTGCTACTTGTTGCCCTATCAATACAGCCGCTTGTGCGGCTCTTCAGACCTGGCAGCACTTCTACCCTGGACAGGAGATTCCCTTCTGGCTGCATCACATTGATCGCATTGACCGCTGGGACAATCCTACTTATGAGGATCGTTGTGTACGTGAGGTGTTGAATGAGATTGCTCACAAGCCTGTTCAGAAGAAGCAAGCTGAGGCATTTGCTCTCACTGAGCTCTTTCTTGCTAATATGAGCACTCCTCTTGGTCTAATGATGGTTATGTCTCAGGGCAAGCAGATTCTGGATCAAAAGGATGCTGCCCTTCTTGGTATTCTGAATAAGGGCACAATGCACACTTTTACTCAAGAGTATATTACTGGATGGAACTTGCCAGCAAGTTGGCTAGGTGCTAATGTATTCATTATTGATAATACCAGTATTACCCTTGATACTACTGAGGCAGCACATATTGTATTCCTTCACTACCCTCACGTAAATGTCTTTATTAATTATCGCAAGAAGACTCTATATGGTCGTGGACCTGGAGCAGTTGAAAAGACTATGTATGTATATTCTGCTCGTAGTCGCGGCTTCAATATCACTGATGGCACAATCTTTAAGGGACATCCTACTGCAGCTGGTGCATCTCTCATCAAGGGTGAGGCCCCTATGCTACCATTCCTACTTAGTCCCGCATAATTACTTATCATCTGTATAAACTTCTAAAAAATAAATAAAAATATGATAAAGAGTAAAATTTAATAAAAACAAAAATGTAATAAAAATGTAGAAAACCTAAGAAAACATTTTTATTTTTTGTATTTTATTTGGCGCCCCAAAAAAATTGAAACAGATTCCGTGCTGAATATAAGATGCGACGAACATCCAGATAGTATCATCAAGAGACCTTTCAAGCAGCTTTCCAAGAAGACGTATTAAAATGAGCATTGATGAGACTTTTGTGCAGCCCGATGTGGATCCCACTCTGATTATTCAGTGCAATCAGATGTGCCGTACTATGAACAGCAGGGAGTGGGATAGTTGCATCAATGATCTGCGGAATAACCCTGGTAAGAATCAGTCGTGCGTGTACTGGCGCCAGGGCGACACTGAGACTCAGTGGGTGATTCGTGGCCCTAATGGTCTGGTGAGTCGTATCATCAAGAATGGTGTTGTCATCAGTCAGCATCCCATCGACTAATTGTCTGATGCATTATATCATTAAGAATGATGTTGTCATTAGCCAATCCTTACACTCTTAAAAATGATAAATAAAACATAAAAAATTAAAAAATAAAAAACAAACACACAAAAATGTAAAACTCTAAAAACATTTTTGTTTTTATTTGGCAGTCCCAAAAAAATTGAAAATGATTGCTGTGTAAAATAAAAGTGTGACCTAGTCCAATCCAAGTGCTTTAAACTGTCTGTCTCTCTAAAGAGTCCCTTCAAGCTACTAGCCAATCCAAGAATTGCCTCAAAATGCCAGGTGTTACTGCCCGTTCAGCCAACAAGAATATGTCGCGCGGCAAGCGCTCCTCTCTTGCCAAGAATGCCCGTCGCGTTGATGCCGCCCTCAACGAAGAGCTTGAGTCCTGTACCTATGGCAAAGTCTCAAAAGCGCTAGGAAATAAGATGTTCCTAGTTGTTAATACTGATAAGAAGGAGCATCTGTCTCACATTCGCGGCAAGATGGCGCGTATCAATACAGGTGATGTAGTACTACTTAATATTCGTGATTATGAGTCACGTACCACATCTGGTGATGAAGTCTATGATATTATGGCTGTATTCAGCTCAAAGGATATTAGTAAGTTAGTTAAGGCTTCAATCATTCCTGCCTGGATGAATACAAATGTATCTAGTGAAGAGGATGATATGAATGATCTCTTCGAGTATGAAGATGTATCTGATGAAGAGCCTGATGTAATCCCAGATAAGAAGGATAAGAAAAATCATCGTCTTGCAGTTAAGACTATGGATGATGAAGAGATTGATATTGATCGCATCTAATCTGTATTCCAATTATTACAAAAACAAAATAGAAAATCTGCAAACATAAACAAAATGAATATAAAATAACAAAAATTAGAAAACCTAAGAAAATAATTTTTCTTATTTTTATTTAATTACTGAGAAAAATTGAAGATTATTATTGGGGTTTATTTTGTGTCCCTGACCTTTCTATTTACTTGCATTACCTGCTTATTCCAAGTTTCTCCATTTTCCAAGTTTATTTCAAGATGAATGCTCTTATCTCCTCTTATGGCATTGACTTCCACGCCTTTCAGCTCACATTGAGTAGTGTGTATGGTGTTGTAGCAGGTTCTTCTGCTCTTGCTGCATATCTCAAGCAAGAGGGAATTGAGCCTGGATATGAACCAAATGACATTGACATCTTTGTTCCTGGTGGTATGCAACAGGCTAGAGATGAGCGTGGCCGCCCAGTTGCTGGACAATATGTTATCAAGTCACTACAGACAATGAAGAATTTTCTTGCTCCTTATGGCTTTACTGAGAATGATAAGTTTGGACCTATTGATGGACCCATTGAACCAAATACATATTCAGAGTCTCTAAATATGATTCAAAAAGTTACCAGCTTTACTAACCCTGCTGGTAAGGAGATTCAAGTCATTGTGATTAACTCCTATAATCTTATTGATCACATCTCAAAGGACTTTGACATCAGTGCCTGTATCAGCTGGTATGATGTAAGCAGCAATACTTTTAAGACATTTGACCCTGATAGTACTAAGCGCAAAGAGATGTACTTTATGCGTGTATCAGAAAATGATGAAATTCACGAGAAGAATAAGATGCGCGTTCAAAAGTATGCAATGCGAGGCTTCAAGCTCATTGATAAGCCCTGTCCTTTCATTGATGCAAGAGACCCACGTGATTTGCTCTCTGATAAAAAGCTTGATGGCATTGAGGTCACTGATATCTTTACACTTGATGAATCTACTATGAGAGAGTATCTTCAAAAGACTGCTTGGAATATCATTATTAAAGCAGGTGAGACATACTATGGATTCAATCGCAAGGCACTAATGGACTATTTGAATACCAAACCTGTCAATATTTATAGGATTGGTAAATTCTATATGACGCCTTTCAATCAATGTATCACTTTGGAGGCATTCAACAAGCTGAGATATGCTGATTACTCCATCTATGAGCTAAAGAGTGCATATTCTGTGCCTTCTTATGGAGGACGCATTCAGTCACTGTTTCATCTCCATTGTTATTCTCTAAAGCAGTGGATTGATGGGACTAATGGATATGATATCATTGTCCCTCCTCAGTATCTAACTGTTCCACGCTCTGAAGATTGGTCTGGGAGACGTATTATTCGCCGTGAGCCTCCACAAACTCTGTAGATGATATTCTAGCTGCACACGCACATCTAATTGTACCTGGCAATCTTGAAGCCTTCCACGCAGCCGTTCTAGGTTTGAATGAATAATAAATAGCACCACTCTAGTTCTCTAGAAATAAAATAAAAAATATAAATCATAAAATATTTTTGTTAGATAAAAATTGAAATAGAGAAGGCCATAATTTAGGTTGTGCCGCAATCCAAGTTATAGTCTTACATCAACTGTTATTCCAAGCTTATAATGAATTCTGCTAATATGATGATTCCTATTGCCATTCTCATCTTTGATAATGATGGTATTATCTCCTATAAGGCATATTCTCCTTCTCAGTATCACTTCCTAGAAGATGGCTCTAATCCTGATCATCGTTCTGAACAGTTTGGTCAGTTCCTTGCACGAATTTATAATAGAATTGCCTATAATGAACTGATGCCTCTAAATAATGCTACTAATTATGGACGGCTAAAGGAGATTCATACTCGTCATATTCTGGTTCCTATTAATCAGCGTAATAACGTTTGTTACTTCTCTACTTATATTCATCCTCATACAAACTATAAGCCTATTCATCGTGAGTCGCCTGTATTGTTTGACAGGAATCTGGCAAATAATTATATTAATATGCAGCCTAATCTCTGCCATCATAGTTGTGATCACGAGATCATTTAAAAGAATAAAATAATATATGGTATCATAAAAATAAAATAAAAAGAAAATAATATAAAATGAAATAGACTAGGAAAAATTGAAGCGCGTAAGCGTCTAAATTTTTATTGTCCAAGACTTATCCATTATATTTCCAAGATGCCCAAGATTATCCCTCTTTGGAATAACTTTACATACTTTTCCCATCAGCTTGAGGGGATCAACTGGATGCTTGATAAGGAAACTAATGGTACATCTGTTCCCAATCGTGATGGTACTATGAATGTTCTTGTTCGCGGCGGCTTCCAATGTGATGATATGGGTCTCGGCAAGACTATCCAGATCACCTCTGTCATTATCAACAACCCTCAGCCTACTACTCTACTCATTGCACCTCTTGCAATGATTGATACCTGGTCTCAGGTCCTTCAGCGCGCTGGTTGTGCTGTATATGAGGTGGAGAAGAATGCTGCTGATCCGTGGAAGCTTATGAATGATCCTAATGCACCAGTTCAGCGCAGAAAGATTCGCCCCGCAGTTTACATCTCCAACTATGAGAAGCTCTATCACAATCCTTCTATCTTTCGTCGTGATTGGGACAGGGTTGTTCTTGATGAAGCTCATAAGATCCGCAACGGTGATGGTGAAGTTGCTCGCTATGCTCGCAAGATTGTAGCACCTATCCGCTGGGCTGTTACTGGTACACCTCTTGTCAACTCCCTTAAAGATATTGTGTCTCTTCTCGCATTCATTGGTGTTCCTTACTCACCTTTGTGGCGTTGGGAGCCGCGTTATAATCAGATTCTTCCTGATCTTCTTATTCACCGCTCTCTTGATTCCCTTCGCAAAGTTATCAAAGGCGCGCCACCTGTTCCTGAGATCCATAACTATGTTCTCCCTTTTACATCCAATGCTGAGGAGGAGTTCTACTTTGGTGTTCAAGGTGCAACAGAATCACTTATGAGAAAGTACTCTAAGGAGCTTTTAAGCTCCACAGAGGCCTTCAAACTCTTACTTCGACTGCGTCAAATCTCTGTTCATCCACAGGTTTATATCAATGCCAAGCGCCGCGAAGATATGGGCTATAATCGCGACGACTGGGAGGATGCTAGTACTAAACTTGAAAAGATTAATGAGATCATCTCACAGGATGATGATACAAAGGTACATAAGTATATTATCTTCTGTCAGTTCAATGATGAGATGGCATTGATTCGGCAGTATTTGCTCAATGAGTGTCTTGTGGAAGATGAAAATATTCTCCTCTATTATGGCTCTATGAACCAGAAAGAGCGCGCAGCAGTTCTCTCTAGATCTAAGGAAACTACTGAGACTACTGTGATGCTTCTACAACTACAGGCTGGCGGTGTGGGTCTTAACTTACAGGAGTATGATCGCATTATCTTTGTTAGCCCGTGGTGGACTAGTGCTCTTATGGATCAGGCTATTGCCCGCGCAGTTCGTATGGGACAGACAGAGGTTGTTAAGGTGTATCATCTGCGGTTGGCCGCAGAAAAGGAGGCAGCAATTAATATTGATGAGATGATTAATAATAAAGCAGAAGAGAAACGTAAAATGCTAGAAAAGCTGTTTATGATGTGCTCTAACAATACATAACTAGAAATTACATAAATGATTTAAAATCTAGAAAATTACAATAAATTTTTTATTTGAGATATACTAAAACTCTGTTCTATATTGTAAGACCGCGATTATCTATGGCTAAATTAAGACATAGAATAACTGGTAAGGGAAGAACAAAAAAAGGACTCATAAAAGCTAGATATAATATACGTAGAACTATTAAGTATAAATCTTAAATTTAAAGATATTTTATTTATTTAAATAAATGGGTTGGCATTATATTCTTACATTTAAATGTACTATTTTACCAGAATTTATTTCTTTTATTCAAAATAAATATTTACTAAATTTATATGACGAAGATAGAGATATTCACTATAAAGAAAAGCCATATAGAGAATATGATTCTGATGATGAGCGTTCTAAAGAAGAAAAAGAACGAATTGCTGCCTATGAGAAAGAGAAACAGAATGAAAAAGAACAAAAAAGAAAAGAATATGAACTTTTACCAAAATCATACAAAGATCTTATTGATATTTGGATTAGTTTAGATATTGGAAATCATTTTTATGAATATTCTCTTAATAGTTCTGAATTTATTTGTGAAATATCTAAAAAAGTTAATTGGCATTCAGGTGATTTACAGAACGATTATTTAACATTTTTAAAGGATATTATTGTTCCTATTACATCTGAAATTATGGAATGCCAAATTCATTCTGATGATTATGGTGATTTTACTTGGTACTATAGTGATTCTGAGCTAAGAAATATACACTTTAGACTAGAAGATAAAATTAAACATATTGAACATACATATAATGAAAATAAGACAGAAATTCTTGAAACACGAATTATTTATAAACATTCTATTAAAAAGAAAGACTTTCTAGATTTAAATAGATCATATGGATTAAGATAAGAACTTAAAATAATATTTATTTATTATATAGAATATAATGTCTATTGAAGAAATTACTGATATAAATGATATAATTGAAGATACAACTTCTTTAGAAGTAATGGAACTTTCACCTCCTAAAATTATTTTTTCATTTGAAGAGCGGTTAGAAGCTTTTAAGAATGAATGGATTGCATTTGTTAAAAAAGAGATTACTGAAAATATTGAACCTTGGTTTCATTTATGGCGTGGAATGGGAGCCGCAAATAGTTCATTTCTTCATAAAATGGAGAAATTAGCTAATAAACATTTTCGCGGTATTCTCAATGAAGACTCTATTATGCGTCTACAAATATTTGTTAAACAATTACAATATGGTATTACTGCTCTAATTTCTGCAAATAAAAAAACAGAATTAGAACCTATTCTTAGATATGTAGAAACATTATCTGAAGAGAGTTTTGAAGCAATTGATCAATGGAATTGGCCACTTGTAGAACAAGATATGTCAAGATTACAACCTTATGTGCCAGAAGATTTTATTGAAGAACCTGAATTTGATAAGACCAAAAATAATGGATATTCATCTTGGATACGTATGAGTACTACTAGATGTGCGTGTGATGATTCAGATTCTGACAATGATTCTAGTTCTAGTTCTACCAATGATAATACAACCAGTACAGATGATAATACCAATAATACAAATAATATAATTGATAATATTGATACTAATATTAATAATAGTGATACAACCACTAATTATAATGATACTGTATATAATTAATTAAATGATTTTTGAAAATTTTTAATTTTATATTCGATTGCTTTAAGTTGCTTTATAAAACCATTGTTTGGATCTATAATTGGTCTTTTTCTTTTAACGTAATTATATGCTTCTTCATATTGCCAATTATTTTCAATCATTAAATATGCAATAACTAATGATGCACTGCGACTCATACCAGCCGCACAATGTACAATTACATTCTTATTTTCATTAATTGCATCGCTAATTATTTTATGAACTTTAAAGAAATATTGTGAAATATTTTCATCCTTATCATCATCAATTACTAGACGATACCAATCACAATCAGAAAAATCCTCCTTTGCAATCATATAGTCATCATATTCTTCTTCAGTTAGCGCCGAGATCACTACTCTAATGTTCTCTTTACTAATAATATCTTCTTCCTTTGTGGCATAATTTCCTATTACTGAATAAGCATTTCCAATAAAAATACCATTATTAATCAATGAATAATCTGGCATCTCTATTATTTATTTTAACTATCTATTTATATTCTATTGCATATTAGCTTGCATATTAGCTTGCATAGATGCCATCATTAGCTGTGTAAAATATTGTGGATTTTGAAGCATAGTATTAAAAGCACTAAGCATTTGTTGATGATAGTCAACTTGAGATTTTAATCCCATAAGTTCATTACGTTGCTCTTCTATTTTCATATTCTGTTCATATATAGTTTGACAATTTTGTTGAATCTGAGAAGTTTGTTGTTGAATTACTACAGTATTATAGCCATAACAATGAAGATGTTGATTTTGTGTCTCAGTTAGTTGTTGAATTTCATTTTGTAGATTAATTAATTGCTGAGTTTGATTCTGAATCATTTCTTCATTTTGTCTAATTTTTTCTAATTGATCTTGTTGTTGTTCTTGTTGCTCTTGTTGCTCTTGTTGCTCTTGTTGCTCTTGTTGCTCTTGTTGCTGATTATTAATAAGTGGAGGAAAATCAATCATATAGTGATTAGGCTGTCCAGTTGGAACTACATTTAGAACTGGTGGTACTACTGGCTTTGCTAATTGCTTTGCTAATGGCTGTGCTAGTGGCTGTGCTAATGGCTTTGCTAATGGCTGTGCTAATGGAATAGAATTATACTTATTTAATATAGCTTCTTGTTTTAATGCAATACTTTTAATTGGAATAAGTCTATAGAATGGATATGATTCTGCATTAATTTCTTCATCATAACTATTCTTGGAATTAGGACCCAATGATCTGCCACGATTTTTGGCAGAAACTCTACTCATTCTATATCTGCTTCACTATTTTATTATCATTATAGACTTCAATTTTATACAAAAATAATTATTTTATTTTATTTTATATTTATCACCAGAAACTATTTACATCAATATAATTAATGCCAAGACGTTTAGCCATTCCTTCATCTGTTTTCATATCTCCTACCATTATACAAGCTTCAGGATCTAATTTAAGTTTCATAATACAATCCATTGCCATTCCTGATTGAGGTTTACGACAAAAGCAAGTAATTGGATTACTACGATGAGGACAATACAAGATTGGAAATTCCTCTTCTGAATAGCCAAGTAGGAATCTAGTACGCTCAAAGATTTCATCTGCTTGTTCAACTGTAATAATTCCTTTAGAGATTCCTGACTGATTTGATACACCAATTAGTTGATATCCTTGTTGTCTATATGATTCAAGCTTTTTATGCATTTGAGCTACTGGATGAATAAGTTCAACTTCATCTGGATGAATTGGATACTTATTTGGTAGATGATCTGTTTTACGAATTGTACCATCAATATCTAAAAAGAGTGCTTTATTTTTATAGATATTTGTATCCCAATATATTGGTGATACTTGACGCATAATTATACGTGAAAATCCTTCATCTTTAGTTGGTTCTTCTAATTCCTTTCTTGCTTTAAAGAGAACAATGGGTCCAAAGCAGTGTGGGTCGTGAAGCTTTTGGCTTCCTTGCCCAATGGCTTTGTCAGTTGTGTCCTTTTTATTTTTAGAATTTGTGCCAGTTTGATAAATCTCACCAAACTTTTCATACATTCTTTTAAGATGACGAATTTGACAATCTTCAATTGTTGTTTTAAAATATTGTGCATCCACTTTTACTTTCATTTCCTTTCCCAAATCAATAAAGAGTTTTCTTGTTTTCTTCGTAAGATTCGTATTATCTAAAATTACAACTTTACCATTTTCAAGTAATGTTTTTGCTTTTGGCACTAGACTTTCAATAGTTCCACCTTCTGTATCTCTTGATAAAATAATAGCATTTTGTACATTTGTTAGAATTTCTTTAGCTACAGTTGATTTTGTAGAGGCTTGGAATCCAATAAGAATAATAATCTTAGAAGGCATTGACATTTGTCTTGTAATATTATTATCATAAATCATTTATTTCAATTTTTATACGCTAGAATCTTGAGGGGATGATTCTTGTTGAGTAGGTGTAGATTCAGGTTCATCTTTCTTTTCAACCTCATCAGCAAAAGTTACACTCTTCTTTTTAATATCAATTCCAAAGAATCCTAGAATTAGTGTCACAAATGACATAAAAAGATCATATAAGTATGACAGCATTATAATTACCGTAAATTAAATAATTAATATAAATTTACGCAATTATACAGTTTCCATTTTTAGTTCCCTGCCAAATTTGTATTGATTTTAAGGCAGAATGCCCACATTTTGAACAAGTTCTTTCTTGGTATCCATTTGAACTAAGTAATCCCATTATATTATAATTATGAAAGCAATGTGACTGTGCAAATTTTAGAGCTCTCTCTTTTTCTTTTTCCTCTTTAATTAATTTTTCAAAAAAATCATTTCGGAACTTATCTACTTCATTTATATTCATTTGTTAGGAATCAGAATTTCTTCAGTAATAATTTTACACCATTTTTCAGTATCTAAATATGTTTCATAAATCTCTCTGCATCTTATTTGAGCTTGAATAATATCTTTTTGTCCCCAAAATTGTATAATATTATGTGTTAAATCATTTTCTGAATCAGATAATACAATAACTTCTTTCCAATTTATACGGTCTTCAAATGGTAAAACCATATCAGTATTAACTACAATAGGAATTCTACCTAAATACAACACTTGATAAAATCTTGATGACCAATTTCCAGCACCTCTTGTGCATAATGTAAAATATGATTCATTAATATTTTTAAGAAATTCATTAATTACATCAATATTATGTGGATTTCCACCCCAATATTCTGTTTTTAATATAAATTTCTTCTTAATACTTAGATTCATTTTAAGTCTATTAATATATTGTATTCTTGATGGATGTGAAGTGATTGAACCACAGAATCCAACAATAGGCAGTAATCCTCGTTTTGGTAGAGGAGAAAAAGATGATGCATTTTTTAAATCATCTTTTGCAGTTATATAAGGTAATAAATATTCATTAATTTTCTTTTGTGATTTATATATTCCAGTTCTGAAAAATAAAATATTTAATGGCACATCAAAAGGTTCATTACAGTCGGAACTAAAAATACTATTACTTTTTTGGAATTATCTTTGTATGAATTTAAAACATCTTGAATATACTGCATATTGATACATCCCCAAGGAATTTTACTAGTTATAATATAATCACAATCATCTATTGAACTAGAAATATGTGGTATATATTTTACAATATTATCAATCCAATTATTGTCACCATAGGATTCTATAAATAATTTCAGAAACATTAATCTATATATATTATAGTTTTATTTAAGTTTTAGAATATAAACGCTTTTAATAATATATATTTAGGAAATGCTGACACGTCATGTCAATTTATATGTAAAATCAGATTTTATATTACCTGATGTTTATACAAATGGTACAATGGAAGAAATAGAAGAAGCTTTATGGATTGGTGCTAACATACAACAATCTGTAAAAACACGTCGTGGTAATGATGAAATTAAAAAAATTACTGAACTGAAGGATAATGAAATTGCGCGGATTCAAGGGATGTATAATGAAAAACTAACAAAATTACTAGATGATATTCGCGCAGTTACTTCAGAAAAAGATCGTATTAGTACTGAATATAGTCAGGGGCTTAAAGAAAGTCGTCAAGGTGAGCGTGATAATGTTACACGCGAATGGGAAGAAAAAATGCGTAATATTCGAAAGGATTATGAGACTCTTCAGGCAAGATATGAAGGTTTAGAGACTAGAAAACGAGTACTAGAAGAATCTCGTTCTAAAGATATTCAAGATGCTGTAAAACGCACTGAAGAACTTATGGAAAAACTTGTTGCATCTAAACAAGATCAACTTTTAAAAATGGAAGCGGCTTATTTAAAACTTAATGATACTATTACTAAACAATCTCAAGAAATTGCTAAATTATCTGGTAATCTTACAAAACGTGCAGCAAATATTAAAACAAAAGGTTCAGATTATGAAAATGAATTTGGAGAAAAACTTAAAAGAAATTATGGACTATGTCGTGGTTTTCAATTAAAAGATACACATCTTGGATCTGGCCACGAAATGGATTTCTCTATGGAAATGGAAGGAAATATTGTTATGTGGGAACTTAAAAATTATACTGCAACTGTTCCTAAAGCAGAAGTTGAAAAATTTCTACGTGACCTGAAAGAAAATCCACAAGCCAAAATTGGTATTATGATCTCTCGTTCAACTGATATTTATAGCAAAAATCAAACTGGCCCTCTTCTAACAGAGTTTGATAATGATAAAATGATGATTTATATTAATAAGTTTGAGGAATTTTGTGGCGAAGATGAAAATCGCATCTTTCAACTTCTAGGATCTCTTTTTAGAATTTGGTGGGAATACCACCGTGAAGAAAATAATACATTTGATCGTGTAGAAATGATTCGTGAACTAGAAAAAGCCATTGAAGATATTTCTAAACGACGTACTGAATGGCGCCGTCATAAATCTCACTTAGATGAATTAAGTCGCTGGACTACTGATCTACTTGATGAATCAGAGAGTCGTCTTGATAGGATTTTAAAGCGGGCGCGTTGTTCAGAAGAGATTGTAAATAATAGACCACTTGTAATTCCTGAAGGAGTTTTTAGAGAGTCTGGAGAGGAAAAAGAGATAACTTGGATTAAGTCAATTATGAATGTCTGTGAATCAGGAGGAGAAATTGAAGTACGCGAACTTGTTGAACTTCTTGGTGCACATCATAAATTATCTAAAGATACAATTCGTTCAAATGTAATGGCCGTTATTAAGGATTCTGCAGTTACTAAAAAAGGTGTTGTAAAATATATTAAAGGTATTTCTAAATTTGTTCCTGCGAGTATAATTAAGATATAATATAACTATTTTATTTTTTTATTTTATTTATTTTATTTTATTTCATATATGTCTTAGGAATTAGAGTACCACTACGAAGAACTGTATAATTATTCTCATCCTCCTCATACTCACTATCATATTTACTCTCATCATCTACATACTCACTATCCTCGCTATCACTATCCTCGCTATCACTATCCTCGCTATCACTATTCTCGCTATCACTATCTTCATCCATTTGACTATTATTAATACGATTCCTTACCTCTTCAAAGCGCATAGATAGAGTAGGACCATCACATTCCCTTAGAATCCAAGGATTCTCATTAACTGGTACAGATAGACTCATAAGAATAGTTGCAGCTTTAGTATCATTCATAGGAATCTTAGTAGGGGCATCAGGCATAATAGGTACAATATTTGGATCCTTTTGAGGAGTACTTAGAGAACTATTATTAAACATTCCTTCAAAGTTTACAATTACACCTTCATAGTGATCTTGAACAGTGGTCCAGCGCATATCTGCAATATCACAAAACATATTTGGGACTGGCCCGCTGTGCTTATAAGAGGTGACAGAACTAGTATACATTTTATCACTTTCACAGTCAGGTAGACACATTACAGCCTTTAGAGATTTGCGAATAGTATGATCTTGATGGAGATAGATATCATCATTCTTATCCATAATCACAATATTATAAGGGCTATTATAGCGACGGAAAACAGTAAAGTAGTAATCTCCGTTAATATAGATTGTTGCAATTTTATCTAGCTTATGAGTAATTTCATTTCCAATAATCATTTTGGATAGTTCAATAAGTTCATTGATCTTATCATTAGTCATCATTTTACTTGGATTGATTAATTGAATATAAAGGTGAGTATGTAATACTTGGAATAACGGTTGTGTGCACTTCTATATGCGTGATTCTGGATTCAATTTTTTTCTTGGGTCCGATTAGGGTATTTAATTTTCACTTATAATATGGAAATTCAAACAGTTATACCTAAAGAGACTGATAATAATTTTTTAACAATTTCTGCTGCAGGTACTATTATTGGAGCAACGGTAAGTGCTATTGTTTTTACAACTATAACAACAACTGGTGAGATTGCTGCTGCAGTTACTGGTACTGGTATTGAATTAACTGGAAATGTTTTAGCATATGGGACAGAATTAACTGTTGGTTCTTTAGCTGCTGATACTGTTAAGACGCTATCTAGAACATATAGTGCTGTTGCTAGACCAACTATTAGTAATACATCACGTCTAGGCGCTCTTGGACTATCAGTTATAGCTGGTGCAGGTGCAGCATTTACAACAAGTGTACTTATTTATAGTGGAAAAAAAGCGGGTTCTTATTTGTATTCTTATTATGAAGATTACAAACAAAAGATTGCTAATACAATTCAGCATCCAATTGAAGTATCATCTGATATATTAATTATAGAAGATGATATACAATTAATTGAGGAGTTTATACCCAAAATGATTGAAATGAAAAATTTAGATCCTTTAAATCCTCTGGACTCTACACATTCCCTCCAGGATGTGTAAGCATATTTTTAATTGTTGTACTTGTTAGTACACATTTTGACGGTTGTGTTATTTGCCATAAATTATTTAATCCTTTCTGCTCGCAAGCATTACTACGTGGATTCCATCCACAAGAATTATCACTTACACAATTACTACAAGAATTATGCTTTTGACATTTATTTAAATCTTGAAAACCTTGTATATAATAATTTTCAGATAAAATGCCTTTAACCATTGGTTTTATTTCATTTTCCACAGATGATGATATAATTCCTGGCATTTCTAATTTATAATTTGCAATATCATTACGAACATCATTCATATTACTTAATAGATCTTCATTACTAACCTTTATTTTACCAGCCATATACAGATTAGGCGGAGGAATTTTATCTGTTATTCTATTTTTATATAAACTAAAATCATATAGTACATCATTTGAAGCAATTGCCTCTGGTAATGTTGGGGGCTCCCTAAGGGTTGGCGCTCCTGCGTCGGCACTTACAACACCTTCTTCTGATTTGCAGCGGAATGAGGATGCAATAGTATTCATTTGATTACACATAACATCCGTACTCTTCAGTGTTGTACTTGTTAAACAAACTTTTGATTTTGGACACCAAGAACAACCACTTGCACTAGAACAATCCATACACGATTTATATTTAGCACAATAATCTGCTAAAAATCCCTCTTTTTTTGTTTGTGTAAATATCATTATCAAAAATAAAATAATTAGTGTAGTCATAAAAAAATATTTGACCATCCTATCTTTTATTATTTTATTTTTTTTGATTTATTTTTGATTTATTTTTGATTTATTTTTGATTTAATGAATTTAGTATAGTTGGTAATTTCTGAACAGATGTTGTAATTGTAATTCTATGCTCTTCATTTGATGCCAAATTTTCAGATGAATAAAGTCTGCGATAAGGAATACTAACTTTAAATTGCATATTTTGCCCCTTTTCTACTCCATTTAAACGATGATGCGACGGAAGTTGTAATGTTGTTTGAGAACCAATAAATGGAGACTCTTTTGCTTTTTTATGATACGTAGGCAACAATTGTTTTGTAGTATATTCTTTATAAATATTTTTCATCTTATTTATTAGATTAAGAATATTTATATTTTTATTAATAATTTTCCAATTTATAGCACCAGCAACAATTCCAATAATAATAAATGATATAAGAATAATTGGAATAAGAATAGATGAAATATCAATAAGACTAATTGTATCTGATGGATAACTAATTGATGGATAATTATTTAATGAATTATTAGAAGCAATATTTGCTTTCTCGAGTGTTATATTATGATATGACATAGTTAAATTTTTAGTTAGAATATCAGTTTTATTAAGAATAGATACTAATGGACTAGATACCAATGGACTAGATGCATTTATACCACGTATGGGTGTCATTTTCTTGGAACTTGGATCACTGCATATCATTTATTTTATTTACACGTGGATTTCAATTTTTTCTCATCTGTGATTTTCTCATATGCATTTTTATACGACTCTTTTTGGTTCTCTTTTTCTTTGTTAACCTATAATTTCTTTTACCACCTTTAAATGAACTTATTCTATCTATTGCTTGTAACATCATTTTTATTCCTTCATCTAAGCTCAAAGGAGGATATACATTATCTCCCATTGTTCCTTTTGTATTATTTTTAAATATGTTAAGTATTATTTCAATTGCACTATTTACACTATTTGTATTAATATCATTATTTTTCTTAGCAAATCTTTTAATAACATTATTTTTTAATATTTCCATATCATTTTTATTAATATTTTCAGTTGATTCCCTAAAAATTTGTGATAATCTATTTATAGATGCTTTAAAATTATAACCTGGCACTTGATAATAATTTATTCCTAAATTTCTTTTTAAATCTGTATGATCTAAATCATCAAAAAAATATACATCCTCTGCTTTTAAATCTGGATCTGCTACACAATTTCCTTTTACTAAAATATTCTTTAAAACATTCCACGTTTTATTTGCTGCTCCTGGTCTACCATTTATTTCTTCTTTTCTCATCGGATGATCCCAGTGAATACACTCCTTTATTAAATTATTTGATTTCACATATAAATGTATTAAATCCCTTATAAAGTATAAACTTTCTAAATGTCCATTATTACTATAAATAACTACATTCTTTACTTTTCCTTGCTTTTGAAGATTTGATAATTGTTTCATTATTTCCAAAATACCTGGACGTAAAATTCCCAATGGCTCATTTGATTTCTCCTTATTTAATACCTTTTCTACAAATATTTTATATGAATCATCTAGACTCTTTTTAAGAGACTCTGGCATTTCTTCATCATTTTTTAAAGTTGCTATAAAGTAATATACTGAATACAACTCTGCCAAGGTTTCATCCATATCAAAAATAAAATAAGACATCCCTATTATTTTATTTTTTAATTTATAATGGCCCAATTTTTGGCCTAGATTTAACTGAACAGATCTGATTTTCATCCACACGTCTTGATGGCTCAATATATCGGAGTCCAAGGAATGTGAAAATATCCCTTTCTGTTTTCATATAAGGCGGAATAGGAACCCCTGCCTTAATCGGCGTTAAAGAATGCTCATTTAATGTATATCCCTTCTTTAATGCATATTGCCTAAAAGCTACATTAAACTTATCAGAACCCGTAAAATACAAGATAGCATATGCATACTCTTCATCTGGCGTCATTAATAGATCTAGACGACGGGCCTTTCCATTATACATTCTTGAAATCGCCATACATTTATGCTCACCTAGTGCTAAGATTTCCTCAATGTATCCAAATCCTTCTAGCATCTTTACATATAGTGCTAGACTAT
>VFQS010001599.1_pt1 | contig 20412 bp, 12 predicted proteins | sample 3512361 | NCBI WGS metagenome assembly VFQS01 (sample SAMN10412375, study PRJNA504923) | tailings metagenome | isolation source: Relicate 1 Philex TSF3 active mining | place: Philippines
TCCTTCTCCTTCTCCTTCTCCTTCTCCTTCTCCTTCTCCTTCTCCTTCTCCTTCTCCTTCTTTTCTCTCGGAAATATCTTGTGCCAATGTTATTCGAATCGAGGTGGATCCATTGGGATGCAAAAACAAAACCGCCTCTTGGGGATCGCGATCTGCGATGGGATGCAAAAATGGATTCGTTTTGTGTATTTTACTTTGTTGCAAGAGAGATGATATCATATTGTAATATTTCTCTATGATTTGTTTTTGCCATAGGCTGATTTGATAATTTTGCCATAGGCTGACACTCCGTCCACTCGAAGAGAAACAATCGGAGGAGGATTGCCTGAGAAGGGGGGCTTCGCCCCCCGAAGAGAAACAATCGGAGGAGGATTGCCTGAGAAGGGGGGCTTCGCCCCCCGAAGAGAAACAATCGGAGGAGGATTGCCTGAGAAGGGGGGCTTCGCCCCCCGAAGAGAAACAATCGGAGGAGGATTGCCTGAGAAGGGGGGCTTCGCCCCCCGAAGAGGAAGTATCCAACAACGATTCCATTTCGGATGTAAATTCGAACGCAAAGAGAGATTCAAAATGTGTCAACAAAAATTGAATGACCGTCTCTCCCACCGGAGTTATAAACAATTTGTTTTTCTGTTGTCCAACGACACAATCCGTCATTTCCACAGTTTTTTGTGGGGAGGCAAGTCTCTCTGCAAAAGGAAACAAAATACGGATGCGGGGCAAACTCACCGTCGTGCCCGGACAATCTGTTTTCACAATGTAGCCTCGATCAAACAACGTCGACACAATCGTGGCAAACGTCGAAGGACGTCCGATGCCTCTCTTTTCCAATTCTTGAATAAGTGATGCTTCCGTATATCGACCGCGTCGTCGTCTTCCATCACCACTCGTAGTCGTAGTCGTAGTCTTTACCAAAGGCTGCCTCTCCTCTTCGACAAGCGAAGCAGAACGAGTCTTTACAAACGGCACGGCCTCCATCCAATCACAAAATACAAGAGATTCTTGGGCTTTGAAAGAGAGAATAGATTGAATGCGATGGGCGCGTTGACGCAATTGTGTCAACAAATTCTGTTGTTCCAACAATAGAAATCCACCACCTTCGATGGGCACTTTCCATGTCAATTCGAATGCAAATTCGGATGGGCGTTGCCTCTCTCCGTCGAGTCGATGAGGACGTACGGTGGCCTTGAAGACATGGAATATTGCCGCGGGCATGCAACTTTCCACCGTGCGTCGCCAAATCAAAGAATACAATCTCTCCAACATTGGATTGTCGGGATGGGTGAAGGATCGTTGGTAGACATTCGTGGGCCGGATGGCTTCATGGGGTTTTGCTTCTTTTTCTTTTTCTTTTTCTCTCTTTGATTCAAGAAAACACGTGGCGTTCTGCTTCGCTTGTCGAAGAGGGTTGTCGCCTTCCGGCTCTCCCATTTGGGAGAGCACATTTCGCGTGAAGCGAAGCGTCGAGGCAGCCGTTGGCAAGTTCCTCTCCCCCAAATACTGCGCCACTTGTTGTAAAAACGTGTCCGAATAGGTGTCGCAATCGGTGCGCATATAGGTAATCAATCCATTTTGATAGAGAATTTGCGCCAATTCCATGGTTTTCTTGGGACTGAGAGACAACGACGCACTGGCCATTTGCAAGAGTCGACTCGTCGTCAAAGGAGCGGCAGGTCGTTTGGTTTGAATGGTGCAAGGATTTACCAAAGGTTGACTCTCCTCTTCGAATGGAGTCTTTACCAAAGGATGCCTCTCCACTTCGTTCCGAGTCTTTACCAAAGGATGCCTCTCCACTTCGTTCCGAGTCTTTACCAAAGGATGCCTCTCCACTTCGTTCCGAGTCTTTACCAAAGGATGCCTCTCCACTTCGTTCCGAGTCTTTACCAAAGGATGCCTCTCCCCTCCAGGGAGTGTCTTTACCAAATCATAGGATAGTTTGTATTGGATGGTGGACGACGGCGACGACATTATCGATAAAAATTCCTCGACTTCTTCTTGACTTTCAAAAATGTGATTGAGTGTAAACAAATAGTGTTGTGTCTCTCTTTCTGTTTGATTGTCGTCATCGTCGTCGTTATCGTTGTCTTTTTCGTCCTCTGAATATGACGACGACGACTTACCCCTTATGGTCGAGGACTTGTCTTCACTATTATTCACAAACAAATCCTCCATGAAATTGGCATAGACTCGAAAATGAGGAGATAACGTCGATGAAGCAGAAGACGAGGTCAGATGTTCTGTTTCATACACCAAACGCAAAGCGGGTGTCTGGCATCGCCCTGCCGACAAGGCATGATCCGAAGAAGAAGAAGAAGAAGAAAACGACCACAAGGTCGGACTGATTTTGAATCCCACCAACAAATCCAAAAATTGGCGACATTGTTGGGCCTCCACCAAGGCCATGTCAATGTGCCGAATGTGTTGCAACGATTGGAGGATGGCAGGCGCCGTGATTTCATGGAACACCAGACGGGGCGTGGTTTCCACAGACAATCCCATACATTGACATATATGCCATGCAATGGCCTCGCCTTCGCGATCATCGTCGGTGGCCAACAAAATATGATCGGGCAAATACGCACGGACTTGACGTCGCATGTCTTGGATGTGGGATTTTTTCGCTTCTATTTCCACATAAATCGGAGATGGAGAAGCGTACGTTTTTTGTTTCTTTTTGCTATTGCTAGTGCTGCTACTAGTGCTTTTATTGGTGGGTTTCTTGGTTTTATCGGTGCCACCACCACCACCACTAAATACCGACGTCAAATACGCCATGCCCGCTTTGCAATCCATTTCACGAATGTGACCTTTGCTTGCAATACATTTGTATTGATGGAGAGGATCGCCCTCGTTCAAATATTTTTCAATTTTGGCACATTTGGACGGAGATTCCACAATAACCAAATAAGAAGATTGCATTTTGTTTGTTGTTTGTTGTTTGTTTTTTTTTGTAAGTAAGGTTTGCGTTGTTTTGAAAGAATTTTAAAAATAAAAATAATTAAAAATTGCAAATTTATATAATTTTATTTTTCACAAAAAATGAATATACAAATAATCCATGGCCTCCAATAAATCGGCATACGTAAAGATCGCCTGATACACGGATTGACAATGAATGTGATAACGCAACACATTCACATCATGTTCGCTCTTGATTAGTGCCAATCGACGCAAAAACGGCGATGATGGACATCGGATGGAGTCGGGCAATTTCCAATACATAACCGTTTTCACGAGTCCTTGGTGCGAATTGGAGATGATTCCCAAGGGAATATAATCCGGCAATGACGTGGTCCATGACGTCGTAGACAAAGATAAGATTTGTGCTTCCATTCCATGCAATAACGAATCATATGCCTGTAAAGTTGGCATATTCAAGACAAACGAATCAACATTTTCATCTTTTTCCTTTGTTTCCTCTTCATTACGTAGTTGTACCTCCTGCGTTCTGTTCTCCAAAAGTGGCTGCGAACTTACCAACTTGCCCAACATTAACAAATTTGGCAATGCCACACTTTTCAACTCTTGGGAATTTTCATCGTGTTGGCAAATCACCAATTCCAGATTCTTCTCCATGAATTTCTTGAAATATTTCCGATTGGGTGTGAAAGCCAAACGATTGGGTTCCATGAAAAGTTTCTTCTCCACATTCACCTTGACTGAATAATATTCCATGATTTCAGAAGAAGAAGAAGACATGTTTTTTTTTGTTTTCGTGTTTCTTTAACCTCTATTCACCTGGACTGATACACCGGTGTATCAGTTCAGTTCAGGTTTGTAAAGTTTATCTTTAAAGCAATTTTTCGTCAGAAAAATTGCTGGTGAACCTGCGAGTAAAACGAGCAGGTGAATAAAGATTCAATGGGGTTTCAATAGTTTCAAAATAATTAACTTTTATTTATAAAGATTAAATTATGATTGAAAGACTCAATCTTATGATGGAAAAAAAAAACAATATAAAGAACGATAAAAACAAAAACATATAAAAAAATGGAGGATCCCTCCCCCGACTTTTGTTTTTGGAGAGAATAATCATTTCATTTTATTCATTTCATTTTACAGCCATTCATTTTTTTTTTTGCGACCATTCCATTGGAAACGGATCCCGAAGATATACGATTTTGTATTAATTTCACAAGCAATGGCGTCGGGGTGATCTTACCTTTCCATTTATTTCATTTATTTCAGAATTAAAATTTTAAATTGTTTATTTGCAATTTCACTGCGACAGGTTGGGCAAGACGAATGGTTTGTATCTAACAACCAACCACGGATACATGTTTCACAATACCAATGATTGCATTCTGTTATTATATCCGAGTTGGCTTCACCACAAATAGGACAGATTTCCCATCCAAAATCATAATTAAATTAACCTTTATTCACCTACACCGGTGTATATAGATTGTATCTTTAATCTCTATTCACCTGTACTGATACACCGGTGTATCAGTTCAGGTTTGTAAAGTTTATCTTTGAAGCAAATTTTCGTCAGAAAAATTGGTGGTGAACCTGCGAGGGAAACGAGCAGGTGAATAAAGAAAGAGTAAACAATGGAAAAAGAAATTGTGTTGATGGTTCACCAACGAACCTATCAATCATGGAATTTTTTAAACAATATTTCAGGCAAAGAAGAATTGAATGTCTATTTTGCCCAACCATTTCATCCATGGACCAACAAATTGTTTACACGCGATGTTTTGCGGTTAAAAAAAGAGGCCACCGAACAAAGTGATTGGAGACTTGAATATTCACCTACACGCCATCAATTGCTCAGTGGCATTTTGGTTTTGTCCAACAATCAAACGTATGGCAAAGAAACGGCGTCATCCACACAGCAACAACAACAACAACAACAAACAAACAAAAACAAATCCTCAAAACGTGTCCTCTTCAAATGCATTCCGAGCGATCGGTATTTGCCCGAATTTTTGATTCCTTATAGTCCCAAAGTCGGATTCCAAAAGAAATTGTTGAACAAATTCGTATTGTTCCGGTTTGCGTCGTGGTCCGATGCCCATCCTTTACCCGTCGGCATATTGGAGGCCGTCTTGGGCGACACAAATCAATTGCAACCCTATTACGAATACCAATTGTATTCGCGCAATTTGATGTCGGAGGATGACGGATTCAAACGTTTCAAAGAAGTCTTGAAACAACGGGAGACATTATTATCAGAATCGTTGTCTTCTTCTTCTTCTTCTTCTTCTTCTGAGAGCGTCCCCTCTTCGACAAGCGAAGCAGAACGAGTCTGTAAGAAAGTCTTTACCATTGACCCCCCCGGATCCACCGACATGGACGATGCTCTCCAATGTTATTATTTGGACGATGTTCAAAAAAATATGGTGCGTGTCAATATTTATATAGCCGATGTGGTGTATTGGATGGAACGCTTGCAATTGTGGACATCGTTTGCCAAACGCGTGTCGACGATATATTTGCCCGATTATCGGCGTCCTATGATCCCCTCCGTGTTGAGTGAAGAAATGTGCAGTTTGCGTGCCGACGATTCGACAAAACATGCGTTGTGTCTCTCCGTTAATCTTTCACGGTCCGAAGGACCGGAATGGTACAATCGATACGCTTGCCTAGGGGCAGAAAACCAACCAATATCGGTGAATGGTTTTAAAATCGACAACAACAACAACAACAAAAACAACAAAAACAACACAAAAAAAAACAAATGGACCATTGATGTCTCCTCTATTGCATTTGCGAGAGTGCAAGTACGCATCGATGCAAATGTGGCCTACAATGATGTCTTTGGTTTGGATGCCCTGCCCGGCTATCGTCTGTTGTATGAGGTGACTCAAGAATTGGATGCCAGTACATTACAAAGCCAAGACGTCGTTGCCTATTGGATGGTTTTCATGAATTCGCAGTGTGCACGTGTTATGATGCAACCCGATGTCCAAGTTGGTATTTATCGCATCCAACAAACAGACAACACAACAACAACAACAACAACAGAAAAAAACAACACGGGTGATGAAGATACAAGCGACAATCACAACAACGACATTCATCAAACTATTTTTGGATGGAAACGATCGACGGGAAGATATGTAACTCCCTTTCATCAAGCGAAGCGGGAAGAAGCGAAGCGGGAAGAAGCGAAGCGGGAAGAAGCGAAGCGGGAAGAAGTGGACTTGTCAACGTCGTCGTCGTCGTCGTCATCATCATCTTCTGCAGCGCCCTATTTGCAAATGACAAGTCCTATTCGACGTTTGACGGATTTATTGAATCAAATTTTGTTTTTCAAGTACATACTCCACGAGAGTTTATCGAAAGAGGCGATTGATTTCGTGCAACATTGGCTACAAGACATTGATTATATAAATGTGACGATGCGTTCGATACGCAAAGTTCAATTGGATTGTGAAAAAGTGGCACAATGCCGCAATCATCCCGAATGGTTGGACCAGACCCATCGGGGCATCATTTTCGACCGTGTCCAAAAATCCGACGCCACGTATTCGTACATGGTGTATTTGCCGGACATTCAGATTTTGACACGCATGTATTCCACGATGGAAAGAGAGAATATGACCTATCATGGATTTGTCATGACGATGGATCTTTCGGATTTCAGCATTTCGGTGGGTTTCGTTGCATAAGTTTTCTTGTAACAATCATAAATTAATTATTTGATTTTTTCATTCTAATGTGTTTTCATCCTTTTTTTTTCTGATTCTTTTTTTTTTTGATTCCCAAAATTATGTCTACCGAAAGAGAAAGTCAAGTCTTAACCGAAGGCTGCCACTCCTGCCCGCCCCGAAGGGGCGGGAGCAGAGTCTTTACCGAAGTCTTTACCGAAGATCAAATTCGTGTGGTCAAAGAAATCTACGAAGATTTCGCCAACAATTATGGCGTGTCGCGCATCCGCTTGCCTACCAGAGAAGGCGACCCCAACCCCACACCATTCTTGTATGGACCCCAGAGAGCGTACGATTACATGTATTTCAATATCATGATGCCCTTGCGCGAAATGAAACATCCGTGTTTGAATATGATTCGTCGTGTGAAAAGAACCCGTCGTCAAAAGGGCAATCGTTTATTCCGGGGACAAACCGAAGAATTTTATATGTACAATTTATTCGATCATGTGTCTGCCAAATTCAACGCTCCCCATGCCATCCGCAATGAAGATGTGGCCCAATTGTCCAAACAGATTCTGGACATGATCCCGGCGGCAACGACGGAGGCAAATCTTCAACCACGCTCCATAACGGTCGAGGCTTAGATTGTCAAAGAAACAAAAAAAAATGCACCCTCGCGGTTGAATAAAGATGAAAGATTAAAAAAAAAACTGTATAAACCTGAACTAATACACCGGTGTATCAGTCCAGGTAAATAGAGGTTAAAAACCAAACCAAACCAAACCTTGCTTTTCTTTTCTTTTATTTGTATTTTTAATTTTTTTTTTAAATAAAAATAAAAAAAAATATTCAAAACAAAAAAAAATGTCATTCTACAATAATACATCCTCCTCTTCCAATCGTGTCAATTCCTTTTTCTTTGGCACAACACAACCACAACAATCACCAACGTCGTCCTCGACGACATCATTCATCGGAGGAAATCAAAACAATAAAAACACATGGACTTCTCCGTCTGCTTCCTCTTCCTCTTCTTCCTCGTCCATATGGATGGTGCCTCCCTTGCCATTGCATCCGGAAATCATGCGAAAATTGGATCGATTTATTGCTTTGAATAAAATCCCACATATTATCTTCCACGGCGCCTCCGGCGCCGGGAAACTGACTCTCGTCAAAGAATTCCTCCAGCGTATTTACAAGGGAGATCGTCAACGACTGAAAACCCACGTCATCACCGTGAATTGCAGTCATGGCAAGGGCATCCAATTCATTCGCGACGAAATCAAATTCTTCGCCAAAACGAATATTGCCAGCAAGGCAGGCACCGAATTCAAAACGATTGTACTGTTGAATGCCCATCATTTGACGGTGGATGCCCAATCGGCGTTGCGCCGGTGCATCGAGTTGTTTAGTTACAATACGCGGTTTTTCATTGTGGTCGAAAACAAAAACAAATTGTTAACGCCCATTTTGTCGCGTTTCTGTGATATTCACGTGCCCGAACACATTGTGCATTCCCATACAGTGAATCTACATACCTATGTGTTGCAATATACGTGTCCTTTTCGAAGACGATTACAAGACCATCAAAAAACAACGATTCAAACCATTCTATCGGATCCTTTGCCCGCCAAATTCATGAAATCCCATGCCTTGTATGAAGCCGGCATTTCTTGTTTGGATTTGATGGAATGGTTTGACGAATGCATGTCACCTTCTGCATTGAAATATGATTGCTGGATGCATTTTCATATAATCAAGTCGGAGTTTCGATGTGAAAAATTACTCATGTTGCGTGTTTTGTTTTTCTTTTCTTCTTTCTCTTCCAAATAAAAAAAAAAAAGAAACAAAGGGGATGCTTTTTTTTTTTGTAATACATTAATTATGTGTAAACGAAACTTATATTTATTTTTTTTTTCGAACGAAACATTCTTTTTATTTTTTAAATACGTCATGGATCGTTTTCATCGTTTTGATCGTTTGGAGGAACTAGGAAGAAATAGAAGCAGAAGTAGAAGCAGAAGTAGAAGCCGATCGCGTGAAAGAAGAAGTAGAAGCAGAAGCAGAAGCAGAAGTAGAAGCAGAAGCAGAAGCAGAAGCAGAAGCAGAAGTAGAAGCCGATCGCGTGAAAGAAGAAGTAGAAGCAGAAGCAGAAGCAGAAGTAGAAGCAGAAGTAGAAGTAGATCGCGAGAAAGAACGAACAGAATAACAGAGAATAATCGCCGGAACAATATTAACAATAACAACAATTACGACAGACAACGATTTCAGATACCTCCTCTTACAATAAGACCATCATCATCACTGCCACTGAGTCAAATCATCAATATTCCTCATCTTTTACGACACATACGCGGAATAGCGATTCAAAGGACACAAAATGGTCAATCTCCAAATATCATTATTCCCGACAACACGAATTTAGATGGAATTCATTTCTCCGGAAGTGATCTCACAAATATCACATTCGGACGAAATACACGTTTGACAAACGTAATATTTGAAAACACTCGCATCGTCGGATGCAATTTCAATGGAACCATTCTCGAACAGGTTACTTTCAATGGAACTGGTCTCAGAGAAACCACTTTCAATGGAACCGTGCTGGAAGATACTCGTTTCGAAAACTGCGTATTGTCGAATGTTTCCTTTGACAATGCCCACCAAATTCCAATCTTTCATAATTTTACGAATACACAGTTTTACAATACGATTAGTTTTCGAAATACGCAATTTTCTAGTGAACGTTATAATCTGACGGTTGCACCAGATGCGTTGATACAAGGATCTCACTATATCTCACAGGTTTTAATGGGTCCAACCACTAATGCCTATTTGGATTTTAGGGACGAACGGCATGGTACATCAAATTTGCTGTGGGCGACAAACGTCGTGGATAGAAACAACCACAACGACATTGACATAGACATAGAACCCCATCAACCACAGCACCAACCTCCTGTGGGAATCGCATTTGAAATTCATTCTATTGCCGATATTGCCATAAAATACTATACTTTCTTTTTGCAAGAAAACCATAACAACGAGACTTCCCCTTCTTCTGTCGAAGACATTCGCCGAAGTTTCCAAAATGTCATTCAAACCAACGAATCCATCGAAGAGGTAAAAACACAAAAACTCTCCAAATTGGAAGCGGTGATGCAGCGAGTTGGTGCATGCGTGATTGAACCATCATTCTTCACACTCATCAAAAAAGCTGTCCACTTTGCTTTGACAAGTTCACCGGAATTTCAAGCTGCCTATGTGGATATTTATGTGGATGAATGTTTTAAAGCATATTCTTCTTCGGCAAATGGGATGAGTTGCGCGAAAGGCTTGAAAGAACGATTCTTGACATCACTGGGTGGAGCTGCATTACAAGTCAAAAACATTCCTGGCTATCGCGTCAGTTTACAAGAGAGAAAACTCGCCCTGATTGGTATGTTATCGCAAATCAAAGGTCTCGGTGATTTTTTCGGCGCCTGGGCACAATCATGGTCCGACGATACGAATGCCAAACGCAATGCCGAATTACTCCAACAATGGAAACAAATGACACCAATCACTCGAAGAGAACACTTTATTGACTTCTCATTTGAGAAGTTGAAGCGGGATTTGAATATACAACAGGATTTGAATATACAAGATCGGAAGCTTGACTCGTTGTTCCAATCCGTGGGAAAAGACTTCCGCACACTCATTTTAAAAATGTTAGATGATACAACGAGAAACGACCACTCTTATTATGAGCAAATCTTCAACAACAACGAGGAAGCTGCCCAATTTGGAGGGGGGAAAAGAAAAACATACAGGAAATCATACAGAAAATCATACAGAAAAAAACAAACACATCAAATCAAATCAAGATGTCGATTAAAACGAACGAAAACGAAAACGAAAACGATCAAGATGAAACGAAGATGAAATGAAAAATGATAAAACCAAAAAAATAATAATCTATTATTTACAAACCAAAAAACATGATTATTATTTACAAACCAAATATAAACTCTTTACCTAATAAGGATGCCACGACGCTTCGCTTCACGCGACATGTGCTCTCCCTAATGGGAGAGCCGGAAGGCGACCAACGAAGCAGATCGAGTCTTTACCAAAGGCTGCCTCTCCGCTTCGACAAGCGAAGCAGATCGAGTCTTTACCGAAGACGCGCGACAAACATCCCCATTCTTTTACCGAAACGCATTCAAAATCGAGTGATGAAAGGGATTGTCTTGTAGAGAAGACAACACATCGGGTTGATTGCGATCGAGTCCCAATCCCGCATACAAACCATTGTTGCCCGCCGTCATGCCCAATTGCGACACATTCGGACTCTGATACGGCAAGTTCGCATTCGACACATAACTTCGACGATCCAAATCCTTATCCAATTGTTGTTTGGTGCGCATATTAATATCGCCATTCATCAATTTCATGTTGCCCGACACCATGCGTCCCTGAATCGTCGACGATTTGATGTCGTTGTTGCGTTGGCGGTATTCGGCGTCATAGGTGCGCATCTGTTTGGCGCCCGTCGTCTGGCCCACCCCCACATATTCGAAATCCCCCGTGTCCCCACGCGTCGTGTACGCCGGGGTGTGTTGGTTGGTCAGGTATCCCGTGGTGTGTTGCCCACGATTGACATTATAATGGTCGATGCTGTTCTCCGACAATTCACGCATCGTGGGATCCGGACGATCCGCGGGATTGAAGACATACGAATTCTTGACCTCCGACGTGGGATTCTCATAGGGACGCAAATTGCCCACCGTGTTTTCCTTCCGACTGGGACGCAAGATGTCGAGGAGAGGCGCCACCACCGCCCCAATCGCGCCACCCACCGCGCCGAAATAATCATCCACGTTGGCCGTCGTACGATTGTTGGCATAGGTGCGATTCGACGCCACCGCATAATCTCCCTCACGCGCCCCGCCATGTCCCACCGCATCCATGCCGCCCAAGGGCACCGCCCCCAAATCTTGGTGTTTGCTGGGCATGTATTCTCCCTCCGTATACGTGGCATGCTGGGCCGAGACACCGGCTCCGCCCACGTAACTGCCCGTCGCCGTCGCTCGATGGGGGTCATTGCGATCCACGGGCAAGGCTTGGCGCGTGGGACCCAGCGATTGGCCCTGCACCGTCGTCGTGAAATACCGACTGCTGTCCATCTCAAAGTGACGATCGGGACGGTTCTTTTCGACGGGGGCTTGCACACCAATGTTGGTGATGCGGCTCATGGCGGGACCTTCGCGACCTTCCAAGGAGAATCCCGAGGCTTTGGTTTTGTTGACGGCACGCATTTGATCGACGTCTTTCGGCATCCACATTTCGCGGGCCATCATGCCCGAATTGAAACCCAAACTGTATTCGCCGTCTTTACCCAATCCCGGACGAACCCGTTCCTCCTCAAACGGTTTCACATTCGCCATGCGTTGGCTCACATTCATGCGACTTTGCACAAAATCCGTGGCATTCGGCATACCATAGGCCCATTGCATGTTCTCACTGGGGGCAAACAAGGGGGATTGTTCGGTTTTGGTGAATATTTGCGATCCCGTGCCCACCATGTTGTCTAAAAGACCTTCATTCGAATTCTCGTCCAACAAACGGGTGCGTTGGCTAGATCCAAAAAAAGGGACCATATTATTGTGTTGAAAATACGTGGCGTCCACGCGATCCCCCGTCATCGAGTAATATTGATTCGTGGGCGTTTGTACGGGCTCCGACGATCCAAACAACGATGGACGGAAAAATTTGTCCGTATATGCCGATTGTCCATCATACCGATTGGTGGTGGAAAGTTGGCTGGTTTGATCGGCGTCGGCACTGATCACGGGATATTCCGAGGGAAAATTGCGATTGGCTACATCCACATTGGGTAGTGCCGAACCGCGTGTCGTCGAAGTAAAGCCTTCCACTCCTCCCGACACCATTTCCTCGTCGTCGTCGGCTTTGGATTTGGAAGCCACAAATAAGGATCCCAAGGCAATCAAAGGTATGGCGATTTCCATTTTGGTTTTGCTGTTTTTTTTTTTCACAAAAAAAAATGTGTGTGTGTGTTTTTTTTTGGTTTAAAAAAATAAAATAAAAAAAAAAGGAAATTGTATTATATTTGTTTGTTTGTTTGTTTGTTTCGATTAAAAAAAAACACACACACTCTACTATTTTTTGTCTTCGTTTCTTTTTCTTTCTTTCTTTCTTCATCGACGATAAGCATCCTTTGCCATAATACGACTGTTGATTTGATTGGCAAACGATAATTCCGTGTGAACAATTGCTTGGGGATTGAGAAAGGGAACTTCCCATCGTGAATGTTCCAAATCGCGATACATCCATGCCGGATGCGTCGCCCGCGATTCATCGCCTACCGCCCCTTGCATGGTGGGAAACGAAATCTGATATCCACGTTTTATTTCTAAATCTTTATACGATCGATCGTAATCATGATTGAGGGGACGTCCCAATCCCATCAAATCACTTTCTATATTGGTGGATTCCGACCACATATTGGCTCCCCAATGTTGCAATCGAAATTGCGGATCTTCGATAAAAGGGAGTTGTACTCCCGGTCCCGGCGTATCCAATTGATAACGAAAAGCATACGTCATTTCATCCAAACGTTTGGAAACACGCGCCGGATCATCATAAAATCGAGTGAATGACATTTTTGTTTGTGTTTTTTTTTGTGTTTTGTTTTGTGTTTTGTTTGTGTGTGTTTTTTTTTTGTTTATTTGTGTTTCTAGTTCGTTATTATTTTGTTTAAAAAAAAATAAATTCAAAAACACAACACAACATAAACAACATAAAGTTTGGTTTTGTTCATTCACACAATCACGGATTGTATTTTTTTTTTAAACACACATCACACTCACGTCAACCACTTTGTTTTTTTTTTCGGTCCGAACCCATGATATCATCATCCACATCCAATAACGACAACAACGACAACAACAACAAAACAAACAAAATATGTTTGAATATGATTGTGAAAAATGAGAGCCGTGTCATCCAACGACTTCTCTCCTCGGTGGCACCCTTCATCGACGCCTATGTCATCTGTGATACAGGTAGTACCGACGACACGATTCCCCTAATCCGTTCGTTTTTCCAAATCCAAGGTATCCCGGGGCACATCGTCGAGGAACCCTTCCGCGATTTCGGATACAATCGGTCGTTCGCCTTGCAGAAAGCCGACGAATTGGCCACCGAGTGCGATTACGTTTTGTTGTTGGACGCCGACATGATCCTGTGGCTAAACCCCGCCATGGACGTGGCCACCATCAAGAACAGTTTAACGGAAGACGCCTACCATATTTTCCAAGGTTCGGATGCATTCTACTATAAAAATAGCCGCATCGTCCGCCGCGGCATTGGAGCTTCCTATTGGGGCGTCACCCACGAATATTTGTCGTTGAAGGAAGGCCGCGGATCCAAAACCGGTCTCTTGCCCAAATCCACCATTTTCATCAAGGACATCGGCGACGGCGGCGCCAAAGCCGACAAATTCGAACGCGACATTCGTCTGTTGAAACGCGGATTGGAGGAACATCCCACCAGCGAACGATACATGTTTTATTTGGCGAATAGTTACCGCGACCATGGCGACACCGATTTAGCCATCGAAACATACAAACGCCGCATCGCCGCGGGTGGATGGTTCGAAGAAGTCTGGTACAGTATGTACAACATCGGCGTCTGCTACAAATCGAAAGGCGACATGATATCCGCCATCCATTGGTGGATGGAAGCCTACCAATTTTTCCCCAAACGTGTCGAGAATCTCTATGAAATCATCACGCATTACCGCCAACAGGGGAAACCCCAGCTCGCCTACTTGTTCTACAACATGGCCTTGAAACAAGTCGTCTTGCATAACAATAACCCCGATTATTTGTTTTTAAAGAAAGACATCTACGACTACAAATTGGATTACGAATTCTCCATTTTCGGGTATTATTGCAACATCGACAACTTCGATTTGACGCGCATTTGCATGAAAGTGGTCAATTGTCCTCTCGTGGAGTCCTCCATCGTCCAAAATGTCTTGAGCAATTACAAATTCTACGCCAAAAAATTGACGACGTGGGCCGAACCCGCGAGCACCATGTTCCCCGGTCAACAAAACATCCTCTCCTTAATGGAAAACAAATGGAACCGCGACGTCCCCGCGGGCTTTGTCTCCTCCACGCCGTCATTGTGTTTGCAAGTTAACCCCAAGGACAACAATAATAACATCTTGACGGTGTGTGTCCGTTACGTCAACTACAAAATCAACGAAACGGGTGGCTACGAGAACCAATCCCAGATTGTCACCATCAATAAAATCGCCCACTTCGATTGGACCACCGGCGAACAAATTCTTCTTAACGAGGGGGAGGATCCGGATCAGGAAAACAACGATACTTTAGTATACGACACATCCTATGACGGGAAAGACGGCAATCCCTACGTCGGCGTCGAGGATGTTCGTTTGTATTGGAACTCCTTCTTACAATGTGTGTGTTACAACGGCAATCGCGGTCTCGGTTCCCATAACATCGTCGTGGAAATTGGAAAGGTCAACACTGCCCCCGGGGCTCGTATTTACGGTGGCTTCATCGGCATGGCCAACGCCAAACAACAACAACCGGTTGAAAAGAATTGGGTCGTCTTCGAAGACGCCAATCAACACAAGAAAATCATTTATGCGTGGCATGATTTGTGTATCGGGGATTATGATCGCGTAGAGAAGGAGCACACGGAGACAGAGACAGAGACAGAGAAAGAGAAAGAGGACGGACAACAACAACTCTTTCACTACCGTTTCCGACAAACCCATTCGATTGCCACGCCCAACATCTTCTCCAAAATCCGCGGATCCACCAACGGCGTCACCGTGGGCCGCGAGATTTGGTTCTTGTGTCACGCCGTCAGTTATGAAGACCGTCGGTATTATTACCACATGTTCGTCGCCTTGGATCCCCATACCTATGCTATCCGTCGGTATACACCTCTCTTCACATTCGAAGGAGAGAAAGTAGAATACACACTCGGGTTCGTGTACCGCAAGGAAAACAATACGTTTTGTATTGGATACAGCACCATGGACCGCACCACCAAATTCATGAATATTAAAAAGTCCGCCGTCGAAAATATGTGTTTGGGCATGACCTTGTAATATTTTTATTTGTTGGGTTTTTTTTTTTCGATTTTGTTTTATTCGTCATTCGTTATTCGTCATCATCGGAATCTGAATCATCCTTTGTTTCTTGTGTCTTTTTTAAAACGAAAAATCCCAATATTTTTACACAGTGGCAAAATAAACTTACTTGTTTTTCATCTATTTTCAATTTATTTTTTGCAAACGTTTCAAAATTGCCAACTTCTTTCACAAAAGATTCATATGTCGTTTTTTGTTTTTTTAAATCGAGTACGATAGATGTGATTGTGTAAATCGGGGTTGAATCGCCATTCTCATTTTGGATAATCATCCCATGGGAAATATTTTCACATTCTTCCTTTTCACGGTCCTCCATCTTTGTTTTCTGATTGTTTTCTTCATATTTAATTTGATCGAGAAAATGATATAGATCATTTTCAAGAACACCCTGAACATTCCAACTCGCAACACCTCCTCGTCGTTTTAATATATTTTTATTTGTTGTTGTTCTTTTTCGAAAACGACGTCGACCTTGTTGGTGTTTACGCGTTCTTCTTCCGCGACATCTTCTTTTTATTGTCCTCATTTTTATTCTTCTTTTTATTTATTTGTTTATTTGTTTGTTTTACACCAAAAAAAACAAATCCAATATCCAATCAAATAAATAAAAATTGTATTTTTTTTTTAATAATAATATTATGTATTATTCATAATTCGACAAATAATCCACGTTGAGAAACACCCCAAATCCATTCACCCGACTCTTGAAAATATATGACAGGAATGTCCATTTTTTCAAAATCGATATCTTCTTCTTCCTCTCCTTCTTTTTCCTCGCCTTCTTCTTCTTCTTCTTCCGAGGTTGTTGAAGGTTTGATTTCGGTGGGATGGAATTCCACCAAAAGAGAGCCAATCGATTCTTTTTTGTCGTTGTCTTCGGGGTTCTTTTCTTTCTCGACCATTTGCATTTCAAAGTCCAATAATACAAATCGTCGTTGGGATTGCTTGGTTGTGGGGGCGGTTGTCCTCTCCTCCCTAAACAAAAATCGATCGCCATATTCATCGGCAAAGGCATACGATTCGGATTTCTCCAAATGATCATCCACGGCATTCTGGTTTTCATCCATAATATACACCAAAAATGGTTCATCCACTAAATCCACCATTTGTTTGACAACCACGCCTTTATCCAATTTGTCGTCATCCTTTCCATTCGGGTCGTCGTTGTCGCCATCTCCACCCAACATAATCTTTGACATTTCGTCGGGGGTCAACATCATTTCCATCAATTCGCGATCGGACGCATTCGCCGTGTCCGCTTCGACCACATATCGTCTCTCGATTTGACGCAGTTCGGGTGTTTGCCAAAAGAGTTTGCCCATCCATTCCGGAACTACCGTTTGACCATTCACCAACCGTTTGTACACCATTTCGTCGACTATCGCCCAGCGTCCACATGCCTTGTCATTCTTATCCATGATGGGATACAATTCGGGTTTCAGGATTTCAAAAATAGGATCGATTTTCGCGTTCTTTGTATCAGAAGAAGAGGAAGACGATAAAGAAAATGAAAACGCATTATTTTCCACCTCTCCTGCATGCAAACTCACACTTTGATTTTCTTCGTTGCCCCCAAACATTAATTCCTTGTTTTTCACATACATGGCCATCTTATCGAAATCAAACACTGCCAACAAATTGTTGTTGTTGTTGTTATTGTTGTCGTTATTGTTATTCTTGTCGTCGTCTCCTCCTCCTCCTCCAACTCCTCGTAAAAATCCTCGAAATACAAATTGCACAAATTCCTCCGATGGACTGCATTGGTTGTCGGATCCTTTTTCTCCTTCGCCCACAGAATATGTTGCTTTCGATTCCGAGTCAGGTGACTCCATAATTGAGGAGGAGGAGGAGGAGGAGGAGGAGTCCGGCTGATTGAACATGTTGAAATTCGCAGAAGAAGATGACGACGCAGAAGAAGATGACGACGCAGAAGATGATGGTGGTGATAACTCCCCCCCTCCTATTACTTCTGTTGGTTCTTTTTTGGGTTCTTCACTTTTCGCATCTACACTTGGGACGGAATATGTCGCTTTCGATTCCGAGTCCGAGTCTTTGATTGCCTCTGGCGACTCCGATACAGGTGGTGATGGTGTAATAGGTTGATCAAACATGTTGAAATTTGACGATGAAGAGGAAGACGAAGACGAAGAGGAAGACGAAGAGGAAGACGAAGAAGATGCAGAAGCACAAACATTCAATCCCAACCACGACGATATTTTCAAAAAACATTCGTTCCTCACACGAACCGTTTGTTGCTCCACCGATTCATTGACATCAGCGACAAAGGAAAACGTGGGAAACAATCCATTTCTCTCCACTAAATACCGAAGAAACGGATATTGCTCGCCTTCTTCAATATGCGGAATCGTATTGTATCGTTTCGGATGCGAGGCAGGCAACACAAAACTCAAACTCATGTGTTTGGAAAAAAGAACCAAATGAATCGTCCATGTTTTTTTGGTGTTTGGGTCACTTGGGATCATCGTATTTGAATACGTAGAAGCCGAAGACGGTGATTCCAACATATAATACTCTGTTTTCCAATCCATGCTTATTCCCTCTCTTGTATTCGCCTTTTGTATGGCCGCTTCCCACGCCTTCCAATCGGGATCCTCTCCCTCTTCTTCTTTTTCTTTTTCTTTTTCTTCCACGTTTTCTTCTTTTGGTGGGGACGAAGAAGCAGAAAGAGGAGGACTTGTAGGAGGATTCACCGACATGGAATCACCACTCTCTTTTGCTTTTTCCGCCTCTACTTTTTCTTCCTCTTCGAGGGATGGTGGTGATTGCGCCGACGACGATGTCGGAGGATTCACCGACATGGAATCACCACTCTCTTTTGCTTTTTCCGCCTCTACTTTTTCTTCCTCTTCGAGGGATGGTTGCGAAGCAGAATGAGGAGGACTTGTGGCAGGATTCACCGACGTTGAATCACCACTCTCTTTTGCTTTTTCCGCCTCTGCATCTTTTGCTTCCTCTTCTTTTTGCATTTCATTTTTTTGTAAAAATGGATTCATTTTTTTTTTAAATTTCAAGCAACCAAAAAATAAATAAAAACAATCAACAAAAAAAAATCGATCGATGAACGGGTTAGGTTAATAAAACGTTTATTTATTTTTTTTTATCTCTCTCTATCTTTCATGCAGTTCGGGGACGTCGCACCGTACGCGTCTTCAATGCGTTTTTGTGGGAAGGTCCCACCTTGGGTTTGCCGAATTTCTCTTGGTCATAATAGAGAGAATTCAACATCACGTCGGTTTTCTTCGTGACATTGTCGTCCGTGCCCAATACATTCACCACATAATCCGTCATATAATCCGACGCCCGTCGGGGATTCTTGCCACGCGCATTGGCATACCGATCGTCGGAAACGGCCTTGTGGAAATCGGCGACGACTTCCACCCCCGACGTCAACGGACGCCGCCCTTTCTTGTCGACGACTTTGTCTAAAGCACTGCCCACTCCCGACGAGATGAAATCCACTACATCGCCCAAATTCATTTGGGTCAATACATATTCCATGTAATCTCGCCAGAGAGGCGAAATATGCAAATCGACTTCGCGCATCAACGATTGGGTGAACAACATCAACCTCTCCAGTCGATCTTTTTCGTCCGCTGATTCCTCCACTTTCATTCGATCCGTTAATTCCATATGCAATTCTTGTAGCAAAGGGAACAACGTCGTCTTCAAATCTCTCGTTCCCAATATATCACTTTCGGAGGGATCGGGGGGCACCGATCCGTCGGCATTCGCACGGTATTTGAAGTGTTCTTTGGTCAATTGGAAGGTGGGCGCCGTCACTTGGGGAAAATGACGTTTGATGCGTTCGGGACCCAATATGGTATTGGCGGTATTAATCAATTCACTTATGATGCCCGCTTCCTCGCTCTCCGTAAACAAACGTAAATGACGGCCACCTCGTTGTACCGAAATGGAGTCGCCGCTGCCGCCGCCGCCGCCGCCGCCGCTTCGAGGACGAATAGCACGTTGGGTCTGACGACGTCGACGATGACGATGACGATGACTCATTCGTTTTTTGTTTTTCATTTTTTTTTTCTTTTATCTTCCTCTCTTTTTTTTCCCTCTTCTTTTTCTTTGAATTGGTTGCACTTACTTATCCCATAAGAAAAATTATTTGTTCTTTTGTTTTTCTTGGAATTCAAATCTCTATAATGTTCCATAAAATGTTCATTCAAAGGTCGACAAGACTTGGAGCAAAGCGACAAGTCAGCCTTATGGCGACTTTTCATTTAGCGATTCATTTTGGGTCTTCCAAAACACAAATTTTGAGATTGAATATTTTGTTCTTATGTTTTTCTTTCAATTCAATCTCTATAATGTCCCATAAAATCATCCGCTGCCTCTTCGCTTCGCTCAGAGGACTTGGAACATCGACGACTTATCGTTCAGCGATTCATTTTAGGTCTTTCAAAACACAAAAAAGAGAGATTAAATTTATTTGTTCTTATGTTTTTCTTTCAATTCAATCTCTATAATGTCTTGTAAAAAGATCCGCTGCCTCTTCGCTTCGCTCAGAGGACTTGGAACATCGACGACTTATCGTTCAGCGATTCATTTTAGGTCTTTGAAATGACAAATTATAGAGATTGAATATTT
>VFQS010001600.1_pt1 | contig 20412 bp, 19 predicted proteins | sample 3512361 | NCBI WGS metagenome assembly VFQS01 (sample SAMN10412375, study PRJNA504923) | tailings metagenome | isolation source: Relicate 1 Philex TSF3 active mining | place: Philippines
TGCCTTGATACTCATGGATCTTCATTGAGGCTCCCTCTTTAATAGTCCGAAAATAGTAATGTTTTTAACTTACTCAACTCTGTCTATTCTGTTTTTTTACTAACTAAGCCAATCATTATCGCAATTTCGGGCTTTTGGATCATTTTTTCGGTATGTCCTTGGGGGTTAAAGGCATTCCAAACCATGTGGGATGGTATTTTTTTACTGCATCACCGTCGGTTCTTAGGGCATGGCAACGATTTAATTGAAATGGCATTTCTCCAGTTCCGTGATCCGCTACCTTGATTACCTCACCAGCAAATGCCTGAATAGCCGCGGTTGGCAAGATGGTCGATAGCTCTGTCATATGTGAGCAACCGAGTATGCCTGCAAATTTCTCTTTGACTGCTGCACGAAAGCCATTCAGTAAGTTAAGGCCCACTAACATTTGATAGTTTGGTTCAATTTTGTCGCAGTAACCAACATATGGCACAGACTGGGCTTTAGCATTAGCAGCCAGAATATTAAATTGATCATCAATAACCAAAGACAAAATCATGTGGTGAATGGGCTCACCCGCCAATTTAACGCCACTAGCAAGAGGAAAATCCTTTGCTTTGGTGTCAATTAAGCTGGCTTCAATGTCCCAAAGCCCATCCTCTCGGCGATAGACTTGGGTTTTGATTTCACGGGTATGAATTAACTGGCGGGCAACTGGACAGGATGACATGTACAAAGTCTACACCAGCAGAAATTTTTTAGATTACAGACTCTTGATTGGGTGTAAATCGACCAGAAACGACCTTTGAAACAACATCCAGTGGAAAACCTTTAGCAACTAAATATCTCATTTGTTTAGCTCGCTCTTTAGGCTCAACCGCAACAACACTCGAAAATTTTCTATACCACAAGGCCCACGCACGCTCTAAATCTGATTGCTTGAGCTCTTCTTTAATTTTGCTAACGGTATGTGGATTGATTGACTGCTGCTTTAACTCATCAATAATCTTTAAGCTGCCATATCTGTCCGATTTACGTCTAGCAAGACCCTCCGCATAGCGCTCATCAGATAGCCAAGATTGCTTTTCTAACTTAATCAGTAACTCGTCGACCTCATCTTCAGTTTCTGCATAAACCAAGAGCTTCTTACGAAGCTCTTGGCGACTATGCTCTCTTCTTGATAGATATCGTAGAGCTCGCCCCATAAGACTGGGGGCTTGACCTTTAGGCATCAGCCTCTTCTTTTAGCGTGATCACGCTACCGCTGTTAACACCCAACTTCTCACGAATTTTTGCTTCAATTTCTTTAGCAATTTCAGGATTTTCTTTTAAGAATTCGCGCGCATTGTCTTTACCTTGCCCAACACGCTCACCGTTGTAGCTATACCAAGCACCAGATTTTTCAACGATGTCACACTCAACCCCTAAATCAATGACCTCACCCTGTCTTGAAATACCTTCGCCATACATGATGTCAAAAATGGCCTCTCTAAATGGAGGCGAAACTTTATTTTTAACAACCTTGACACGAGTTTCATTACCAACAATCTCATCACCCTTCTTAATGCTACCGATACGGCGAATATCTAGACGCATCGATGCATAGAACTTCAATGCATTACCGCCAGTTGTTGTCTCTGGAGAACCAAACATCACACCAATTTTCATACGGATCTGATTAATAAAGATCACCATTGAATTAGTGCGCTTGATAGTTCCTGTTAATTTACGCAGAGCTTGGCTCATCAAGCGCGCTTGCAAACCAGGCAATGAATCCCCCATATCACCCTCAATCTCTGCACGAGGCACTAGGGCTGCCACTGAATCGATCACGATGAGGTCAATAGAACCTGAACGAACCAAAGCATCTGCAATTTCCAAAGCTTGTTCGCCTGTATCTGGCTGAGAAATTAATAGATTGTTTACATCTACGCCTAACTTTGCTGCGTACTGAACATCCAACGCATGCTCAGCATCAATAAACGCACATGTACCACCTAACTTTTGCATTTCTGCCACAGCGTGCAAGGTCAAAGTCGTCTTACCTGAAGATTCTGGGCCGTAAATCTCAATCACGCGCCCCCTAGCCAAACCGCCAACACCCAAGGCAATATCCAAACCCAGTGAACCAGTTGAAACAACTTGAATGTCTTGGCCAATATCGCTGTCCCCAAGACGCATGATGGAACCCTTACCAAATTGCTTTTCAATCTGTGCAAGTGCTGCATTCAAGGCTTTTTGCTTATCAGAGCTCATTCCTTCGATATCGGTAGGCGCTGATCCAGATTTTTTCTTATGGTCTTCCATAGTCGTCCTTATTTAAAATTAGGTGTATTTTTGTCATATAGTTAATTTACAGTGATTACTGTATATAAAAACAGTATTCTGCGCAAGCCATTTTTTTGTCCCGCTAGAATATGTATTAAAAACTAGTATTTTGCTGATGAATATCAGCAAATATCTGATTAACAAGCAGGATTTTGCTGATAAGGTTGTATGAGAATACTGATTGCAGAAGACGATAGCGTGTTAGCTGACGGGCTAACTAGGTCACTTAGACAGTCTGGTTACGCTGTAGACCACGTAAAAGATGGTCAATCAGCGGATCTTGCCCTGTCAGCGCAAGCTTTTGATTTGTTAATTCTGGACTTAGGACTCCCCAAAATGACGGGCCTAGAGGTTCTCAAACGCCTAAGGTCCAGAAACTCGATGCTACCGGTCTTGATTTTGACGGCCGCTGACTCCACTGAAGAACGCGTCAAGGGCCTAGATCACGGTGCCGACGATTACATGGCAAAACCTTTTGCATTATCAGAACTAGAAGCTCGCGTTAGAGCGCTAACTCGCCGAGGAACTGGTGGTGGCCCAACTGTAGTTAAACATGGTCCTTTGCAATTTGATCAAGTCGGTCGCGTTGCCTACATCGATGAAAAAATGCTTGAGCTATCTGCTCGCGAGTTAGGTCTTCTTGAAGTACTTCTCAAGCGCGTAGGTCGCCTTGTTTCAAAAGATCAGTTAGTTGACCATCTGTGCGAATGGGGCGAAGAGGTCAGTAACAATGCGATCGAAGTTTATGTTCACCGCTTGCGCAAGAAAATTGAAGTGGGCGGCATCAGGATTGCAACAATCAGAGGTCTTGGCTATTGCTTAGAAAAATTTCAAGCCCCTGCAGTAGCTAAATCTCCAGAAGCATAATTTTTTCGACATGGTGGATGTTCAGCCCGCATTAGATGCGGAACTACAAAAACTTCTACCGCCGGAGTCTTATGACTTGCGCCCAATCAATAAAGGGCCAAGATCACTATTTGGAGAAATCTTAGATTGGATGTTGGCGCCACTTTTACTTTTGTGGCCCATGAGTATTGCTGTTACATATTTAGTAGCGCAATCCATTGCAAATGCACCTTTTGATAGAGGTCTAGAAAATAGCGTTCTAGCAATCTCCCAACAAATATCAGAAACAAATGGCCATATTTCGTTAACGCTACCGATGTCTGCAAGACAGATCTTAAGAGCGGATGACAATGACACAATTTACTTCCAAGTAGTAGGTCAACATGGTCAATTGATTGCCGGAGATAAAGATGTACCACTGCCCCACGATGGCGATCCGCTACAAGTGGGAGTTGTAACCTACAGAGACAGCAGAATTGCTGGCAATGAAGTTAGAGTTGCAGCCACTCAAATAATCTTATCCCCATCAAAAAATAGTCCGCCGATCTTGGTGCAGGTAGCTGAAACTCTTGAGAAGAGATCTCAACTAGCCAATGAAATTATCAAAGGTGTCATCCTTCCACAATTCATTATTTTGCCGATTGTTGTTGTGCTAGTTTGGTTTGGTCTAACCAGAGGTTTAGCCCCACTCAATGCCCTACAAAACAGAATTCGAAATCGTCGGGTAGATGACACAAGCCCAATTGAGGAAAGAGCGGCGCCACAAGAAATCATGCCTCTCATCTCCAGCTTTAATGATGTTCTATATCAACTAGAAGATTCAGTTCAGTCTCAAAAACGATTTATCGCTGATGCTGCGCATCAATTAAAAACACCGCTTGCTGGCTTAAGAATGCAGGCAGAACTTGCACAACGCGAAAGCAGCCCCGATGAACTGCAGCGCTCTTTAGAACAAATTGCAGACAGCTCAACGCGCGCCACTCGTTTAGTTCAACAGTTGCTCTCATTAGCGCGCATGGAGAACGCTTCCAACCTCAGCGAAAAAATTCTTTTTGATTTGTCTCAAGCTGCTGAAGATGCAACCAAAAACTGGTTGTCAGCCGCTTGGGAAAAAAATATTGACTTAGGATTTGTGCCACCAACTCAAGCGCACAAGATTTATGGCAATCCAGTAATGATCAAAGAGCTATTCAACAATCTTTTAGATAACGCCATTAAATATACCCCCGCGAATGGCAGTGTCACCGTTGACGTTAGACACTCAAATCGACCAGGCTTGCTGATTGTTGAAGTAAAAGATACTGGCCCCGGAATTCCGCCTGAAGAAAGACAACGTGTTTTAGAGCGCTTTTATCGAGTGTTGGGTAGCGATATTGAAGGTAGCGGATTAGGTTTGGCAATTGTTAAAGAAATTGCAACCCAACATGGTGGCAAGCTGGAGATTTTAGAAAACGTGTACCAAGAAAATCCTCTGAAATACGGCACTTGTATGAGGGTTTATTTACCAGTGGGTCGCCCATGAAAACTTGGTCAAAAAATAAACGTCTCATCTCGATATTGTTAGTAATTTGGTTCATGACAACCTTAGTTGTAGGTCTTGCCCCAGAGCCCTTACGATTTGACTTTTTTGGATGGAACTTTACTTATTGGTGGGGCGCCCAAGGTGCTTTATTTATTTATTTGGGTCTAATTTGGTTCTATGCCTACAAAATGCATCAGTACGAAAAGAAAAAAATTAAACCTGACTGACAAAAATTTATCTTCACACCTCAAAAGCCAAGATGTTTTTGAAAACGTGATTTTGAGATAGACCAGAAAGTGCTATATAATCATGGTCTTTGGCGAATTAGCTCAGCCGGTTAGAGCGACGGAATCATAATCCGCAGGTCCGGGGTTCGAATCCCTGATTCGCCACCACTATTCTTCTTACAGCTTTTGCTTGTGAGACTGCCTCAAAAAGGGTTATTAAACCCTATCGCATCACAAGAATTATCAAAAATTAAGAGATAAATCAGGTATTTACTTATTTTTTTGGGTTTTTCTCTAACCTACAATAAACCCAATAAAATTTGAACTCACGAGGCTCAAAATGAATCCGACCAATCTAGAGATCATCGCAACAACACTTTTTGTAATCGCCGTATTACACACATTCTCATCATCTTTTTTTGAGGGCTTAGCCCATAAACATCCAAACCACTCTGGGCTTTGGCACCTTTTGGGTGAGGTAGAGGCTGTATTTGGCTTTTGGGCCATGATCTTGATTATTTTTATGGCGGTTACTTTAGGCGACCATAAACCTTCTGTTGAATATCTAGAAACACGCAACTACACAGAACCTCTATTTGTTTTTGCAATCATGGTGGTAGCTGCTAGCAAACCAGTTCTTCATTTCGCATCCGAATTAGTGAGATTAGTTTCAACGCTGCTGACAAAAATATTTTCCATTAACAGCACAATCACCAATTACTTCGTCACCCTAAGTTTGGTACCACTACTGGGCTCTTTTATTACCGAGCCAGCAGCAATGACTTTGGCAGCTTTACTGCTTAAGAGAAAAATATTTAGTCAAACTTCAGATATCAAATTAATGTATCTGACGATTGGCGTTCTCTTTGTGAATATATCAATTGGTGGTGCGCTTACAAATTTTGCCGCCCCTCCAATATTGATGGTTGCAAGCACCTGGGGATGGGATACAGCATTTGTTTTCCAAACATTTGGCATCAAAGCTGGTATAGCAGTTTTAACAAACGCCCTGCTAGTAACACTCCTTATGCACAAATATCTACCCAAGGACAACCCCTCAGAAGATAAAGATGCCATGCCACTCTTTGTCATGCTTGTGCACTTAACATTTTTGGCTGGCATTGTTGTATTTGCTCATCACCCTGTTGTTTTTATGGGGCTCTTATTGTTTTTCATGGGCTACACACATGCCTACTCAAAATTTCAAAATCCGTTATTGCTTAAAGAAGCTTTAATGGTTGCTTTTTTCTTGGCAGGCTTAGTTGTTTTGGGAGGCATGCAGCAATGGTGGCTTCAACCAGTCTTAGAAAAAATGAGTAGTACGCTTGTTTACTACGGCGCTACAGTACTGACTGCAATCACAGATAACGCTGCCTTAACTTATCTTGCCTCTCTTGTTCAAGGTACCAGCGATGAATTCAAATACGCAGTTGTTGCGGGAGCTATTACCGGTGGCGGACTAACGGTGATTGCAAATGCACCCAATCCAGCAGGTATGTCTATATTGCGCGAACACTTCCCTGAGGGTAGTGTTTCAGCTCTTTGGCTGTTTGTGGCCGCCCTACCACCTACAATCATTGCTATCCTAGCGTTCCAAGTGCTCAAATAATGAAAAAAGTTTATGTAAAAACATTTGGCTGTCAGATGAATGAATATGACTCTGACAAAATGGTTGATGTCCTTAACCATCATGATGGAATGATTAAGACTGACCACCCAGAGGATGCTGACGTCATTCTTCTAAACACCTGCTCAGTTCGAGAGAAGGCACAGGAAAAAGTTTTTTCAGACTTAGGTCGCTTGCGCGAACTAAAAGCCCAAAAACCAAATTTGCTCATTGGTGTTGGTGGATGCGTTGCCAGTCAAGAAGGCAAACATATTGTTAACAGGGCTCCTTATGTTGATTTTGTATTTGGGCCACAAACACTACATCGACTTCCAGAGTTAATTGAGGCAAGACATCAAACAGGCTTACCGCAAGTAGATATTAGCTTTCCAGAAATTGAGAAATTCGACAACCTCCCTCCAGCAAAAGTCGAAGGTGGAGCAGCCTACGTATCAATCATGGAGGGTTGTTCAAAATATTGCAGCTACTGCGTAGTACCCTACACACGTGGCGAAGAGGTTTCAAGACCTTTCGAGGATGTGCTCACAGAGGTTGCTGGTCTGGCGCAACAAGGTGTTCAAGAAATTCACTTGCTAGGTCAAAATGTAAATGCTTATCGCGGCAAGATGAGTGGCTCTGAGGAAATTGCTGACTTTGCCATGCTGCTTGAATATGTTTCAGATATTCCTGGGGTCGAGCGAATTAGATTTACCACTAGCCATCCCAAAGAATTTACACAACGCCTAATTGATGCCTACGGAAAATTACCCAAATTAGTTAATCACCTTCATCTACCCGTACAACACGGCTCTGACAGGGTGTTGGCAAATATGAAGCGCGGCTATACAGTTTTAGAGTACAAAAGTGTCATCAAAAAGATTAAAGCAATTCGCCCAGATATAGTTATTTCAAGTGATTTCATCGTAGGGTTCCCAGGCGAAACTGATGAAGATTTTGATCAACTCATGAAGTTAGTCAAAGAAATTAAATTTGATAACAGCTACTGCTTTATATATAGCGAACGTCCTGGCACGCCAGCAGCTAATCTCAAAGACGACACCCCTACCCAAGTAAAAAACGAACGCCTTAAAACACTAGTTGCTCAAATTGACCAACATGTCCTTGAAATTAATCAAAGTATGGTTGGCAGAACCGAGAAGGTCATGATGGAAAGCATGGCACGTGATGGGATTCATTTGCAAGGTAGAACCGAAAATGGTCGGGTAGTGTTGATTGAGGTCAACAACGATCACGCAAAAAGATTGATTGGCAAACTTGAAGCAGTCAAATTTACCGAAGCTATGGCGCACTCATTGCGCGGTGAGCTTATCATTCAAGAATGAAAGCCAAAACCCCTCCTAAATTAGCACTAGAAATTCAGTTTGCCACTTCAGCCATGGCTCAAAAATGGCAAGACTTAATTACAAAAAGAAAAGTAGGCAATTGGATTAAAAAAGCTCTACAAGAAAATGCGACGATTACCGTTAGATTTGTTGGTCAAGCCGAAAGCAAAAAACTAAACGCTAATTATCGGAACAAGGATTACGCTACAAATATTTTGACGTTTCCCTATGAGCCACAAAACGGGATTGATCATCTTTCGGCTGATTTAGTGATTTGCTTACCGGTTCTTGAAAAAGAAGCAAAACAACAGAAAAAAACATTTGAGCAACATCTGATACATCTCATTGTGCATGGCACTCTTCATGCACAAGGATTTGATCATGAAGATGAAGTAGAGGCTGAAGCTATGGAACAACTAGAGATATCCATACTCAAAAAGCTAAAACAAGCTAACCCCTACATATAATTTCATCTAAATAAGCTATGCTTATACATTATGACAACTGAACCAGAGTCGAAAAGCCTCCTAGAACGCCTCAGCGATTTGCTGTCGCCAACCCCTGCATCAGCATCTGAAAAACGGGTTGAACTCCTCGAAACCCTCAGAGAATCTCATAAAGAGGGATTAATTGACGCAGATGCCCTAGCAATGATTGAGGGTGTTTTTCAAGTTGGGGAATTGGCCGCAAGAGATATCTTAGTACCAAGGTCACAAATTGATTGGATTGATATCAACAAATCAATCGAAGACACAATCGCTGAAGTGATCAAGGCAGCACACTCAAGATTCCCAGTTTATGAAGATAACCGCGATAACGTCATTGGCATACTTTTGGCAAAAGACTTATTGCGCCACTCGCAGGAAGAGGACTTTCAGCTAAGAGATTGGCTAAGGCCCGCAGTATTCATTCCCGAATCAAAACGTCTTAGCGTTTTGCTAAGAGACTTTAGAGAACATCGCAATCATATTGCCATTGTTGTTGATGAATATGGTGGTGTTGCAGGTCTTGTGACAATTGAAGACGTCTTAGAACAAATCGTTGGCGACATTGAAGATGAGCATGACACAGACGACATTGAAGACAACATCATCAAAGTCAGCGAATCCAAATTTAGAATTCGGGGCATCACAGAACTAGAGCAAGTAAACGACGCCCTAGGCACATCCTTTCAAGATGATGACAATGACACCTTAGCTGGATTCATTCTAAAAAACATAGGCAGAGTCCCTCACAAAGGCGAATCGATAAAAATTCATAACATCACTTTTGAGATTCAACGCGCTGACGCAAGGCAGGTACACGTTTTACTCGCAACAAAAACTGAAATTGATTAAAAGCCTGCTGTTTTTCGCTCTAGGTAGCATCTGCTCTTGGCTAATTGAATTGCCTTATGGTGGATGGTTTCTAATTATTGGCTTAGCGATTTTTTTTCGTGCCATTTTTTCAGACGCACATCCATTTCGTTCTAGCTGGATTTTTTCCTTAGGCTACTTTTGTAATTCTTTGTGGTGGATATTTGTTAGCCTTCACGACATAGGCGGACTTCCAGCCGCACTTTCTATTTTTGCAGTGATTGTCCTATCAGCCTACTTGGCATTGTTTTATGCGGCTGCAGTAAAACTAACCCACCTTTATCAATCCAACACCGTAAGAATCATTGGAATTGCCTGTAGTTGGGTTATTTTTGAGTGGTTAAGAGGTCAACTATTCACTGGTTTTCCATGGGCTGGTTTTGCCGAATCACAGGTTGATGGTCCATTTTTTGCGTGGGCACCACTCCTAGGAGGTCTCGCCTGTAGTTGGTTATGCGTAGCATTAGCAGCCTACTTGAGCCTTGGTAAAAATAACTATTTCACCAAAATTGTAGCCACTATCGCTGTCATTTCTGGCAGCCATGCAATGGGCCTTGTTTCATTTACCCAACCAATTGGTCGACCAATTGATCTATCTTTAATTCAGGGCAACTTTGCACAAACCACCAAATTTGATCCAACGAGTATTAGCCAACAAATCGAGTACTACTACGACGCCATCAAAAGAAGCAAAAGCTCTTTGATCATAGCCCCAGAAACAGCTATTCCAGTCCAACCAACAAAATTTGATCCCCTATTTGAAAACCTCAAACCAAAAAATAACTCTCAAAATATCATTCTTGGTGCAATTGGAATGGGTCCGAATGGGCAACCTTCCAACTCAGCAATGGGGCTAAAGAGTAAAGGAGAAAATTATCAATACGATAAGTCTCATTTGGTGCCATTTGGAGAGTTTGTACCATGGGGTGCACAATGGTTTGTTGATTTATTTAAAGTTCCTCTTGGTAACTTTTATCGAGGATCAAACACACAAGCTCCATTCATCATTCATCAAGGTATCGACGAGATTGCTGTAGGAATCTTAATTTGTTACGAAGATGTATTTGGCAATGAATTAGCTGCTCGCCAAAGAAATTCTGCTGTTGAGCACCACCTTTGGGTTAACTTGACCAATCTCGCTTGGTTTGGTGACAGTCAAGCTGCTGAACAACAACTTCGATTGGCCAGATTAAGGTCTATCGAAACAGGCATACCCACCCTAAGAGCCACGAATACTGGCATCACTTCAGTGATTAATCACCAGGGTCAGGTGTTGCGCCAACTACCCAAATTTCAGCAAGGCATCTTAAAAGCAGAAATTCAGGCATATTCAGGTAAAACACCCTATGTCTGGGTCGGAGATATCCCAATTCTGATGATCTGCGGCCTATTTTTAATCATGGCTTGGCGCAAAAACAAAAAGTAGGCTTAACCTGCCAAGAAAGGTAAAATCTTAGGGTTCAGGAAACCTATCATATGCTTACCTTTCAGCAAGTCATTCTTACTCTACAAAATTACTGGGACCAACAAGGTTGCGCCCTACTTCAACCAGTCGACCTTGAGGTTGGCGCTGGGACATCCCATACAGCTACCTTTTTGAGATCTATTGGTCCAGAGCCATGGAAAGCTGCGTATGTCCAACCATCACGTCGCCCTAAAGATGGTCGTTATGGTGAGAATCCAAACCGACTTCAACACTACTATCAATATCAAGTGGTTTTAAAACCAGCCCCTGAGAATATTCTTGATCTTTATCTTGGCAGCTTAGAAGCGCTCGGGCTAGACTTAAAACAGAACGACATTCGCTTTGTAGAAGATGACTGGGAAAACCCAACATTGGGTGCCTGGGGTCTTGGTTGGGAAGTTTGGCTAAATGGCATGGAAGTGACTCAATTCACTTATTTCCAACAAGTTGGCGGCATTGATTGCAAACCAATTCTTGGTGAAATTACGTATGGCTTAGAACGTTTAGCCATGTATTTGCAAAAAGTTGAAAACGTATACGACTTAGTATGGACTGATGGAGTCAGCTATGGCGATGTCTACCACCAAAACGAAGTAGAACAGTCTACCTACAATTTTGAGCACTCAAACGCTGACTTGCTATTCCAACAATTTGGTAACTATGAAAACGAAGCTAAGCGTCTGATGGATATTCCTTTGGCATTACCTGCCTATGAGATGGTTTTAAAAGCAGCCCATACATTTAACTTATTAGATGCACGTGGCGCCATCTCAGTTACCGAACGAGCAGCATATATTGGTCGCATTCGCAATTTATCTCGTAGCGTGGCTCAGGCCTACTATGAATCTAGAGAAAAATTAGGTTTCCCTATGTGTCAAAAATTAGAGGGTGTTAAATGAGTACAGCACCTTTAATTCTCGAACTATTCACCGAAGAGCTTCCTCCTAAGGCTCTTAAAAAACTTGGTCAAAGTTTTTCAGAAACGATTGAACAATCTCTAAAAAGCCAAGGTTTACTAACTGAAGCTAGCGTGACGACAAGTTTTGCTACTCCACGCAGATTAGCTGTTCATTTATCCGCAGTTTTAAACAAAGCACCTGATCGCGCAGTTAAAGAAAAACTATTGCCCGTATCTATTGCTTTGGATGCAGATGGAAAACCAACCGCACCCTTACTTAAAAAACTAGCCTCACTCGGTTACCCTGATGTGTCAGTCAGCCAGCTAGAAAGGCAGGGGGCCGATAAATCTGAAGCATTCTATTTAACAATTGATGTGGCAGGCCAAACGCTTGCTGCTGGCCTCCAAACTGCTGTTGAGCAAGCCATTAGCAAGCTGCCAATCCCTAAAGTCATGCGCTATCAAATAGCGCCAGGCACTGCTCAAGTTAAAGATGTTGAATTTGTAAGACCTGCTCACGGCTTATTGGCTGTACATGGCACAACAACTATCTCAATTGAAGCGCTAGGTTTGCAATCCAGCAATACCACCATTGGTCATCGATTCTTATCTAAAGGATCTATCACAATTGCTCATGCTGATGAATACGCTAACACTCTTGAAAAAGAGGGCAAAGTAATTGCTAGCTACTCAGCAAGGATTGCAAAAATTCGTGATGCGTTAAACCAAGCCTCGAATGGACAATCTGTTTTAATGCCGGAATCTCTTCTAGAGGAAGTTTGCTCATTAGTTGAATGGCCTGTTATCTACACTTGTGAGTTTGAAAAGGAATTCTTAGAAGTTCCGCAAGAATGTCTAATTTTGACTATGCAGACCAATCAAAAATACTTTGCCATGACCGATAAAAATGGCAAATTGAGTAATCAGTTTTTGATTGTTTCAAATATTGAAACAAAAACTCCAGAAGCAATTATTTCCGGAAATGAGCGTGTTGTAAGACCACGCCTAGCAGACGCTAAGTTCTTTTATGAACAAGATCGTAAAAAATCTTTATTAGAAAGAACCCCTCTTTTATCTAAAGTTGTTTACCACAATAAGTTAGGCACTCAACTTGAGAGAACCGAACGAGTTAGCAAAATTGCTCAAAGTATCGCAACAGAACTCAAAAAAAATAATCCAACTATCAGCGTTGAATTAGCAGAGCGTGCAGCAAAAATTGCTAAAGCGGACTTATTAACAGACATGGTTGGCGAGTTCCCAGAATTGCAAGGCATTATGGGGCGCTACTATGCCCTCAATGACAATGAGCATCCAGATGTTGCAGCAGCTTGTATGGAACATTACTCACCAAAATTTGCTGGTGATGCACTACCCAATACAGATACCGGAACAATTTTAGCCCTTGCTGATAAGCTAGAAACTCTAGTAGGCATTTGGGGAATTGGCTTAGCCCCAACAGGCGAAAAAGATCCTTTTGCGCTTCGCCGCCATGCTTTGGGGATTTGTAGAATTCTTCTTGAGAAAAAACTATCGCTCAATGTTTGTAATTTAATCACCACAACTCTTGCAGCTTTTGCGCAGGACGAAGTCAAGAAAAATGTGGATGTTAGCGTTATTCATGGCTTCATCTTAGATAGATTGCGCGCTTATCTAAAAGATCAAAGCTTAGATGGTAAAAATTACTCTACGAATGAAGTTGAATCAGTTGTAAGTCAATTACCTGAAGTATTCAATGATGTTTTGGATCGACTCAAAGCTGTTAGATTGTTTGCTGCGCTAGATGAATCAGCAGCGCTCGCTGCAGCAAACAAACGAATTGGCAACATACTGAAAAAAGTTGATTTCAAAATTCCAGAAACAATTAACCATGATTTATTAAGCGTTACAGCAGAAAAATCTTTGGCTGCGGCGCTAGAGAACATCATGCCCCAAGTTAATGCATCGTTTAAGGCAGGTAACTTTACTGACGCCCTACAAGCATTTGCCACATTAAGAACCGATGTTGATAATTTTTTCAACGACGTAATGGTGATGGATCCGAATACGGCTCTAAGAGATAACCGTATTGCTTTACTAACAAAAATGCACACCTTGATGAATCAAGTTGCAGATATTGGTAAGTTGGCTGCATAGTTATGGCATCGAAACCCGCTTCTAAACTGGTCATACTTGATAGAGATGGTGTTATCAATGAAGATAGCGATCACTACATTAAGTCACCAGACGAATGGAAGCCGATTCCTGGCAGCTTAGAAGCAATAGCAAAACTTAATCAAGCAGGTTATCAAATTGCTGTTGCCACAAATCAATCAGGCATAGGCCGTGGCTTGTATGACATGGATACTTTAAATGCCATCCATGAGAAATTTCATCGCTTACTTAACAAAGTGGGTGGTCATGTTGACGCCATTTTCTTTTGTCCGCACACCGATGCAGATTCATGTACATGCAGAAAACCACTACCTGGCATGATTGAGCAAATTGCACTACGCTATGGCATCTCTATCAAAGGAGTACCCATCGTTGGTGACAGTGTTAGAGATTTAGTTGCCGGTGTTGCAGTGGGTGCAGAACCACATTTAGTGCTAACGGGCAAAGGTGAAAAAGCCAGAGCCTCTGGAGAACTACCTCCTTACACAGCGATCCACCAAGATTTAATGGCTTTTGCTAATCACTTTATTCAGCGCACATGATTCTTATTAAATCGAGTCTTTTCTTTTTATTCATGTTGGTTTTTACGCCAGCATATGCTGTGATGTGCATCGTGATTTTCCCGCTAATTTCTGCAGAAAAGCGCTATGAGTTAACTAAAGGTTGGAATATCACGATGACCTACCTTGCTAAAAAGATTTGCGGGATTGAATATGAAATCTTAGGCATGGATAACCTCAAAGCGATGCTAGATAAGCCAGTCATCATATTATCTAAACATCAGTCTGCCTGGGAAACCATTTCGTTTATTGCACTCATACCAAAACAGTTATGTTTTGTTTTCAAAAGAGAATTACTTTGGATTCCATTCTTTGGCTGGGCATTGGCATTACTAAGAATGATTCATATCAATCGCTCGAATAAAGCCGCAGCGTCACAATCAATTGCCGGTCAAGGTAAAAAATACTTAGGCCAAGGTCTTTGGATCATTATTTTCCCAGAAGGTACTCGCACCAAAGTTGGGGCAAACACACTCTACAGAAAAGGTGGTGCTCGCCTTGCTAGCGCAACAAAAGCTTGGGTAATCCCAATTGCTCATAACGCAGGCCATGTATGGCCAAGAAATAGCTTTCTCAAATACCCAGGGAAAGTAACAATTTCAATTGGTCCAGCTATTTCATCAGAAAATAAATCCGCTGAACAACTACACCAAGAAACTGAAAAGTGGATTGAGGCTGAAATGCGTGTTATTGATGCGCCAGCTTACGCGCCCAAGTAATGTAATCATCCACCGCAATATCTTGCGCTCGCAGTGCCAAAGTCTCATCGGGCAAATCCAATTGATCTCGAACGCTAGATAAATTGTTACGCAGTACCTTCCTTCGCTGAGCAAATGCCATTGAAACAATCGTCTCTAGCGCTGCATACTCTTCTGAAGTCAACTTTAAATCAACCCTAGGAATCATCTTAACTACGGCAGAATCTACTTTTGGCGGTGGATCAAACGCCTCTGGGGGCACGTGTAACACATTCTCCATGTGATAACGAGACTGCAACATCACAGATAAACGACCATACTCAGAATCCCCATGATTAGCTACCATACGCTCAATCACCTCAGCTTGGAGCATAAAGACTTGCTCATCGACATAATCTGCCGCACTCATCAAATGAAATAACAATGGTGATGAAATGTTGTAGGGTAAGTTGCCAACGATTTTGACACGGGGCTCAACTAAATTAGCAATTTTTTGCTTAGCTAATTTCGCCCATTCTAAAAAATCAAACTTAAGCGCGTCAGCCTCAAAAATTTGTAATGTTGCAATATTTTGAGATTGCCAACGCTTCACCAAATCTCGATCTAACTCAACCACCGACAACTCATCCAATGAACCTAGCAATGGTTTAGTCATAGCACCCAAACCAGGTCCGATTTCAATTACTTGATCAACTGGATGAGGCTCAATGGCACGAATAATGGAATAAATAATTCCCGTATCCACCAAAAAATGTTGCCCAAAGCGCTTACGAGCCTGATGTGCCACTCTGATTCCTTGCCATTAAAGTTGCCATCCGTAAAGCAGCCAACATGCTTGTCACATCAGCAATATTTTTTCCCGCCAAATTGAGTGCAGTCCCATGATCAACAGAGGTTCTGATGATTGGCAAACCCAATGTGACATTAACACCCTCTCCAAAAGTTGCGAACTTGAATGGAGCCAAACCTTGATCGTGATACATCGCCAAAATAACATCTGCTTTTTGCAAATGATTAGGGCTGAACATGGTGTCTCCTGCTAAGGGGCCCACTAAGACATAGCCTTTTTTCTGCATCAACTCTATGGCTGGGATTATGACGTCAATCTCCTCACGCCCCATATGGCCAGACTCCCCAGCATGCGGGTTTAATCCAGAAACATAAATAGTGGGTTGATTAATACCAAATCTATCTTTTAAATCTTTACCAATAATCTCAATTGTCTTTTGCAGTAAATCAATTGATAAATTACTAGAAACATCCTGCAAAGGTATATGCGTTGTCGCCAAAGCAACACGCAACATCTCTGGCAATAAATCAGATTTAAATACTGGTTTGCCACACAACATCATGACAACAAGAGATACTCCGCACTTTTCAGCGAGATATTCTGTGTGCCCACTAAATTTAATACCCGACTCAGAAATAATACTTTTTTGAACAGGCGCCGTCACCATTGCTTGATAGCGCCCACTACGACAACCATTAATTGCTTGATCCAAAGTATTTAAGACATATCTGGCATTTGCTTTATTTAATTGCCCAGCAACCACATTTTCCTGAAGAGATATATGGTCTACAGTTAAGCGATCATGCAGATTTTTTGCAAATAAATTTTTGTCGCCAATCAGATTAATTTCAACGTTTGGATTTTCTTGAAGAAATATCTCCGCTGCCTTTAGACTGATCTCAGGCCCAATACCTGCAGGTTCACCTGTTGTAAGGGCTAATCGAATCATCTTTAATCAATTGAGCGAATTTCTACAGTCGCTGCATCTCTAATTTGTCTAAGCCAATCTTGATAAGCCTGATCAAGCTTCTTCTCGCGCAAAGTGGCGCGAGCATAATCTCTTTGCTTGTCAGCAGATAGCTGAGCTTGGCGACGTTCCATCACCTGAATTAAGTGCCAACCAAATTCTGTTCTAACCGGATCACTCACCTCACCAATATTCAATTGATTCATTGACTGCTCAAACTCAGGAACAAGCTCACCTGGTGACATCCAACCAAGATTTCCTCCATTTGGCGCAGAACCATCTTCAGAATGTTTCTTTGCTAACTGTGCAAAGTCTGCAGCCTTTACCTTAATTTGATCTTTAAAGCTATTAAGACGTCTTTGAGCTTCCAAATCAGTAACGCCATTACGATGTCTTAATAAAATGTGCCTAGCTTGGGTTTGAGTAACCACAATATTTTGTGGGTTGGCGACTACAGAACCTTTGCGATCAATTACCTTAATAATATGAAAACCCGCTCCACTTTGTAACAAACGTGATACCAATTGATTAGAGCCTACACCCTGAGTTGCATCAATGAATAATTGCGGCAATCTGTCTAAGGTTCTGTAACCCAGATCTTCCACCCTCACCCCTGAACCAGGTGCGGCAATGCGTTTACCGTAGGCTAAAAAGTCTTTTTCTGCTGCAGCATCTCTCAAAATCTCTTCAGCTTTTTTTCTTGCGCTAGCCAACTCAGATTCACTAGCATTAGCTGGCAAGCTGACTAAGATTTGTGTCAAATAAATTTCATCATTACCAGCTTGCAACAACCTACCTCTGTCTTTTTCAGCGATATAACTGTCAATCTCTGACTCACTCACTTGAACTCGAGCATCCACCTCTCGTTCGCGAAGTCTGGCTAACTGGACCTCTTTACGCAACTCTTCTTTGTACTTAGCAAAAGTGGTGCCGTCTTTTTCAACTTTTTCTTTGAATTCTGCTGGCGTTAATTTACTTTGACCTGCAATGTTACTGATTATGCGATCCAAATCTTTATCGCTCACTTTAACGCCTGATTCTTTTGCAAGATTTAACTGAATCCGTTCAGAAATCAAACGCTCCAAAACTTGCTCTCTCAAATCAGCACTTGGTGGTAATGGTCTATTAGCCGCCTTGAATTGTTTTTCAATCAAGGCAATTCGATTCTCTAACTCAAGTTTGGTGACCAAACTTGTATCAACAATTGCTATTACTTGATCAATGGCACGATTTTTATTTTGCGCAAAAGATGTTTGTCCAACGACAATTAAACTTAGCGCACATAAAACAATCTTAACTAGCTTCATTCGTAACTTTCAAATTGTGAAATTGGAGCTGGATTAGGGCTAATTGGCTCATATCCGGGTATATTAAAACGAATCAAATTAATAGGGTTACTTCCAAAACCTGAGAATCCCTTGAAGTCAATCTGCATATAAATTTCAGATGTTGATAGTACTGAGGTGTTTCTGTATTCACGCTGAACAACCCTAACCACCCAGCAATCTGCATCATACTCAAGACCCACAACTCTATTTAAGACTTGATTAGAAATAAGATCATAGTTGTATCGTGCTATACCGTACCATTGCTTGGCAAGCGGCCACTGGCCAGAAATCTCATATTGGTCAGTTGTAGCTTTAGTATCAACTGGATTAACCGTTCTCTTGTAACTGACATTCAATAGTTTTCTTAAATCAGGACGATAACTAGCGGTCACACTTTGCTGTACCAACTTTGAGACTTGCTCGTTATATTGTGCTAAACCATCTAAGTTAAAGTTACCAATTAATCGGGTCGACAAGCCAGCCAAGATATCTGATCGTTTAGTGGGCTTTTGCTCAGCAGTTAAACCAACTCGCTGACCATCTAGGTCGATACGTTGCGCCAATACACCTCTTAAGCGCTCAACACCTGTATCAGCATCTAAGATTCTAGATGTGACACCCAACGTGATTTTGTTGTTATCAGCAACACGGTCATTACCCGCAAAAGAGTTCTCACTAAAAATTTGAGATATTCCAAAACCAGCATCCGCTGTATCAAATAATGGCAAATTATTTTGATAGGTATATGGCGTGTAAACGTAAAATGCTCTTGGCTCTAGAGTCATCAACATGTTTTTACCCATAAAACCATTCAACTCAATTGCATCTCTCTCCAGCACAACTCCAGAGTCCAAACTAAATGTTGGTAATGTAATGTTGCGGTTTAGATCTGCTTGCCCTGGGAAAGGGTCAACGGTGTATTGCGTAGACCTCAAGGTTACCTTGGGTGTAATGTAATACCCAGGCGTCATGAATGGTTTTGAGACCGAAGTTAGCAAGTAGGCTCGGTTACCCTCAGTAAATTTTCTATCAGATTTCTCTAGGCCCTTATATGTAAATCTTGTAGCGTCAGATTCAAATGAAACGTTCAACCCATTCCAGTTATTTCTAACGTATTTAGCATTTACTTGCGGCTCACGTTCATAAGGCAAAGTAACTGGATTTAGCAGATCAGGTTGCAAGGTTTGGAATTTTTGCACCCTAGTTAATACATTCCATCCACCATTAACGTAACGACTTCCTACCTCTTGGTTAAATTGACGATTAACAACACCGTTCAAGCTCTTGCCTAAATCATCAACATATCGATCATCCGACACCTTGCTGAAGTCTGTGTAACCCACAAATCCATTGTTGAGGTTTTGAGTATGCTTTAAACCAAACGCCCAACGATCTTTTCCATAAGCAGAATCAGAAATTGCCTCAGCAGTTAATGTGCCAGTGTAGTTTCTATCTAAATATCTATACTCTGCACCAAGCTGCTGACCGCGCTGCTGAATATATCGAGGAAATAATGTTACATCCCTATTGGGGGCTAAATTCACGTAGTAAGGCACAGTGATGTCCCAACCCTGAACACCACCCCTCTTTACACGACCATAGGTTGGCGATAAGAAACCAGACCTTCGCTGCGAACCAGTTGGTAATGAAAATATAGGTGTATAAAAAACAGGCACATTAAAAAAGTGCAAAACTGCATTTGTACCTACTGCAGAATTTGTATCCTGTTCAACATCCATCCGGCTAGCACTCAAGTACCAATCAACATTGTCTGGTCTGCAAGTTGTGTACGTGAGCTTCTCAAACTCAAACTCATTGTCTTCTTTAAAATCAACGCGCGATGCTTTACCACTGCCACCAATCTCTCTCAGCTCATAGATCGGCTCTTCCATCCATCCAGACTGGGTATCCAAGCTAATTTTCGCTTTAGGCCCTTTAAAAGATGTGGCATCTTTAATTAAAGCTGCGTGACCTTCTACGTCTGCAACATCAGTATCTGGGTCATAAGTAATCAAATCGCCCTTAATAACTGTTCGATTTCTTCTGATAACTGCATCGCCCTCAAGACGCATTTGACGATCAATGACTCCCTCTAACTTCTTTGATGAGGTAAATGTTGGGGCCAAATCATCAGGGACTAATGGGCGAACCAATAATTGGTCTTCTAGTTTTAAGCTTAAAGCTTCATCTGGCTTAGCGGAATCCTGAGCAGACACAGCCTGTACAGTGAAACTATATGCCAAAATCCCTAAAAACAATTTCTTGAATTTAGAGTGCTTTAAACCAGAAGGTAGGCGCTTGGCGATAAAAGTTTTAGGCATATCTGTTAAGTGCTTTTATTATACGAAT
>VFQS010001602.1_pt1 | contig 20379 bp, 23 predicted proteins | sample 3512361 | NCBI WGS metagenome assembly VFQS01 (sample SAMN10412375, study PRJNA504923) | tailings metagenome | isolation source: Relicate 1 Philex TSF3 active mining | place: Philippines
AATGAACTAAATAAGAAGTAATTTTTATAAAAAAATGATATTTTAAATAAATAATATATCAATATATAAACAGACATAATGGCATACAAAAACAATCAATATTTAAAGTTAGATAAACCAATAGAGGAGATAGCGAAAATAGAGATAAAGACATATGAAAAAAATAAATTAATAGAGGATATAGAGATAGGAGATTATGTGAATGTGGTGATAGCATATGGAAAGAGAGTGGTATATAATAATATATATGGAGGAATAAAAATATTAATAACAGATGAAGAAGCATTAATAAAAAATGAATATATAATTCCAGAATATATAGAGAAAATAATAGTGTATGGATGTGTATATGAAAATAATAAAAGAGAGATAGAAAGATTTAAAAATAGTTTGGAATTGATAAATGCAATAAAAGATAAAAATGAAAGATTGGCATTAGAATTATTAGAAAGAGAAGATATAAATGTTAATTATGTAGATAAATATGGACAAACAGCATTAATATGGGCTTGTATAAATGGAATAGAAAGTGTAGCATTTAAACTATTAGAAAAAGAAGGTATAAATATTAATCAAGTAAATGATAGAGGCGAAACAGCATTAATGTATGCTTGTTGGAATAAGATGGAAATATTCGCATTAAAACTATTAGAAAGAGAAGATATTGATATTAATCATGTAAATAAATATGGAAATACGGCATTGATGTGTGCTTGTAGTTATAAAATGGAAACAGTAGCATTAAAACTATTAGAAAGAGAAGATATAAATATTAATCAAGTAAATATAAATGGTGTTTCAGCGTTATTTTTTGCTAATAAAAATGGAATGGAGCAAGTGGTTAATAGAATTAATGAACTAAATAAGAAGTAATTTTTATAAAAAAATGATATTTTAAATAAATAATATATCAATATATAAACAGACATAATGGCATACACAAACAATCAATATATACGATTAGATATACCATTAGATGAAATAGCGAAAATAGAGATAAAGACAGATGAAAATAATAAATTAATAGAGGATATAGAGATAGGGGATTATGTGAATGTGGTGATAGCGAATGGTGATAAAGTGATATATAATAATATATATGGAGGAATAAAAATATTAATAACAGATGAGGAGGCATTAAAAAAGAATGGATATATAATTCCAGAATATATAGAGAAGATAATAGTATATGGATGTGTATATGAAAATAATAAAAGAGAGATAGAAAGATTAAAAAATAGTTTGGAATTGATAAATGCAATAGAAGATAGAAATGAAAGATTAGCATTAGAATTGTTGGGAAGAGAAGATATACATGACCCCGATGGGGCATGCCGAAGGAAATCGCTTTGTCATGTAAATCAAGTAGATAAAGATGGAGATACAGCATTAATAATAGCTTGTTGGAATAAGATGGAAACAGTAGCATTAAAACTATTAGAAAGAGAAGATGTAAATATTAATCAAGTAAGTAAATATGGAAATACAGCATTAATGGGTGCTTGTTGTTGTGATATGGAATTAACGGCATTAAAACTATTAGAAATAGAAAATATAAATGTAAATCAAGTAAATATAAATGGAGAAACACCATTAACATGGGCTTGTTGGAATAAGATGGAAACAGTAGCATTAAAACTATTAGAAAGACAAAATATAAATGTAAATCAAGTAAATAATACAGGCAATACAGCATTAATAATAGCATGTAGTTATAAAATGGGAAGCGTAGCATTAAAATTATTAGAAAGAGAAGATATAAATGTAAATCAAGTAGATAGACTAAGATTTACAGCATTAAAATGGGCTTGTTATAATAAGATGGAAAGTGTAATAAATAGAATTAATGAACTAAAAAATAAGTAATTTTTATAAAAAAAATTGATTTTTATATATTATAACATAATAATATATAAAAATATGTCATACATAAACAATCAATATTTACGATTAGATATACCATTAGATGAGATAGCGAAAATAGAGATAAAGACAGATAAAAATAATAAGATGATATCAGATTTAGAGATAAAAGAAGATGAACCAAATATAATAATAGCATATGGAATAGATAATATTATAGATTATTGTAATATATTTAGTAGTGTAAGAATATTGATAACAGATATAAAAACATTAGTTGGAAAAATAGAAGAAATACCAGAATATATAGAAGTGATAATAACATGTAATTTGATATGTTATGACAGAAATAATAAAAATAGTGATAAAGAATTTGATTTATTAGGTTTTGAAAATGATAAAGATAGATTTGAAATGAAAGTAGAAAGATTAATAGAAAGAGGGAAGATAAATAGCAGTAATAATATTGACGATACAATATTAAATTACCTAATATGTAATAATAAAGAAGAAGAGGCATTAGAACTAATAGATAAAATGGAAATGGGGAGTACAAATAAAGTAAATAAATTTGGAATTACAGCATTAATATATGCTTGTTGTAAAAAAATGGAAAAAGTGGTATTAAAATTATTAGAAAGAGAAGAAATAGATATTAATCAAATAAATCAAGCGGGAAATACAGCATTAATGTATGCATGTCAAAATAAAATGAAAACAGTGGCATTGAAACTATTAGAAAGGGGAGATGTAAATGTAAATCAAGTAAATGCGAATGGAAATACAGCATTAATATATGCTTGTCTAAATAAAATGGAAACAGTGGCATTGAAACTATTAGAAAGGGAAGATGTAAATGTAAATCAAGTAAATGCGGATGGAAATACAGAATTAATGTATGCTTGTCTAAAGAAAATGGAAACAGTGGCATTGAAACTATTAGAAAGGGAAGATGTAAATGTAAATCAAGTAGATAAAAATGGATATACAGCATTAATAATAGCTTGTTATAAAAAAATGGAATTAGTAGTATTAAAACTATTAGAAAGAGAAAATATAAATGTTAATCAAGTAAATAAAAGTGGAGATACAGCATTAATAATGGCTTGTATAAATAAAATGGAAGTTGTAGCATTAAAACTATTAGAAAGAGAAGATATAAAGGTAAATCCACGGAGTGGTGGACTTATAGCATTATATTGGGCTTGTTGCAGTAAAATGGAAAGTGTAATAAATAGAATTAATGAACTAAAAAAGAAGTAATTTTTTGTTTATTAATTTAATTTTAATAATTTCAGTTATTTGATAAAAATTTATTAATAATAAATAATAATATTGCACAAAATCTGTTTATAAAGTATTAAAGCATGTGCTAAATAATTATAATTTTTAATTTTTTATTTATTAATTTAATATTAATAATTTCAGTTATTTGATAAAAATTTATTGATGATAAGTAATAATAAGGCGCAAAATCTCTTTATAAAATAATAAAGCATAAGCTAAATAATATAATAAAGAGATTTTTGCGCCAAATTTTATGATTTTAAATTATTAATTTAGTTTTTAATAATTATAATTTTTAATTTTTTGTTTATTAATTTAATTTTAATAATTTCAGTTATTTGATTGAAATTTATTGATAATAAATAATAATATGGCGCAAAATCTCTTTATAAAGTATTAAAGCATGTGCTAAATAATATTATAAAGAGATTTTGCGCCATAATTTATTATTTTATTTTTTATTTATTAATTTAGTTTTTAATTTTTTGTTTATTAATTTGGTTTTAATAATTTTAGTTATTTGATTAAAATTTATTGATAATAAATAATAATATGGCGCAAGTTTTATTTATAAAGTATTAAAGCAAAAGCTAAAAAATATTATAAAGAGATTTTGCGCCAGAATTTATTATTTTAATTTTAATAATTTTGATTATTTGATTAAAAATTATTAATAATAAATTATATTTTGCGCTAAATTATAATTTATTAATTTAATTTTAATAATTTTGATTATTTGATTAAAAATTATTAATAATATATTATATTTTGGCGCAAAGCATATGCTAAATAATATTATAATGAGATATGTGCCAGAATATATTAATAAATAGATAAAAAAATTGAAATTAATAAATATATGTATAATAAGAAAAAATGGAATATAAAAACAACCAATATATAAGATTAGATATACCGTTGGAAGAGATAGCGAAATTAGAAATAAAGACAGATGAGAATAATAGATTGATAGAGGAAATAGAGATAAAAGAAGATGAACCAAATATAATAATAGCATATGGAAAGAAAGTAAGATATGATAATATATATAGTAGTGTAAGAATAATAATAACAGATGAGACGGCGATAAATGAAAATGAAGATATACCAGAATTTATAGAATATGTAATAATATATGGATATATATATGAAAATAAGAGAAAAGAAATAAAAAGATTAAAGTTAGGATTAGAGAATGGAAAAAAATTAATTATTGCAATTAGAGAAGAACAAGAAGAAGAAATATTAGCATTAATGGAAGAAAGAGAAATAAATGTAAATGTTTTAAATAATGATGGTGAAACAGCATTATATTGGGCTTGTTATAATAAAATGTCAGAGATAGCAATAAAACTAATAGATAGAATGAGTAATAATGCTATAAATAAATGGGATGATGAAGGAAATACAGCATTATATTGGGCTTGTTATGAAAATATGACAGAAGTAGCAATAAAACTAATAGATAGAATGAGTGATGAAACAGTAAATAAATGGAATGATACAGGAAATACAGCATTATATTGGGCTTGTTATAGTAATATGACGGAAGTAGCGATGAAATTGGTGAATAAGATGAGTGATGAATCAATAAATAAATGGAATGATAAAGAATATACAGCATTATATCAAGCTTGTTATAAAAATATGTCAGAAGTAGCGATAAAACTAATAGACAGAATGAGTGATGAAGCTGTAAATAAATGGAATGATGATGGAGAATCAGCATTATATTGGGCTTGTTTAAATAATATGACACAAGTAGCAACAAAACTAATAGATAGAATGAGTGATGAAGCGATAAATAAATGGAATGATGAAGGAAAAACATCGTTATATTGGGCTTGTTTAAATAATATGACACAAGTAGCAACAAAACTAATAGATAGAATGAGTGATGAAGCGATAAATAAATGGAATGATGAAGGAAAAACAGCATTATATTTGGTTTGTTATAGAAATATGACAGAAGTAGCAATAAAACTAATAGATAGAATGAATTATAAAGCAATAAATAAATGGAATAAATATGGAGGAGAAACAGCATTATATTGGGCTTGTTCAAATAATATGACACAAGTAGCAACAAAACTAATAGATAGAATGAGTGATGAAGCGATAAATAAATGGAATGATGAAGGAAAAACAGCATTATATTTGGTTTGTTATAGAAATATGACAGAAGTAGCAATAAAACTAATAGATAGAATGAATTATAAAGCAATAAATAAATGGAATAAATATGGAGGAGAAACAGCATTATATTGGGCTTGTTCAAATAATATGACACAAGTAGCAACAAAACTAATAGATAGAATGAGTGATGAAGCGATAAATAAATGGAATGATGAAGGAAAAACATCGTTATATTGGGCTTGTTTGAGAAATATGACAGAAGTAGCAATAAAACTAATAGATAGAATGAGTGATGAAACGATAAATAAATGGGGTGATGATGGAGAAACAGCATTATATTGGGCTTGTGATAATGAAATGTCAAAAGTAGCAATAAAACTAATAGACAGAATGGGTGAAGAAGCAATAAATAAATGGAATAGTATAGGACAAACAGCATTATATTGGGCATGTAAAAGAAAAATGTCAGAAGTAGCAATAAAACTAATAGATAGAATGAGTGATGAAGCAATAAATAAATGGGATAAAGATGGATATACAGCATTAATTTTGGCTTTAGAACTAATACCAAGAATGACAAAAGAGGGAATAAATAAATGGTATAGTTATGAAAATACAGCATTAAATTTGGCTTGTAAAAATAAAATGGAAGAAGTTGCATTAGAACTAATACCAAGAATGACAGAAGAGGCAATAAATAAATGGAATAAAGATGGAAAAACAGCATTATATTGGGCATGTACAAATAGAATGGAGAGAGTAGCAATAGAATTAATAGCAAAAATGAGTGAAGAGGCAATAAATAAATGCGATATTAATGGAAGTACAGCATTATGTTTGGCAAGTAAAAATAAAATGAAAAAAGTGATAAAGAAGATAAAAAATAGAATAGAATTAAAAAAAATAAATAATAATCAAACGGGATACAATGTAAACGGTGATAATCTATATAACATTACAGATAATAAAGAAAGAACAATATTATATAGATTGTGTTTTATAGGAGAAGAAGAAAGATCAATGAAAATAATAGAAGGGATGAGTAGAGAAGAAATAGAAAAGAAGAGTAAAAGTGGGAGAACGGCATTATATTGGGCAAAAAGGAAGGGATTAAAGAGAATAGAAAAGGAGATAAAAAGGAAGATAAAATAAAAAAAATGATTTTTGTATGAAATGATAATAGAAGAATATATAAAACAAATATATAAAACAAATATATATGGAAGAAATAATAAAAAAATAAAAAGATGAATATTTGTAGGAATTTAAAAACAATAAAAAACATCAGAAATTTGAAATATATAAAAGAGATAAAAAATTGAAATTTAAATATAATAAATGAGGAATAATATAAATGGAATATAGAAATAATCAATATATAAAATTAAATTTATCAATAGAAGAAATAAGTAAAATAAGACTAATAATAGATGACAAAAATAAATTGATAGAAGATTTGGAGATAGGAATAGATGAACCAAATATAATAATATGTTATGGAGGAAATAAAATAAATTATGAAAATATATATTATTCAGTAAGGATAATAATAACAGATTATATGACATTATATAATAGATGGCGAGAGATACCGGAACAAATAGAGTATATAATAGTATATGGAAGGATATATAAGAACAATAGAAATAAATTTAATTTTATAGAATATAATGATGATGAGAGACAAAGAATAATATTAAGGGAAATGATAGAAGAAGAAAGAATAAATGAGATAAATGATGAAGGAAATACAGTATTAATGATATTATGTAGAAAAAATATGATAGAAGAAATAAAGAAGATAATAGTAAAGATGGATAAAAAGATGATAGATAATACAAATAATAATAAAAAGACGGCATTACACATAGCAAGTGAAGAAAAGAATATGGAGATAGTAGAAATTTTAATAAAATATATGAGTATGAAAGGAATAAATAAGAGTGATAAAGAAGATAATACAGCATTAATAATATTATGTATGATACAACAGGAAGAGATGGCGATAAAAGTGATGATGAAAATGAGTAAAGAAGGAATAAATAAATATAATAAAAGTGGGGAGAGTGCGTTATATTGGAGTTGTGAGCATTATATGGATATAATAACGAATAATTTAATAAAAATTATGGATGAAGAAGTTATAAATAAGAGAGTAAGAAGTGGAGAAAGTATATTAAGTTTATTATGTAAGAAGAGAAATGAGAAATATATAATAAAAATATTACCAAAAATGAAAATGTATGAAGAAAAATATAAAATAATGATAAGAGAGATAATAAAGAGGAAAAAAGATATAGAAGGGAAGAATATAATAATGGAATATGCAGAAAAGAATAAAGAAGAAGAATGTTTAAGGATGATAAGATATGTAGATAAAGAAATAATAGAAATGAAAGATAAAAAAGGAAGAGATATAGGATATTGGATAGAACAATATGATATGAGTGTATTAAGAGAAAAAATAAAAATGGATTTTTATAATGATAATAAAATTAAAAAAAATTGAAAAAAAGAATTATTAGAAGAATATATTAAGATAAAAATAAGAAGGATGTCTGAAGAGTTGAAGAGGAGATATTATAAGAATCAATATTTGCGATTTGAAGGAAGTATAGAGGAAATATCAAAAAAGTTGTTAGATGTAAAGTATACATCATCACCATTGAGAGATTATTATATTAGAATTTGTGATTTAGATTTTTCAGGAATTAGAGAGCCGAATGTGTTGCTGTGTCAAAAAGTTGATGATTTTGAAAATATTTATGGTTCAGTAAAGATTATAATTACAGATGCACACTCACTAATTGGGGGAAAGTGGCGAGAGATTCCAGAAACAGTAGAGTATGTGATTATATCATGTATTGAAAATTTATTGCTTAAAAACAATAGGAATAAATTTGATTATCTTGAAGTTTTGAGTAGATATTCATCAGAAGATGAGACAGTTGAAAATATTATTAATGAGTTGATTGAAGAGGGAATTAGAGATGAGGTATTTCCAAATTGTTATAATTTGTTATAAATTATAACATTTTGGAATATCTTTTTAAGCATTTATTACAATAAATGCTTAAAAATTTATATATATACACAGATGTGTATATATATAAACGTATGCTTAAATTGTCATAAATTATTACATTTTGTAATAATTTATAACAATTTAAGCATTCGGTAAATATTGTTGGAAAATCAATATTGTTTTATATGTTTAATATGTATAATAAAAATATGAATGATAGAATGAAGGAAATGATTGCTAAAGGTGAATTCAAAAGTGAAACAATTGATATTATTACAAAAATTAAAGATGTTTAATGAAAATATTAAAATGTATGGTAATACAGAAATTAGTAAAAAAATGGAAGAATTAAAGAGATAAATTTTTTTAATGATATTAAAAAAATTGAAAAAAGAATTACTAAAAGAAAATAATATAATAAGATGTCTGAAGAGTTGAAAGTAATATATATTGAAAATCAATATTTGCGATTTGAGGAGAGTATAGACGAAATACTTAAAAAAATGAAAAAAGCGGATTATTATGTGTACAGTAAAAAAAGTATTAGTGAATTAGATTTTTCGGAAATAGGAGAGCCGAATGTGTTGATATGTGTTAATGTAAAAGATTTTGAGAATATATATTATTCTGTAAAGATTATAATTACAAATAAAAAAACACTAAAAGAGAAGTGGTATGAAATACCTGAAACAATAGAATATGTGATTTGTAAGGTTAAATATGATTATGAAGTATTTAGAAACAACAAGAATAAATTTGATTATCTTGAAATTTTGACTCGTTATTCAATTAAAAATGAAAAATCAATAGAAATTATTAATGAGTTGATAGAAGAAGGAATAAGAGATGAAGTGAATATTGTAGGAAAAACAATATTATATTATATGTGGGATGTATGTATGTATGATAAAATGTATGAAATGATAGAAAAAGAAGAATTTACAGATAAAACATACAATAAAATTATTAAATGTAAAGAATTTTCATATTGTATAATAACTTATATTTGTAATACATTAACAGATAATGATGATGATATAAAAAATATTATAAGATTAACAAAAATTATATCTGACAAAATGAGTACAGAGACATTAAATTATAAGGATGGAAAATATTCTGTTTTTAAGTCATTAGTAGGATTAAAAAATTTGGAAATTATTATGTATGTATTGCCAAAGATTACAGATTTGGAAATATTGGCGAGATGTCTTATATCTCCTTATATACAGCCATCAGAAACCATTCCCGAAGACGAAACAGAAGAAGAATTAAAAAAGAGAACAACTGAAAATGAAAGACGAGAGATAATACAAGAAGCAATTATAGCAAGAATAGTAGAAATGAGTTAAAGTGAAAAAAATTAATTTTTATAAAGAATATAGATAAAATAATATATAAACAGGATGAGTATTTAAGGATGTAAAATAAGAATAACAAATTATGACAATTTGAAATGAAGAAAATGACAGAAACAGAAATAATAAAAATAGTTAAAAATATACATGATTTAGATGAATTAGAGAAAAAGATACAAGAAGACTTAATAAAAAAAATTGCAAAAAAGGATATTTTGGAGATTAAAATACAATAAGAAATAAAAGAAAAAAGAGAAAGATGGGTGGTATTGTAACAAAAGAGAGTTTGTTGCTTGATGCGTGTAAAAGGAGGGATAAAGACACTGCGTGTCATCTGATTTTGGATCCATCAATTGATCTTAATTATGCAGATAAACAAGGAAGAACAGCATTGATGATTGCTTGTGAAGAAGCGACGATGGAACCAACGATGGAGCATGTAGCAAGAATGTTGGTTGATATTAAAAGTGTTGATGTGAACAAGGCAGACGAAGGTGGAAATACAGCATTATTTTATGCGTGTAGTAATAAATTGGTGGAAATTGCGTATAAAATTATTGGAAGACCTGAACTTAATATTAATCATGCAAATAGAGCAGGTAATACAGCATTAATGATTAGCAAAGATATGACGACAAGCATAAATATGTTGAAGAGACGAGAAATTAACATTCATCAAGAGAATCTAAATGGAAATACAGCGATTATGGTAAATTTGGTAAATTTGCCGATTGAAATTCTTGATTCTGATGGATGGGAAGTAAATAAGGTGAATAAAAACGGAGATACAGCACTAACAAATATTTGTAAAATGCGTTTTGCAAAGATTAGTGAATATGTAAGAAAAATGCTAATGAATCCGAATATTGATGTAAATATTGCAAATAAGGATGGAGAAACTGCGTTGAGTTTGGCGTGTAGATCTAGGAAATTTGATGAAGTGACAATGTTGCTTAATAAAGCAGGTATTGAAATAAACACAAAGAATAGCATTGGTGAAACGCCATTGATGATTTTGTGTGAATCAAGCATTTCTTATTATGGAAGTCAAGTGATCCTTTTGATTACAAGAATTCTTTCATTCGCAACTGTTGATGTAGAGCAAGTAGATCAAAATGGAAATACAGCTTTAATTAATTTGTGTGAACAACGGTATAAAAAAGAAATTGAAACACTTATGCATAAAATTTTGGATAAGAGTGTAGTAAATGTAAATCAGATAAATTATGAAGGCAATACAGCACTTATTTTGGCGTGTAAAAATGAATACAATGATGTGGCAAAGAGAATTTTGGGAATACGTGATATTAATTTTATGCAAGTAAATAAGGAGAGGTTTACTGCATTTAAGTATGTCCAAGAACATCACGGACGAGATACTGAAAGGGATGAAATTATTAAGATGTTTGTGGAACTACACAGAAGATAAAATTAATTTATATAATTCAAATTTATTATTATAAAAAATAAAGTATAAAAAAAGATGTTAAAACAGATATATAGACAAAATGAATATTTAAGGATGAAAATTAAAGAAATAAATAGAACAAAATTAGGAATAACAACAATAAAAAAAATTAATAAAAGATGTGGTGATAGAAATAAAAAATTAAAAAATAAATGAAGATTAAAAGAATAGTAATTAGATATAAAATATGATTAAATATATCTCTAAAGAATTTAATTTAAAAGACAAAGAAGATTACGAATTAAAAATAGAATTAGAAAATGAAAAAATAATAGATAAAGAGGAAGAAAATTGTATGGAGGAAGAAGAAATAAATGAAATAGATAATGAACGTGAAGGTGTTTATACTATAGATTTAAAAAAATTAAGTAAAATAAATAATATTAAAATGATTTATTTAACAATAGATTATGATGATATAGGATATGAAAATAATATAATAAATTATGATTTTTTAATGATGTGTTTTAGATTTGGGGTAAGTGGAAAAACAATAATAAGTAAGAATATGTTGATAAGTATATTTGAGGCAGAAATAAAAAACTATAAAATAAAATATAATGAAAAAAACATAGAAATACCGATGATAATATTTGATAATTATTTTAATATAAGTGAATTAATTTATTCAGCAACAAAAATTTATTTTTTTAATGCGTTAATAAATAAATTTAAAATAAAATGTTATGGAATGTATAATGAAGTAATAATAAATAAAATAAATAAACAGTTAGTTGTATTAGCAAAAACTTATCCCTATCAAATATATGGAAATGGAGAAATAAAAATACCAATCCAAAATGGAGCAAAAGGAATCATAATACAAATACATAACATATATGAGCATATAATAGAAGATAATGAAATAGAAGATAATGAAATAGAAAAAGTAGAAATAGATGATAAAGAAATTGATATAATAAAATATAAGATAAATCAAAAAACAATATATATAATACCATTATCAATTGATTTTGAGAATATAGGAAATATAAAAAAGATGTTTAAAAATAATGTGTCGAATGATTTATCTAAAAATTTGGACTCGGATATAAAAATAAAAATAAAAAAAGAAACAGATAATTATTTATTTATTATTTCTGATATAACCATAAATATTTTTTGTTCAGAGAAAGGTATTGGGGGATTAAGTTATAATTAATATGAATTATATATATTAATTAATGATAGATTATAATAATTTCTAATATAAAAATAATCTAATAAATGATGAACTAAAAATTAATATAAAAAATAGGATGTATAATTATATATAATGTATCCAAATAATATGGATAATGAAAATTTAATAGGGATGAATATGAATTTAATGCAGTTACAGGCATTAAGTAAGATGGGTAATAATATAACGATGATAAAGACCGGATATGAGATGATAGATTCAATAAATGCGATGATTATTCAGTGTGTTATGGTATTAATAATAACAGAAATAATGTTAAATATGAAGAATATGGTTAAGAGTATATTAAATAATATGGTAATAAAGTGGAAAAATATGTATAATAGGATGAAGAATATGGTAGTAAAGAAGTATTATAAGATATTAAATATACCGATAAAAATAAAGAAGACAGTAAATATACCATATATAACAGAAACGAAAGATATAAATGAATTACATAAAGCAGTACATTGGTATTTAACGAAGAATGAGAAGATAGATTATTTATTTGAAAATGATATGCAGTATGTATATAATAAGAAATTGACGATAGAAAATGCGAAAGAAATAAAGAAAGATATGTCGATATTAAAGGTGTTAGCACAAAATAAGCCGAAAGAAATAATATACAAAAATAAGAAAATAGAATATATATTAACAAAAGATATGATAATGGTATATGGAGGAGAAACAAAAAAGGAGAGAGAAAATTATAAAGTAGTATTAATGACAGAAATAAATGAAAATGATAAATTTGATATATTAGAAGATTTTACGCAACATTGTTTAAGTCAATATATGGAAAGTTTAACATCAAAAATTTGGGAACAGATGATATATGAACATAAAGATGGGAAATGGATATCATCACCAAGTAACAACCATAGAAAATTGGAAACAGTAATATTAAAAAATGAGATAAAGATTAGTTTGAAGAAGGATTTAGATTCATTTATAAATTCAGAAGATTGGTATAAAGAGCGAGATATTCCATATAAGAGGGGATATTTATTATATGGGAAACCGGGAACGGGAAAGACAAGTATAATAAAAGCGATATCAACATATACAAAAAGACATATGCATAATTTAATGTTACAAAATATAAAAGATGATACAGAATTATTAGAATTATTAAAACAGATAGATTATAAAACAACAATATTAGTAATAGAAGACATAGATGCGATGTGTGAAATAGTAAAATCAAGAGATTTAATTAATGATAATAATAAAGATAAAAAACAAAAAAAGCATGAAAAACATAAAAAATATAAATATAATGATAATAAAAGTGATAGTGATAGTGATAGTGATAATGAAAATGATAATAATGATAATAATGATAATAATGATAATAATGATAATAATAAAGAAAATAAATTAAAAAGAAAAGAGGAGGCAAAAAGTAAGATAACATTATCTGGATTATTAAATGCTTTAGATGGTATATTTAGTGCAAATGGAAGAATAATGATAATGACAACAAATAAACCACATATATTAGATGAAGCATTAATAAGACCAGGAAGATGTGATAGATATTATTTATTTGATAATTGTAATAAAGAACAAATAAAAGATATATATTATTTATATTTTGATGTATTACCGAATGAAAAACAATTAGAAAATATAGAAGAAAATAAATATTCACCAGCTAAAGTAACATCAATATTACAGAGATATAGAAATGAACCCGATATAGCTTTATTAAAATTAGATGATGATGAATCAAAATTATTAAAGTATTAATTTTTTATTTATATTTTTGATTTTTTACTAAATTTTATTTATAAAGTAATTAAATAAGATAGTTGTCTTGTTTATACAAAGCGTTTAATAATAGAATGGAGAGTGTAGCAGTAGAGATAATAAAGAAAGCATATCAAGGATGTGAATATTCAGATATTGAAGTAGAAATGGAGACAGCGATGAATATTTAAGCATTCGGTCTTGATTCAGTAGTAAGTCAAATGCTAACAGCAGTATATGGAAAACAAGTAAATGTAGAAATAAAGATAGATGAGGATACAGAAGATCTAAAGAGGAAAGCAGAAATGGAAGAAGTAAGCACGAAGAGGTCAAGAATACAATAAGAAATAATTAATTTATTTATATAATACATTATAGATATAATATATTATAAAATGGAATGTTGGTGTGAAGATAAGATAAAATATCAGTGGTCAATAATAGCGATGGTGATAGGAATATTAATAATATGTTTTATGATAACATTAATTATTATAAAAAAAATAAGAATTTAATATAAATTATATTAAATTATTTGTAATTTAATGTCATTATTATTATTAGAAGAATTAGGTTATAATAAAAAGAAAATAAATAGATTGATTGAAATATATTATGAGATAAGAGATAAAAAAAAATTGAAAAAAAAATTGGTTTGAATAAGTTGTAAGAGATTATAATTATAAAAAGTGAAAATGGCGACATGCCCACGAATTAGCAAGAGGATGCTTTATAAGTTGGTAAAGATTAGAGAAGAAGATAAGAGGAAGAAGATAGAGAAAAAGATGCGAGATAAGATGCTAACAAAGAAAATTAATAAGAAAAGGAGGATTAAAGAGATGAGAAATGAATTTATGGAAGAGAAAGAGGAAGAGAAGGATGAAAAGAAGGATGAACTAAAGACAGAAGAGTTGGAAGTGAGTTATGATGAAAATCAATATTTGCGATTTGATGAGAGTATAGATGAAATAATTGGAAAAATGTTGATAGTTTATTATCCTTATTATTTTCGGAAGTCTTCAGGTATAAGTGAATTAGATTTTTCGGGAATAGAAGAGCCTAATGTGTTGATATGTAGTGATGTATCGGATTTTGAGAATATTTATTATACAGTAAAGATTATAATTACAAATGGAAGAATATTGAAAGATAAGTGGTATGAAATACCTGAAACAGTAGAGTATATGATTATGATTGGTAATGATGGTGATGATAATAAAATATTTAGAAATAACAGGAATAAATTTGATTATCTTGAAATTTTGTATCAATGTTCTTCAACAGAACCAGAAAAATCAATTGAAATTATTAATCAGTTGATAGAAGAGGGAATAAGAAATGAGGAAAATATTGCTGGGAGAACAGTATTGCATTATATGTTGTATGCTGAAATGTATGATAAAATGATTGAAATGATTGAAAGAGGAGAATTTGGAGATGATATGTTTAATAAAAAATTTAAAATTGGGACTCATTTCATAACTGATATTTGTGATAAACTACATAATTACAAAACTATAAGACTTGCAAATATTGTGATAGATAGAATGAGTATTGAGGCGTTGAATTATATGGATAAAAGAGTAATTATTTTTAGGTCATTAATGGTTTTTGAAAATATTGAAATTATTATGCGTGTATTGCCAAAGATTACAAATATGAAAATATTGACAAGTTGTGATAATATTTGTATGTATGTAAAAGATAGACAAATAGTGGAAATGATTTATGGTGCAATACAAAGAAGAATAGGAGAATTGAGGGGATAAAATTATTTTTTATAAATTGAAAAAAAGAAAAAAATAAAAAGATGTTAAAAGAGTAAAAAATGTATTATTAATAAAAAATAATTATATAAATATAGTATATTAAGAAAATAAATTTAAGTAATAAAAATTGGATGCATATGATATTAAATTTATAGAGGAATTTATAAAATATTGTTAAAAAAATTGAAAAAAAGATAATATAAGAATAAAATATAAAAAATGGATATGATGGATATACCACAAGAAGTTTTTGAAAGACATTTATATGGATGGGTATATATAAATATGGTGATATTAAAATATATAATAATACCAATATTAATAATGATAATAATACTAAAAAAAATTTGGAAAATGTGTAGATAGTGAAATAAAATAATTTATATAAAGGGAGATGATTAATAATAATTATAATGAATAATATAACATTATTAAAGGAGTTGAATAAAATAAGGATAGATGTAATAAAAAGTGGTTATTTGCAATATATGTGTTTAGATGAATTAAATAGTTTAATAAAAAAAATAGAAAAAGAAACAAAACAGGAATATATAGATAAGGGTTGTATAATACATTCTTATTTGTTAGATATGGACGATGGAGAAGAGAATGAATTAAGAGATAGAATAGATAAGCTTATAAAAAAATGTGAAAGTAAAGGACATGATTCTTATATATATTTTGTAATAAGAGATAAAAATAGATTAATGGCATATGAGTTAGCGAAAGAATTAGGATTAAAAAATGCTGTAAAAATAATTATAGAATATATGCCATTGTATTATTTAATAAAAACTAAAGATGAAGAAGATGAAGAAATAAGGAAAATAATAGAAGAACAGAAGATAAAAAAATATAAAAGTGGTTGGAAATTAGAGGGGATGAGTGAAGAAGAGATAGAGAAAAAATATTATGAATATGAGAGAGAAGTATTAAAAAATATTGAAAAAATTGAAAAAAATTCTGGGTATAAATAAGATAAAAAATTGAAAAATGAATTATATAATTAATATTAATTATATGATGATATATAGGAATAATCAGTATATAAAAGCGGAATATGATGTAGAAGAGATAGCGAAAATAGGAGTAAAAGAGACAAGATCAAACAAGGCGATAGAAGACATAAAAATAATTTAGTGGTTGTAGTTCTTGTAGTTCTTGTTGTGGTTGTTGTTGTGGTTGTAGTTGTTGTGGTTCTTGTTGTTGTAATGTTTTCTCTTCAATTTTTTTTATTTTTTCTTGTAATGAATTATTAAAAGAATTAATATCAACGGGTATTTTTTTGGTTTTTTTTGAGATTGTTGTTTTTTTTAATTGTTGATTATCAGATTTTTTTTTGTAAAATTTAGGAGTAACGGTATTTCCAAATTATAACAATTTGGAATATCTTTTTAAGCATTTATATAATAAATGCTTAAAAATTTATATATATACACAAATGTGTATATATATAAACGTATGCTTAAATTGTCATAAATTATTACAAAATGTAATAATTTATAACAATTTAAGCATTCGGTAGATGTTAAAAAATAAAAATAGTATCTTTAAGTGAAATAACAGGATTAAGAAGCTGAATATTATTAGAAAGAACAAATGAATCAAATTCTTTTTTGCCGATAATGCCGATTTCATCGTAAATAAAGAAACTAACATTTTTTTTAGAAAATTTAATAAAATTAGGTGAAACTTGATTATAAAGTTCAATAAGGAAAGTTTTAATACGTTGATGATTATTATGAAAAGAGTTGCATTTTTTAATAATATCATTTTTGTTAGAAATTCGGAAAAAATAATAGATAGAATAAATGATGATGTTATAAATAAATTAGATAATAAAGGAAATACAGTATTAATAATAGCTTATAAAAATAATATGACAGAAGTAGCAATAAAATTAAGACAGAATAGATAAAAATAAAAAATTTAATTAATATAAATGAATAATATATTTAATTTTTGTAAATATTATTTTTTAGTTGTAAATATTTTTTTTTATATTTTAAATATTTATTCATATAAGCAAATGGATTATAAGGCGGTGGAGTAGAATAAGTGGATGCTGGAGGAGTGGAAGCGAGTGGTTTATAAGGTGGAGGAGTAGAATAAGTGGATGCATGAGGAGTGGAAGGTGGCGGAGTGTAAGGTGGCGGAGTGTAAGGTGGTGGAGTAGAATAAGCGGAGGCAGAAGGAGTGTAAGGTGGTGGAGTGTAAGGTAGAGGAGTAGAATAAGTGGATGCAGGAGGAGTGGAAGCGAGTGGTTTATAAGGTGGAGGAGTAGAATAAGTGGATGCAGGAGGTGTGTAAGGTGGAGGAGTGTAAGGTGGTGGAGTAGAATAAGCAGAGGCAGAAGGAGTGTAAGGTGGAGGAGTGGAATGGGTGGGTGCATGGGGAGTGGAAGGTGGCGGAGTGTAACTAGAAGAACTAGAAGAACTAGAAGAACTAGAAGAACTAGAAGAACTAGAAGAACTAGAAGGATATGGAGTGTAAGGTGGTGGAGTAGAATAAGTGGAAGCAGAAGGAGTAGGAGGAGTTAGATGAGTTGGAGGAGTATGAGAAGCGGGTGTAGTAAAAGTTGGATGTAAAGGATGAAGTGATTGAAGAGAACTAACAGAATTAAAAAGACGATTAGAATTATAGAAATGAAGTAGATTCATAAGAGAGAGATCACTATATTTAGAAAGAGAGAGAGAACGGAGGATAGAGTCAATAGATGGATTAGGAAGTTGATAAATAATTTGTTTATAAAATGTATTAGGACAAGAAATATCTTGATTAACATCAAGAAAATAGGTAACGCAGTTATTAACAGAGGGATCAAACTTTGAGGAATTATTAGAGATACATTTATTAATGAGAGGAGTATTAATACATTGTGGAGTACAAGAGGAAGAGGAAAGATTAATAGGATAAGAGCCAAAATATAGAATTTTATTGAAAGTTGACCAAGCATCAGCAATTTTATGATCAAAATAGATGGGAATAATTTTTTTAGAACATTGGAAACCGTTAGATAATTGATCAGAAGAACGATAAGGACAAAATTTGTCAAGAAGATTAGTAAAAGTAGATTTTTGTTCAGATGGAATATCTTTAAGAAATAAAGTAGATAATGATTCAATAATGACAGTATTATGCCAATATTTAATTTTATTATTTATAGTATTTTTAGCAGTAACAGAGATGAAGGGGGTAGTAATAAATACATCAACATTTTTAGAATCGAAATTACTAAAAATAGGACCATTAAGAATGTTTGCAATTTGAGAACCGGAATAGGACATATCATCAAAAAAGAGGTAAAGATAAGGGAATGTATTATGAGGTGAGATATCAAAGGTATCAAACATCATTTTAGGATTTTCACCGCCAACAAAAATTTTATCTCTGATATCGGTGTAGGTATTAAAAAAGTCATACATTTCATTAAGAAAAAGTAATAAAATCCAAGTATAAGATTTATGAATACTTTTATCAAGACCACTAAAAAAATGGCATGATATTTGCGATGGTTATGTAATAAATAATTTTGAATTTCAGAAGAAATACGACGAATAACAGATAAGAATTCATTAAAATCAACATATTTCATAATTTGGATGACACGATTAAAAAATAATTTAGAATCTCTTTTATCAATATCTGAAAGACAACTATGAGAATCAATATTAGAAATTACTTTTTGAACTTGTGCGGGATCAATATTAAATTTACCAATATCAGAAGGGTTCATATATAATTTATGTTGATTAGCTTTAGTAAAAATAAGAACTTTATATAATTCGATAGGATTAAAATTTAAGACATTAGGAAATTGTAAAGACATTATATAATAATAAATTATAAAAAAATTAGGTTATAATATAAAAGGAAAAGAAAAATATAAATTCATAAAAGTAAAAAAAAATTGAAAAAAAAATACTATGCACAAAAAATCAAAAATAAAGATTATATTATAGTATGGATATGACAAGAGAAATGTTAGAAGCATATACTCAAGCTGATGAAGAGAAGGTTTTAAGATTACTAAAAAGTGAAGAGGTAAATATAAATCAAGTAAATATTAATGGAAATTCAGTATTGATATTGGCTTGTTATTATAAAACGGAGAGAATAGCGATGAAGTTGCTAGAAAGACAAGACCTAAATGTAAATCAAGTAAATAGATTTGGAAATACAGCATTGATTTTGGCTTGTGAAAATAAAATGGAGAGAGTAGTAATGAAGTTGCTAGAAAGACAAAATTTAAATGTAAATCAAGTAAATAAATATGGAACTACAGCATTGATTGAGGTTTGTAGAAATAAAATGGAGACAGTAGCAATGAAGTTGCTAGAAAGACAAGAAATAATTGTAAATCAAGTAAATGAGGGAGATACAGCATTAATTTATGCATGTTGTAATAAAATGGATAGTGTAGCGATGAAGTTGCTAGAAAGACGAGACTTAAATGTAAATCAAGTAAATGAAAATAGAGATACAGCATTAATTTATGCATGTTGTAATAAAATGGATAGTGTAGCGATGAA
>VFQS010001603.1_pt1 | contig 20372 bp, 13 predicted proteins | sample 3512361 | NCBI WGS metagenome assembly VFQS01 (sample SAMN10412375, study PRJNA504923) | tailings metagenome | isolation source: Relicate 1 Philex TSF3 active mining | place: Philippines
GACGCCATGGCCCCCCCGACACCCGACACCCGACACCCGACACCCGTCAACTGAAAAAAGCCGCTCCCCGGGAGGGAGCGGCTTTTTTTTTGATTGTCGGAGGATGATGGGGCGGTCATGCGGCTGAGGTTGTGGCGGCGTTGCGACGACCGGCCAGCACCGCTGCTCGACCTGCTGCTGCGCCCGCTGCGGCCGACAGCAGCAGCTTTACTGCTCCCAACAGCAGCACGGCAGACTGCTGCTCAAGCTGCTCAGGCAGGATCACCACATCAGCCACCGCCCACAGCCAGCGGACGGGATTTGCCGTCAGCAAAAACATCAGTGCCCCAATCCGGCCGGCCCTGCCGGAGTCCGTCTGATTTCCGGCAATCGAACCAGCCAGCATACCCCACGTCGCCATCGGAATCACACTCATGTACAGCAGCAGATTATGAAAGGGCATCGTCGCGTCGCTGAATCGTGACAGCAGTACCCAGATCAGCCACAGTCCCAGTCCTGCACACAAACCCAGCCATGAACCCGCTCGCGATCCGCGGACCGTCGCTGAATTCAGCCCCTGCACTCGTTCGCGAGTCCTGCGGAGTCGCCAGTGAATGCCGGTGAACAGCAGGCCCAGCCCCGATGTGGCAAACAGCAGCACTGCAAGGGCGATCGCCGCTACCAGCACCACGGCAAACAGCAATTCGAAGAATTCGTTGTCCAGCATGATTCCCATCACAAATCTCCCGCAAACAGGCTTTCAGATTCCATCACTCAAATGACAGACATGTCCCGACATCAGCCCCCACAACTCAGTTCCCGCCATCAGTCGCCCATGGGTTCTGCGTATGTTCCGGCATCGGCCTGAATCCCTCGGCCAGACGTTCACGGCCAAGCCTGACCGCCAGAACTCCCGTCACAGCTCCCGCTGCCAGATACACCACGTGCATTGCCAGATGCCCCAGCAGAGCCGGAAACTGCTCGAAGAAGTTCTCGGGGTGCTGTACCAGCTCACTGAGAAACAGCAGGCTGCCGAATGGATTTGCCAGCAGCAGAAACATTACAGCCCCCAGCAGGCCCGCTGTGCGCTCATTCGATCGATTGCCGGCAATCGATCCCGACAACATCCCCCAGGCTGCACCAGGGATGACCCCGCACAATGCATAGATCGTCAAAAAGCCGCTCATCGAGCTGCTGCCGGTCATTGACAGCAGCGACACCAGCATCCCGCCACCGGACAACACAAGCCCCGCAATAAATCCCAGCTTCGCTCCAGCTCGCGAGCCGTATGCAGCCACTGTGTGGATCCCTTCCACCTGCTCACGGTCGGCTCTCAACCGCAAATGAATCGCCGCCACCAGCCCCGCAAGGACAATCGGAATGACGATCGCCACGATCATGACCATGGCGAAGAAACCCAGCAGCCCGGTGAAAAAAAAGTTGAAAAACTCAAGATCTGATCCACGCATCGCCCGGCCCCCCCACTTGCAAGTGTTTTCAGGAAATCACCCCACAACAAGGCATGTTGATGACTCTAGGCAAGTTGTGTGCCGAAAAGTCAGAGCGATGACGCAAGACGCTGTTTTGAAAGGGCTTATGAAAATTCGCCAGCAATTCTTATGACAGGCGAAAAGTTGAGTCTGTCAGAAAATGTCTGTCGCGGTGACATTTCGTGCTGTTGTCTGTGCCGTCATGGAAGCCTTTGAGGCCTGGCCGCGTTGAACAGCGGCGGACGCAAACACGGACAGCTCGGGCCAGCGACTCAGTCGCACCCTCGAGTTTTCAGGCGTGGTTCATTCCCGCTTCAGCGGTACAGCGGCGCGTCCGGCAATTCACTGGTCACTTCCAGCAGCTCGGGTGCCGGAACCTTCGCCGGGTCACGGATGTAATCCAGTTCCACCAGCACGGCATACGTCAGAAAAATCAGCAGGCCCATGGCCACGCCGTTGGGCAGGGCCGCATCGCCCCAGAATTTCAGCGCACTGCCGGCGGACTTTGCAAATCGCACCCGCGAACCGTCCCACTGCACACTGTACATTTCATCCAGCACCAGGTGTGAAAGGAATCCCAGCCCCACACTGACGGCCATCAGAGTTCGCACGCGGAGATCTTCACTGTGCCAGGTCAGAAACGTGAGCTCGGAAAAAATCAGCAGGGCCGGAATGCTGTGAAACATCCCCCGATGCACTGTCAGCCGGGCCAGCAGAAACGCTCCGCCATAACGCACAGTGGCATACGTGAGCATCGCAAAAAACAGTGTGTGATCACTGCTCATGCCCAAAGACTGGACCTGCTGCATCAGCAGCAGCGGGGTCAGCGCGGCCAGCAGCGTCATCAGTTCGCGGATCGGACGCCCACCCTCCGCATCCAGGTCCGGCAGCATGCCTGCCACCCAGGTCAGCGCGGCAGCAATCGCGGACTGTACAAAACTGTAGCCCGCCGACAGAAATGCGGCTGCACCGCAGCCGATCCCGAGCAGCCCGCTGACAGTAATATGTTCACGATAACTGGCCATGACCGGGTCTCCCGAACCCGGCGGAATTCTAACGATCCGCCGGATTTCGACAGCAGAATTCCCCGCATTGGCCGAAGCTCCCGGGCTGCGCAGCCATCCCGGATCTCCTGAACTGCCAGGTGGCGTGGTTCGAGCCATTTCCCGCACCTGCTCTGCGGCAGTATTTGCCGGTCTTCCCCGACTTGAATGTCAAGCAGAAAAAAACCGGATTGGTCGGGTTTCTGCTGAGCTGACGTCCGGAGAACCAATCGCCGGAACAGACCGGCGGGCTGTTTCGGGCGGAATCATTCGGCAAATCGGTAAAACCGGCAGAGCCTGGCTGAACGTTGCCTTATTGCTGCAACTGCTGTTGTTTTCAAACGTCCGCCGGGGCCTGCAGTGCTAGGGTTTCACACGGGTTATTCCATGCGGAAGGCCTTCAGCTTCCGTCAGCACGGATGACGTTCACGACTTCTGTCTTCCTGCTCGCTTCCGACGGTCCTGCCATGTTTGATTCTGATCGACTGAAGACCGACCTGCTGGCTCTTGGCCTGCTGGCTCTGGTCGTGTTTTGCGGACTCAGTCTGCTGAGTTTTGATCCGGCGGATCCTCCGTCAACGATCGTCTTTCCGGTTCGCGCAACGCCGGTGAACATCTGCGGCAACGCGGGTGCCGCTTTGGCGTTTCATGGAGGTCAGTTGCTGGGGGCCGGGATCTGGATTGTGCTGCTGACACTGGCGGCATGGGACCTGAAACTGTTCGCTCGCGAACCATCCCGCGGCACAGCACCTGTGCTGACGGGACTGGTGATGCTGGTGGCATCCGGCTGCGTTCTGCTGCAGTTGATCATGCCGGATCTGTCCACAGGATCTTTGTATGGCAGTGGCGGGCAGGTCGGCGCGCTTCTTGGACTGCTGCTGACTCAGCTGTTTTCCCCGGTCGGTATTCTGATTCTTTGCGGCAGCCTGTTTGCTGCGGGACTGGTTCTGACGCCGCTGTCAGATCTGCTGCTGCCGGTTGTGAAAATGGGTCTGCTGCCGGCGACACTGGCTGGTTCCTCACTGCGGCGGATCAGTCGCGGCTTTGGCAGGACTCCTGCTGCTCCCGCGGCACGCCGTGTGCCAGCGGATGCTCCGGCCACAGTGCCGCTGCCGCCGGCAGCTGCCCCGGACACTGCCACGAACGAAGCGAACGCAGCTGCGACCGCCGTGACTGCTGCACCGGCCAAACCCCGCGGTCGACGGGCCGCGGAAAAAACCGACAAGTCAGTGAAAACAGCTGTCTCCGGGGACAGCCCCGTCACTGCAGATGAAGAACCGGCAACACTGCCGTTCCGGCGTCCGGCAACGACCGTTGCAGAATCGGACAGGGATGCGGATCAGGATGCCGACAGCGATGACGAACTGCCGCTGCCCAAAGTCGCGGTGCTGCCGGCTTCCAGTCGCAATATCCGGATCAATGCACCCGTGACCATGAAGGCTCCGGCCGCCGGAAACGCAAAGACTGAGCGTCCGGGCTACAGCCTGCCGGCGGTGGATCTGCTGGCTGAAGGCGAAGAATTTCCGTATGAGCAGCTGGCGAAAAAGGCCCGCCTGGCGGCCAACACTCTGGAACAGGCGTTTGCCGAGTTCGGGCTCAATGTGCGAGTGTCAGAAATCGACACGGGGCCCGTTGTGACGCAGTTCGAGCTGGAACTGGAAAAGGGCCTGCGACTCAGCAAAGTCACAGCACTTGAAGATGACCTGGCCATTGCCCTGCGTGTGCCCGCGGTGCGAGTTGTCGCACCGATTCCCGGCAAAAATACGGTCGGTGTCGAAGTGCCCAATGAGAAGCAGGTGATGGTCCGCCTGCGTGAGCTGCTGCAGTCCACCGGTGTCGGCTGCGAATCGCTGCGGCTGCCGCTGTTTCTGGGCAAGGACGTCAGCGGTCGACCGCTGGCCGTGGACCTGGCAAAAATGCCGCACCTGCTGATCGCCGGACGCACCGGAACCGGAAAAAGCGTGTGCCTCAACACCCTGATCATCTCGCTGCTGATGACGCGGACACCCGACGAAGTCCGGATGCTGATGATCGACCCCAAAATGGTGGAACTGAGCCCCTATAAGCGTATTCCGCATCTGATGCATCCGGTGATCACCGACATGAAGAAGGCGGAAGCGGTGCTGGCCTGGGCTGTGGATACGATGGAAGAACGGTATGACCTGCTGGCGCGGGTCGGCGTTCGACACCTTGACAGCTTCAACAAACTGGGCCGGGCCGAGATTCTGGAACGACTGGGAGCCGGCGAAAATGATCCGGAGGCCGCCGCCATTCCCGAACGGCTGCCATTCATCGTGATCATCGCCGACGAAATGGCGGACCTGATGATGACTTCAGGGAAGGAAGTCGAGTCGTACATTATTCGGCTGGCACAGAAGTCCCGCGCGGTCGGAATTCATCTGGTCCTCGCGACTCAGAAACCCACCGTTGACGTCATTACCGGGCTGATCAAATCCAACCTGCCCGCCCGCATTGCATTCCAGGTGGCCAGCAAAACGGACAGTCGAGTGGTTTTGGATGAGTCGGGGGCGGAGCGACTGCTGGGCAGTGGTGACATGCTGTATCTGGCGCCGGGCACCAGCCACGTGACTCGTGCCCAGGGAACGTGGGTCAGCGACGACGAAATCAATGCGGTCATTGATTACTTCAACGACACAGCGCCGGAATTCAACGCTGACCTGCTGCGGCTGACGGCGCAGGCCGGCCAGGCGTCCGGCGGAGCCAGTACGGATCCGGCCGATCGTCCGCACGACGATCTGTATGATTCTGCCGTGGAAGTGGTGATCCGCGAAGGTCGCGGCAGCGTATCGCTGCTGCAGCGGGCTCTGGGAATCGGGTATGGTCGCGCTGCCCGGATGATCGACTGGATGGCGGCGGACGGAGTTGTCGGGGACTACAACGGGCAGCATGCCCGGGAAGTCATCTGCACAATGGAGCAGTGGCAGTCGGCCCGTGCTGACCGCGACTGACGAGCTGTCTGCGTTGCCGTTTCGCGGGGTAACTGAACAAAAGTTGATGTGTTTGCTTATCTTAATTCAAGCTTATCCGGCCGGGTTTTCATGGCAAGTCTGGTCCGAACGATCGAGAATTTGACATGGTTTTCCGTGGTTTTCCCGGTATACTCAAAGCTGTCTCGCAGGCAGCCGTTGCTGTTTCGCCTGCCGGGCATGCACCAGGTTCGTCATAATCAGGCCGGTTTTACATGAGTTGTGCAGTTCCATGGTCAGGTCGATTTGGGCGGCAGATCTTTTGTCTGCTGCTGATCGGCAGTTTGTGGCGGGGGCCGATGCCCGTGCTGCACGACCATGCGCAGCTGTCAGCGGGCCCGGGACTGCAGCGACATCTGCTGCAGTATCATGACAGCCGCAGTCCTGTTTCAGGCAGTGCCGCGGCCTGTCCGCTGCACTGGCATTTTGCTCCGCTGCGTGATGTGCTGGACCCGAATGCACCGCCGCAGAAAACCGGCGACGACGACATTTCGGCGTTTCAGCTGGCCGACACGTCGATTCGTCTGGTGGGTTCATTGTCTGACTGGTACTCGTCGCACGTGTTTCTGTCATGCGGTCTGCCGACCGGTCTGCAGGCGTCGGCGCAGGGGGCCGCGCCGTGTTTGTGCGCAGACAGTGTGCTGACTGACTGTGCTGCTGGTTGCCGCACCATTCTGCTCAGGGGCATGTCGTTTCTGCTGTGATGCTGTTTCAGCCTTGTCCCGCGCTGCGGTGATCCGGTTTGAATTTCGCAGGGAGCAGAACGATGTTGACGAAGCGTATGGCTCTGGTGTGTGGTGCCGTGGTGGTGCTTGGTGGTGGCGGCTGGTTTGCGTGGTCGCGTCATTATTCGGCATCTGGCATGGTGTCGATGGACAGTGCGGCGCTGGCGGAGGTGGCCGGTGGTGATGAAGCGGCTGCGGAGTCCGGGGCATCGCTGCGGCAGGTCCGGTTGACTCCGGAAAAGACGGCTGCGGCCGGGTTTTCCATGGCCACGGCGGTTTCTCAGTCGCTGCAGCACGAGCATCTGGTGCCGGGTCGAATCCAGTATGACGATCGTCGTCACGTGGTGGTGCGTTCCGCCACGGCCGGGATTGTGGTGCGTCTGCTGGTTCGTCCGGGGCAGCAGGTGCAGCGTGGCGAGGTGCTGCTGGAAGTGAACAGTTCTGAAGTCGGGGATGCTCGTGCCGACGTGCTGCAGCGCACTTCGGAACTGCAGGTGGCGCAGGAAAGCAGCAAATGGGCGCGGGAAACCTGTGAGGGTCTGGCGGCTTTGTCGCAGTCCATTCGCCAGCGGGCTTCGATTGACAGCATTCGTCAGCAGTTCCGCAGCGTCGTGCTGGGAAAATCCCGCGAAGTTCTGCTCAGTACGTATTCCGAGCTGTTGCTTGCGGAGGTGCAGTGGAAGACGGCAGAGGAGAATGCGAAGGCCGGAGTGATTCCCGGTCGCGTGGTCATTGAAAAGCGACAGGCGTATGATCAGCTGGAGGAGACGCTGACATCTCAGCTTGAGGAGCGCAGTTTTGAGGCGCGGCAGCTGCAGTTGCAGACGGAGTCGCGTCAGCAGGATGCTGAGCGTCGACTGCGCATTGCTCGCCAGCACGTACGTACTCTGCTGGGATCAGCAGAAGATGACGCTGTTTCCGCCGAAGCCGGTGAATCGGAATCTGCGCTGTCCGTCATTCAGTTGCGGGCTCCGTTTGCCGGCTCGGTGGAGCAGTTGAATATTTCCAGTGCTGAGCGAGTGGAAGCCAGTGCTCCGCTGCTGACACTGGCGGACACCACCACGTTGTGGGTGGCGGCGGATCTGCGGCAGCGTGAGTGGCGAGCGCTGCAGCTGCAGCCGGGGGACAAGGTGCGGGTAATTCCTGCGGTGGAGGGCATGGAGCCGCGGGAGGCGACGATTCATTTTGCCGGTCGTGAAGTGGACCCGACCACCAATGCGGTTCCGCTGGTGTCTGTGATTGACAATGCTGATGGCCGGCTGCGTCCGGGGATGTTTGTGCGAGTCGCGATTCCGGTGGCAGCGCCACGGACAACGCTGACTGTGCCCGAATCGTCGTTGCTGGAGCATGATCGGCAGCCCTTCGTATTCGTGCCGGCCGGACAGGACTTGTACGAGCGTGTGGACGTGCAGCCGGGACTGCGAACTGACGGACTTGTCGAGATTGTGCAGGGGCTGCGGGAGGGTGACCGGGTCGTCGCCGAAGGTGCGTTTTTCCTGAAGAGCGAACTGCTGCTGCAGGGGGAATCGGAATAGGCTGGTGGCAGGCTGCCGGCCTGTCCTGCGTCCGATGTGCTGTACCTGTTCCGACTGACTGGAATCCTGCCATGCTGGCTCAACTGATCAAGCTGACTCTGGAAAACCGTTTTTTGGTGCTCATCGGCACTCTGCTGATGGCTGCTGCGGGTATCAATGCGGCGGTGCATCTGCCGATTGATGCGGTCCCTGACATGACGAACGTGCAGGTGACGGTGATCACCAGTGCCGGTTCGCTGTCTCCGGTGGAGGTGGAGCGATATGTGACGCAGCCGGTGGAAGTGACGATGGGCGGGCTGCCGAAGGTCGAAGAGCTGCGCAGCATTTCCCGATTCGGCATTTCCGTGGTGACTATAGTGTTTCGGGAGGGCACCGATATTTATCGGGCTCGGCAGCTGGTGGCCGAACGTCTGAGTGCAGCGGCATCACTGATTCCCAACGGCTACGGGACTCCGGAGCTGGGCCCGCTGACCACCGCTCTGGGTGAAATTCTGCAGTTTGAAGTGCGCGGTGAAAAGTATTCCCCCACTCAACTGCGGACGATGCTGGAGTGGGACGTTGCACCGCGGCTGCGTGAGGTGCCCGGAGTCACGGAAATCAACACGCATGGCGGATTCTACAAGGCGTGGGAGATACAGCCGGATCCCGAGCTGCTGAATTCTTATTCGCTGACTTTCGAGCAGTTGTTTGCCGCCCTGGAAAGCAACAACGTTTCAGCGGGTGGCGGTTATGTGGTGCATTATGGTGAGCAGCGATTTTTGCGGGGCCAGGCACTGGTGTCGGGTCTGGAGGATCTGGAGCAGATTGTGATCCGACGTGAGCCAGGCGGGACGCCGGTGCTGATTCGGGATGTGGCGCAGGTTCGCGAGGCGCCGCTGACGCGTCAGGGAGCCGTGACCCGGGATGCCCGTGGTGAAGCCGTGACCGGGCTGGTCATGATGCTTATCGGAGAAAACTCGCGTGAAGTTGTGGGACGCGTCAAGGAGCGACTGGAGGAAATTCAGACGACGATGCCGGAAGGTGTCAAACTGGAGGTCACCTATGACCGTTCGGCCCTGATCGGCAGAACTCTGAAAACTGTTGTGAAGAACCTGATTGAAGGTGGTACTCTGGTGATTGCCGTGCTGCTGATCATGCTGGGCAGCCTGCGAGCGGGGCTGATTACTGCACTGGCGATTCCTCTGTCCATGCTGTTTGCAACTTCGCTGATGCAGACCTTCGGAGTGACAGCCAGTCTGATGAGTCTGGGGGCGATTGACTTCGGCCTGATTGTGGACTCATCCGTGATCATGATTGAAAACTGTATCCATCGAATTTCACACAACCATCAGGGTCGTCCGCATACGGATGTGATCCGGGATGCCGCGATTGAAGTGCGAAAACCGACGATGTTCGGCGAACTGATCATTTCGATTGTGTATCTGCCGATACTGATGCTGGAAGGCACCGAGGGCAAGCTGTTTCGCCCGATGGCATTGACCGTGCTGTTTGCCCTGTTTGGTTCGCTGATTCTGTCGATGACTTTCATGCCGGCGATGGCGTCACTGGCGCTGCCGAAGAAAATGCAGGACCACGATGTATTTCTGGTCCGCTGGATCAAGTTCTTTTATCGCCCGTTGGTGACTCGTACGATCCGACACCCTCTCGTCACAACTCTGATCTCAGCCGCAGTCTTTGCCGTCAGTATTCCGACGGCGCTGCATCTGGGGGCTGAATTCATGCCACGACTGGAAGAGGGTGATCTGCTGATTGAGGCGGTGCGGCTGCCCAGTGCCTCGCTTGAAGGTGCCATCACCATGTCGCAGCAGATTGAGTCGCTGCTGAAACCGACGCCGGAGGTCCTGACGGTGTTCTGCAAGACCGGGCGACCGGAAATTGCCAATGACGTCATGGGTGTGCATCAGACGGACGTGTGGGTGATGCTGAAGCCGCACACCGAGTGGCGTCCCGGGATGACTCGCGAACTGCTGATTGAGGAGATGTCAGAGAAGCTGAATCGCGAGGTTCCGGGCGTGGCCTTCGGGTTTACTCAGCCGATTGAAATGCGAGTGGACGAGCTGGTTGCGGGAGTCAAGGCGGACGTCGCGGTGCTGCTCTACGGAGACGATCTGGATCAGCTGGCACAGATTTCAGGAAAGATTGAGCAGACGCTGAAGGGGATTGCGGGTGCGGTCGACGTCAAAGCCGATTATCAGGCGAATCTGACAACAGTGACCATCGTCCCGGATCGGGCTGCCATGGCGCAGTATGGCATCAGTGCTCAGCAGGTCATGAATGTGGTGGAAGCACTGGGAGGTCGCACCGTCGGCACGATGTTCGAAGGGCGTGCGCGGTATCCGATTCAGGTGCGTATTCCGGAGTCGTGGCGCAGCGATGTGGAGCGACTGAAGCAGCTGCCGGTGGGTGAAGCGGGCGGCATTCCGGTGCCATTGGAAGAGTTGGCGGATGTCCGCATCGAAGAGACTCCGCCGTCGGTGGAGCATGAGTCCAATCGCAGGCGGACCTTTGTTTCAGCGAATGTGCGTGGTCGTGATGTGGCCACCTTCGTGGCTGAGGCTCAGACGGCCGTGGCGAAAAATGTCCTCCTGCCGGCCGGCTATGAAATTCGCTGGGGTGGTGACTTCGAGAACCTGCAGTCGGCCAGTCTGCGGCTGATGCTGATCACTCCCGTTGTGCTGGTGCTTATCTTTCTGCTGTTGTATACCTCCTTCGGATCAACTCGACTGGCACTGCTGATTTTCCTCGCGGTGCCGATGGCGGCCAGTGGCGGCATTTTCGCACTGTGGCTGCGAGGCATGCCATTCAGCATTTCGGCCGGAGTGGGATTCATTGCCCTGTTCGGCGTGGCGGTCCTGAACGGACTGGTGTGGGTAAGTGCCGCGGAGAATCAACGGAAGACCGGAATGCCTTTGCCGGAAGCGACATTGCTGACGGCACTGTCCCGACTGCGGCCGGTGCTGATGACGGCTTTTGTCGCCAGCCTGGGCTTTTTGCCGATGGCGTTATCGACAAGCGACGGGGCCGAGATGCAGCGACCACTGGCCACCGTCGTCATTGGCGGGCTGATCACTTCCACACTGCTGACTTCACTGGTTGTGCCGGCCATCTATCCGTGGTTCGCCGGTGGCCTGCCGCTGGATGACGATGGTGACACAGACACCGTTCACGGTGCTCAGGCTCACGCTTGACGGCTGATCAGGGGGCTCGGTCATTCCGATGCCCCTGGTCGTTCTCTGGCCCCCAGCGTCACTTCAGTAGCTGAAACGGCGGTCACCCCGCCCGTCACAGGCCCCTGGCAGGGCCGGGCCCCGTCGCATGTCAGAAACGCAGCGGAGCCTGCCAGCATTCCTTCAGATCACCGAGCGTCGCCTGCACCACGGTCCGTCCACCGCTGTGAATCCGCAGCTCACCCGAGTCCGACGTGCGGCCAATCTCCTGATGCGGCACCGCACCCAGCAGCTCACGCACGGCCGACATGTCCGACGCACGAACTTCCAGCAGGAAACGCGTGTTCGATTCGGAAAACAGCAGGCCGCCAGTTCGCAGGGACTCGGGCAATTCCGCCAGCCCGGGTTCGCGCACCGCTGCATCCAGCTGCAGTTCCACACCCACCTCGCCGGCAAATGCCATTTCTGCCACCGCGACTGCCAGACCACCTTCGCTCAGGTCGTGACAGCTGAGCACCAGACCGCGACGAATGACCGCATGCACAGCTTTGAAAACCGCCGGAGCGGAATGCAGCTGCACGCGTGGCACACTGCCACCCCGCAGCCCGCGACGCACAAACAGGTGGCTGCCGCCAAACTCCGCTCGCGTTTCACCAACCAGCAGCAACAGGCTGCCAGGCTGCTTCAGATCCATCGTCACACACTGCTCAACATTCGACACCTGACCGAGGGCCGTGATCAGCAGCGTCGAGGGAATTGCCACGGTTCGCCGCACTCCTGCGGCATCGTCATAGCTGAATTCATTGTTCAGGCTGTCCTTGCCGCTGACAAACGGAGTGCCGAAGGCAATCGCCGTGTCGTGACAGCCAATGGCTGCTCGTACCAGCGTCCCCAGAGTCTCGGCCCGCTCCGTGTTGCCCCAGCAGAAGTTGTCCAGAATCGCAATCCGATCCGGATCAGCGCCCACCGCCACGCAGTTCCGCAGACTCTCGTCAATCGCCGCTGCTGCCATCCAGTACGGATCCCGGTCACCCAGATGCGGATTGATGCCGCAGGCCACGACCAGCCCCCGCTGAGACTTCAGATCCGGACGCACGACCGCAGCGTCAGACGGACCATCACACTGCACCCCCGTCAGTGGCTTGATCACACTGCCGCCCTGAACCTCGTGGTCGTACTGCCGAATAATCCATTCCTTGCTGGCCACATTCAGGGAACCCAGTATGCCGCGCAGCTCGTTGGTGAAATCAGACTGCCCCAGAGCTTCCTCAGAGCCCGCCGGCAGAGACTGTTCGGCCTGCGTCTCGTAAACGGCTTCCCGAATCACCGGCGGGCGACCGTCATGCAAAAACTCCATGCTCAGGCTGCCCACCTGATGCTCGCCATACTTCAGCACCAGCTGATGAGTCTCGGTGAATCGACCAATGGCAGTCGCTTCCACTCCCTCCGCGGCACACAGGTCGTGAAACTGCTGCCAGTTGTGCTCAGGAACGGCCAGCACCATCCGCTCCTGTGCCTCTGAAATCCAGATTTCGGTGCAGGACAAACCGGAATATTTCAGGGGCGCCCGGTCGAGCCAGACTTCCGCACCCGTGTCCGCACCCATCTCACCCACGGCACTGCTGAATCCTCCGGCGCCGCAGTCCGTGATCGCTGAATACAGCCCGCGATCACGCGCTGCCAGCAGCACATCCAGCATCATCTTTTCCGTGACCGGATTGCCGATCTGCACTGCTCCGCCGCTGATCGATTCACTCTCTTCCGTCAGTTCCACAGAAGAAAATGTCGCTCCATGGATGCCGTCACGCCCCGTGCGACCACCCACCGCCACGATCAGGTCGCCCGGCGAAACCTGCTTCTCACACTTGTCCACCGGAATCATCGCCACGTTGCCGCAGTAGACCAGTGGATTGCCCAGATACCGATCGTCAAAGCAAACGGCCCCATTCACCGTGGGAATGCCCATCCGGTTGCCATAGTCACGGACTCCCGAAACCACCCCCTGCAGCACCGCGCGCGGATGCAGGACTCCCGGCGGAAGCTGGTCGGCCGGATAGTCGGGTCGAGCAAAGCAGAAGACGTCGGTGTTGCAGACCGGTCGCGCCCCCAGCCCCGTACCCAGCGGGTCGCGAATCACGCCGCCCAGCCCAGTGTTCGCGCCACCGTAGGGCTCGATCGCCGACGGGTGATTGTGAGTCTCAACCTTGATGCACACATTCTGCTGCTCGTCGAACTTCACGATCCCCGCATTGTCACGAAATACACTGACACACCAGTCCTGATCGCCCAGCGAACGACGAATTGCCACTGTGGCAGCAAAAATTGTCTCCTTCAGCATGTTGCTGAAGGACTGGTCACGCAGCACCTGACCACCCGCAGTCTCTGTGTAGTGAATGCGGCCAGCCAGAGTCTTGTGCGAACAGTGCTCGCTCCAGGTCTGAGCCACTGTCTCCAGTTCAATGTCCGTCGGATCGCGATCCAGCGAGATAAAGTGATCCCGCACGGTTCGCATTTCGGTCAGACTGAGATACAACTGGCCGCGTTTGCTCAGGTCCTGCAGGCCGGCATCGTCCATCGTGCGAATCGGTACAATCGTCTGCCGAAATTTGTATTCGGTCCCGACAGACAGGTCACTGATCTGCAGCGGACCGGCGGCAATGTGTTCGATGGCTTCGTTCGCCAGCACCCGTCGCGACAGCAGTTGCAGCCGCGCCGCAGACAACTGTCCGGTGATCCAGTATCGGCGGCAGGTTGCTGCATGAGTCACAGCGAGGCCGAGGCGTCGCAAAGCCTCACGCGCATTCTCAGCGACCGAGTCTGTCACGCCCGGATGAAACAACACGTTGAGCAGGATTGAACCGTCCGCGGACGCCGAGTCTGCAGTGGCCGGCAAACTGCGCACCGTGAACTGTTCCGTGACCGGGTCCGCCAGCAGGGCCGCTGCACCGCGCCGTACCTGCTCGGCGTCCAGATCACCCTGCACCAGAAAGGCCCGCCCGGCACGCACCGACTGCAGCTCGGTGATTCCCTGGTGCCCGGCTGCCGCCAGAACCCGCTGACCTTCATAGTCCTTTTCACCGCCCGCAGGCAGGATTTCCACTTCCCACAGCATGCTTCTGTGCATCCGAACAGGTTTTTTGGAGGCCGGAACCGGCCAATTGGGTTAAAAACGGCAGTATTCCACCTTGCCACCCTGCATACAAGAAACGCGCCCCAGAGATTCTCGAAACAGCAGGGGGTTCGCAGGAAGTGGAAAAGCGGCAGAAACCGCCGGCAGGCGAATTCCGGGACCGCCGGTTTCGGCACTTTGATCCGATTTCCAGGGTTCCGGGCAGGGGATCGGGTTCCAAAATTTGTTGCGTGGCTGTTTTTTGTGTTCGCCGCGGGCCTGAAAAACTTACATTCCGGGGTGACAGTTACGTGACCGCACGGAAGGCGACACCCATGAAAGATACCATCGCTGACGCACTGCAGAAAATCGCTGCCGGAGGCCGCTCTGTGGGCTCGGCTGCCGCCCCGCAGTCTCTGGAAATCACTGCAGGTCCTGCGCTGACGGCGGTTGCGGCTGAAGTGCTGCTGCCGCAGGCTCCGGCGCTCCCGTCGGCTCTGCAGGCCTTCCACGATATTGTGATTTGCCCGCCTGAGCCTGCTGAGATTCCGGTGCCGGCCTTCGGGACGGCGGGGGGGATGGCGGGGACACCCGTGATTCAGGCCTCGGCGGCCGGTACGGAAATGGCGGCGTCGCTGGCGCAGGTGGCGGATTCAAGGCCCCCTGAGTCCGGTCGTGTGTCGCGTCTCAGCATGCCTGATCGACTGCGCAGTTTCGGTGCCAGTACGGCCCGGACTGCGGCGAGCATGCAGAATTCGGCCAGCTGGAGCGATCGACTGCGGACCGTCGCGGCTCTGCTGCTGTCCGTGGGCATGGCCTGGGTGGTGTGGGCGGACCTGCAGGGGCCAGCCACCGCGGTTGTCGTCAATGACGAGGACGCGGTGGATGTGGACCAGCTGTTGAGGGAATTTGAGACAGCGGATCAGCATTCGCGGGGGCAGGAGCAGGACCTGCAGCGGATGCTGACACAGCCGGCTCTGAAATCCGAACCGCCCGTGCTGGATCTGGAAGCGGAGCTGGCTGCACCGCAGTTTACGACCGGCGAGATCGCTCAGGGGAAAGTTCAGAAAACTGCAGCCACGTCAGATGCGGAAATGAGCGTTCCGGAATTCTCCGAGCCCGCTGCAGCAGAGCCTGACGAATCCGCGGCGGAAGCGGTCTATCCGGACCAGCAGCCGGCTCGCACACCACCGAAAGCCGGCAGCGGTCGACCACTCAGATTCACCGGACAGATTCAGCCCATGAATCGTCCCGCGATCGCCAATTGACAGGAACAGGCATCATGTACGAAGCGTATTGGAAACTGCAGCAGCGTCCATTCTCGCAGACAGCCGAGCCGCTGCTGTTTTACCGCAGCCGCAGTGTGCAGTCCGCCCTGTTGCGGCTGCAGTACGCCATTGAAAATCTCAACGGGCCGTGTGTGATTCCAGGGCTGACGGGGACCGGAAAATCCGCCCTGATCCGCTATTTTGCGGCCGAATATCCGCGCTTGCGGCCCTTCGTGCACCTCGTCTTCCCCGCACTGTCAGCCGAGGAACTGACGCGGATGATTCTGGCCGAACTGCAGACTGAGCACGATGGTCTGCTGCCTGTTGGCCGAGATGCTGTATTTCGCGAAATTCGCGGGGCCCTGCGCAGACATGCTCTGCAGGGCCGTCGCCCGCTGCTGTTCTTCGACGACGCTCACCAGCTGTCGGATGAAGCCCTGATGCAGACCGTTCTGCCGCTGCTGACGCTGGCGGAGTCGGATGCGAATATCCAGTTGTCGGTGATCCTTGCCGGACAGCCGATCCTGCTGCCGCGGATGCGGCGTTTCGGGGAACTGAGTGAGCGAGTGACGGCGGCGTCGCCGCTGCACGGCTTTACGGCGGTCGAAACGGCCGATTATGTGCAGCAGTGCCTGCGACAGGCTGGAGCGGACAGGCCACTGTTTACTGATCAGGCGCTGGCCAGTCTGCACGACGTCAGCGGTGGGATTCCGCGGCGCATCAATCGCATCGGCGATATGGCCCTGCTGGTTGGCTTCGCCGAGCAGCGTTCCATGATTGGCGAGGAGCAGATTGAATCGCTGGCGACGGAGCTGCTGCCGTCCGCTGCCTGAGTCAGCAGCGGCGGTCAATGCAGCAAAGATGGCCCAAAAACAGCACAGGCGACAGCCACAGCCCCCAGAGCTGACAGCAGCACCGCTGCTGCTGCCAGATCCTTCACCTCGCCCGCCAGTGGACGGAATTCCGGTGATACCAGATCGGTCAGTCGCTCAATCGCCGTATTCAGCGCCTCGGCCAGCCACACCAGCGTGATGGCCACTGCCAGCAGCCCCCACTGTGCGGCGGTGACGCCCTGCCAGCACCCCAGTGTCACCACCAGCAGCGTCGCCACAGCGTGAATGCGGGCATTTGTCTGGGTCCTGAGCAGCAGCCGGATGCCGCGGAGTGCAAAGCGAAAACTGGCAATTCGCCCCGGCACGAATCGTGTGAATTGTTCCTTCTGACCAGCCACTCGAAGACTCCTGCTCACCCCGAAATCGCCGCACAGCACGACCAGCCGCGAACGTATTCTCAGCGGTTTCCTGCAGCGACACAACCCCGCATTGCTGCGGGCAGGCATCTGAGCGTCAGCTCGGGCGCCCCAAAAATGACGCGGCGCTGCCTGTCACGTTCTGTTCAGCCGTGAGCTGATTCCCCATTAACAGACCTAAAATTCCTCAACTTGTCCCGCGATTGTCATCCTGCAGCACCGAGGGGGCCCGCGTGACCGCAAAAAGGGCCCAAAATCGACCGTTTACCGAGTTTTTGCGGTGTTTTCAAAATGAAACACCCGGCATTTACAAAATGCTATTGTGATAAAACTGTGTTTGAATCTTTGCCATTTACAGTCTTATTCATTCCGCTTTAACAGGTTGACAAGTTTTATGTGAGAGTAATTTACATAATGATAAAATATCACGAAAAATTGGCTGTTTACAGCGTCAGTTTTAATCGTGTTTTCTGTGCATAAACGCATGAAAAGAATTGTAATTCGGTACGAGACTGATCAGGATGGCGGGGGTCGGGCGTGGCAGGCATGCTCGAATGTTCAGCTTTATTCTGGAGCAATGATAATGAAACGAACAGTGTGGGCTGTCGCCGTGCGTCTGGCGACAGCAACAGTCATGCTGGCAGCAAGTGCCGGCTCGGCCATGGCGGACTGGACGTGGGTCTCCACCTTCGGTCCGCAGGCCGCCGGTGCCACGGGTACTGGTAATTCTACGGTCTTTTTCAACGAGACGGCAAAAACAATCAGGGTGCAGTTCTCGTATGCAGGACTGTCGGGAAATCCGACTGTCGGACATATCCACGCAGCCAGTACCGCTACCCCTTACACCTTCGCCAATCCGAATCCAACGGTGGCACTCGGCTTCGGAGTCAGCGGTGGTGCTCCGGGCTGGAGCAGTGCAACGCCCGGCCCTGCTGGCAGCTATGACCGCACATTTAATGTCTCAACATTGTCCTCAACCCCCGGATGGGGCACTAATTTCAAGAACGCTCACGCCGGCCTGACGATCGACCAGTTGAATGCCAAATTTGTCGAATACATGAATTCCGGCAGGGCCTACATCAACGTCCACACATCCGCTAACGGTTCAGGGGAAATCGGCGGATTCTTCACCGTCGTCACACCGGAACCAGGTCACTGGGCGCTGCTGGCTGGTGGCTTCGCCATCACGGCCGGTCGTGCGTGGAAGAAAAAGCGGGCTCAGAAGGCTGCTGCTGAATCCGCTGCGGTCTGATCAACGCTCGCTCAACAGCCCGTCAGTGTTCGTGGATTGACTTGCGGTCTGGCCGGTCTTCGGCCAGACCGCTTTCGTTCCCACCACCCGGATTTGCCCCGCAGCCCGGAAATCTCAGAGTTTTCACCGCATTTGCAGGAAACGGCGTGTCCCTGCTAGATTACGGCTCTCGCGTCAGGCTCGCACCGGCGACTTTTTGTAGCAGCCGCCGGCAACCGAGCCCGGTTTTCAAACAACGAAGAACGGATCCATGATTCAGGTTCAGCTCCCCGATGGCAATGTGATCGAACATTCTGATTCCGCCACTGCACTGGACGTCGCCGCTGGTATCGGTGAACGTCTTGCCAAAGCCACCATCGCCGCCAGCATCGACGGCACCGTTGTCGATGCCATGCGGCCACTCGCGGAACTCACATCCCACCGCCCGGTCCCGCTGAAACTGATCACCGAACGCGACGCCGAAGCCCTCGGTGTCATGCGCCACAGCTGTGCTCACGTGATGGCCCGAGCGGTCATGCGACTGTTCCCCGGCACCGGACTGGCCTTCGGACCCACCACCGGCAATGGCTTCTACTACGACTTTGATCTGGCGACACCCATCAGCGAAGAAGACTTCCCCAGGATCGAAGCGGAGATGCAGAAGATCATCGACGCTGCCGAACCGTTCGAACGCTTTACCGCCACCCGGGATGAAGCCATTCAATTGTGCTCAGACCTCGACCAGCAGCTCAAAACTGACCATATCCGCACCGGACTGGCTGATCATCAGACGCTCAGCTTCTACCGCCAGGGCGAGTTTCTCGATCTCTGCCGTGGTCCGCATATCCCCCATGCCGGACGCATCAAAGCCTTCAAGATCACCAGTGTTGCCGGAGCCTATTGGAAGGGTGACTCCAGCTCACGCCGCCTGCAGCGCGTCTACGGGACCGCATGGTTTGACCGCAAGGATCTCAAAGCATGGCTCGACCAGCTTGAAGAAGCTCGCAAACGCGACCACCGTGTCCTTGGCAAAAAACTGGGACTGTTCACCATCACCAACGATGTCGGACAGGGCCTGTGTCTGTGGCTGCCTAAGGGGGCCATGATTCGCGCCACGCTGGAAGAGTTCATCAAGGCCGAGCTGCTGCGGCGGGGCTACCAGCCCGTGTATTCGCCCCACATCGGTCGCGTGGAAATGTATGAGACCAGCGGGCATTTCCCGTACTATCGGGATTCGCAGTTCGCCCCCATCTTCGGGCATTCGGCCGGCCAGCTGATCGACTGGTGGATCCGCTGTCTCGATCCGCAGGACACCGAACTGGCTCCGCCGGATGCGCAGACCGAGCGTCGCCTGCTGGAAGCTGCCGAAGTGCTCGGCTTCGACTCCCGCGAATTCCCCCGACAGGGTTCCGACGAACAGAAACGCGAATTCCTCCGGCGCTGGGAAAAGCAGCAGGAACGCTTCCTGCTGAAACCCATGAACTGCCCGCACCACGTGCAGATGTACAAAGCACTGCCGCGCAGCTATCGCGATCTGCCTGTGCGACTGGCCGAATTCGGTACCGTCTATCGCCACGAACAGTCGGGCGAATTGAACGGAATGCTGCGAGTCCGCGGGCTGACTCAGGATGACGCCCATCTGTTCTGCACTCCTGAACAGGTCGAACACGAATTCAAGGAGACTCTGGGGCTGGTGAAGTTCGTGCTGCAGTCGGTCGGACTGGACGACTATCGCGTGCAATTGTCGACCCGCGATCCCCGCTCAGACAAATACGTCGGCAGCCCGGAACTGTGGGAGCAGGCTCAGGGGACGCTGCGCAAAGTCCTGACCGAGCAGGGCCTGAACTTTATTGAGTGCGAAGGTGAAGCTGCATTCTATGGCCCCAAAACAGACTTCATGGTTAAGGACTGCCTGGGTCGCGAATGGCAACTGGGAACAGTGCAGCTGGACTACAACCTGCCGCAGCGATTCCAGCTGGAATATACCGGACCTGACAACCGACCGCATCGGCCGGTGATGATTCACCGGGCCCCGTTCGGGTCAATGGAACGCTTCTGCGGGGTGTTGATCGAGCATTTTGCGGGCGCGTTTCCGCTGTGGCTGGCTCCGGAACAGATTCGTGTGCTGCCGCTGAGTGAAAAGAGTGACGAGTATGCCGGGCAGGTGGCCGATCGTCTGCGGCAGTCCGGTTTCCGGGTTTCGGCGGACCTGCAGAGTGCTCGAGTGCAGGCCAAAATCCGCGAAGCTCAGCTCGACCTGATTCCCTACATGCTGGTGGTCGGTCCGAAGGAAGCGGAGACGAATTCCGTGGCCGTCCGCTGCCGTATCGACGGGGACCTGGGAGTCATGTCGCTGGATGCGGCGATTGCGAAGCTTTCAGCCGAACGTGACGCCCGCACCATCCGCCAGATCGTTCGCAATTCCTCCGCCGTGCTTGCCGCCACCAGCGGTGAGGCAAACGAGTATTGAGTTCGCTCCCGGTGCAATTCGCTCCGCAACCATACCCCCCCGGCCCCGTTCTTGTACAGGTGCTGGCCCCCCCTCGCCCCCGTTGGGGGAGAGGGGAGGATTCTGTGTTGTTTTGTGTT
>VFQS010001605.1_pt1 | contig 20361 bp, 23 predicted proteins | sample 3512361 | NCBI WGS metagenome assembly VFQS01 (sample SAMN10412375, study PRJNA504923) | tailings metagenome | isolation source: Relicate 1 Philex TSF3 active mining | place: Philippines
TATAATAACAACATATATATCTTTAATAATTAAAAGCATAATATTAACAAATATAATAATTCAATATATATTTTTAAATATAGTAGAAAACTATTATAAAATTAAAATAGAGAATGAAGCATTTATATATTTTAATAATTTTACTTATAAAATATTAATAGGTTCATTGATTTTATTTACTATATTTTTAGTTATTTTATTATATATTTTTTATATATATAAAATAAAGAAATATGAATAAAGATATTAAACAAATACAAATAATATATAAAAGTAATTCTTATGAAATAGAAGTAAATAAAGGTGATAAAATGTATGAAATAGTAAATGATTTATATTATAATATAATAAAACCGAATAATAATATATCTTTAATAGAAAAATTTTATATAGAAAGTGTAATAAATATGGGATTATATAGAATAAAATCTGATAATTATGATATAAATAAGAATGATTTAGTAATCTTTAATGTTTATAATCTTTATATTTAATCGCAATATATAATAAAAATGAAGTTAAAATATAAAGATAAAAAGTATGTAATAAATGAATATTATTCAATACATCATAATGTAGTAATATTTTATGAAACAATTATGAAAAAAGATTTAAATTATTTTGAAAATATATATATATCTTATATAATATATAATAAGAAGTATGAAATTGAAAGAATTGGGAAAAGTTTAATATTAAAAATAATTAAAGATGAAAAGTATGTAATAAATATATTAATTCCATATATAAAAGTGGTTTTAATAACATTATTTATAATAAGTCGAATAGATATATTTTTAAGCACATATTTTAATATATACAATGAAGCTTTTGAAGATTATTATATAATAATATTGTATATAAGTTTAATAACAATAATATTTTTGATAACATTTTATTCATATAAATTTATGGTATATATAGTAAAATATATATGTAAAGAGTTGGATGAAGATATATATAATATGATAAATAATTTGTATATAATATGAGTTAAAAAAAGGTAAATAAATAAAAAAAATAAAAATATAATATAAATAATAAGTAGTGGTTATTATTTATAAAAAGAAATAATAAAATGATGAATATTAAAATAAAAATAAATAATAAAATATATAATAAAAAATTTAATAAATATGTATCATTACATCGTGCTATAAGCACAATATATTCTAATTATACTCCCAAAGATTATATAATAATAAGTAATAATAAAATATGTAGTCATACAATATTAATAGATGAATGTGAAGAAGATAATATATATGAAATAATGCCGAAAATGCGTGGTGGAGCATCAAATAGTGCGATGACGTCAGGATTAATGTATTTTATACTATTTTTAATAACATTAAGTCCAATATATTTTATGTATGTAGGAATAGTGCCATTAAAATCATTTTTATCGAAACGTATTTTAACGACAGCATTAGAACCATTAGGTAAATATTTGGTATGTGTATTGGGTAAAAAGACATTATATAGTAGAATATTATTAGCAACATCAATATTAAAATATTTTATCTTTATATTTGCAATATTTGTTACATTTACATTACCATTTATAATATTATGTATATTAATGGGAGTATTAATGAAGAGTAATACATTAAATGATAGTCCATCAAAGTTGAAGAAACCGGTTGAAGCGGGAAGCACAACGGGAATGATATTTACAGTAATACATATGATGATATATTTTGGATATAGATGGTTTGATTATTTTGCGGATTTTTTTATAGGATTATGTAATAAAAATTATTATACAAAAATGGTATTTGTTCCAATATTAGAGTCACTCAAATTAACCTTTAATAATGTAAAAGGAACAGGAGCAATAGTGGCTACGGCTGGATATGCGAGTGATGTAAAGATGTTGATAGGAAGTGTAAGTGGTATGATAAAACCGTTTGAAGATGTAATGAATAAAATAGTAAAAAATGGATGTGAAACAATAGGAGTGGATGAAATAGAGAAATTGTTTAAAGATAATTTGAAAGGATTAAATGAACATGATTTGAAGAAATTTGAAATAAAAGGACGAGACCGAAAGAAGTATTGTTTTGATTTTAATGAATATTTAGATGAAAATGAATTTGAAGAGTTATGTAAAGCAAGTAAAAACGAACAATGTTGCACATCAACAATATTTTATAAAATAGCAGAAGGATTGTATAAAGCATTAACCGAAGGTAATGTTTTTGCAGAAATGGTTAAAAAAGGATTAGCAATGATAGGATTAACGGGACATATAATAACGGCAAATATAGCATTTTTTGAGGAAGCAATGGAGCGAGATGATGCTTTTGATGATAAAAGTGGGGATGCAATATTTTTAACAGAAAGTGTATTAATGATAAAGAGTAATAGTGGTGATAAAAAGGAGAGCGCAAATGGAACATTTGTTTATGAAGATGTTGTAAATGATAAGATACAAGAGTATATAAGTAAAGGATATAAAGTTCAGTCATTATATGATGATAAGTATAAAGATGAAAAGAAGAGTATAATTGGAGTATTAAATATAAAGAGAAAGATAACATTCTTGGAAATGAAAAATAAGATAAATGAATTAAAAAGTATGTTAAATGATTATAATGCTTCATATGATGATGGAGATTTAGTTGTTAAATATGTATTTAAACCATATTTTATAAATAATGTATGTGAAGCATTAAATGGAGTTCGTGCTATTCGTGATTTTTCAAAAGATATAAATGGTTTAGATAATGCTGTTGATATATTACGGTCGGGAATGTTTACGGGACGATGGATGATAGTCTTTTATTTAATAACATATTTAGTGTTAGTAATATTGGGATTTTTCAAAGTATATTTATAAATAAATAATAAAAATAAATATTTATAATAAAATATATTATAAAATAGTAGTAAATAATTATATATAAAATAATTATTTTTTAAATAAAAATGAGTAAAGAAAATAGTGGAAATAAAGCGTATAGTTTAGATAAAAGCGCATTTTCGCGCTTTATGATAATGGGAGTAATATATTTTTTGGTGGCATATTATATATTTTTGGGAATATTTACAACATTTTTAGGAGTAATGAGAGCAACGGATTTGAATAATGAATATTTAACACAAAATATATTTTTGAAACCGTTATTTCAATTTCTTAATAAAAGTGATTTATTTAGAGCGAATTTTAGTGATATATCAATAGAAGTATTTTTTAAAAGTATATTAATATTTATATATAGTATATTATTTATATTATTATTAAAAGATATATTAAAATCGCATTTATACGAACAATTATTTGGAACAATTCAATTTAATCCAAATAATAATCCAACAAATAATTTAACAATGGTAACAAAGATAAAAGATAGTCCATTTGCGGATAGATTATCATATATAATAAAGATAATAAGCGCATTAATATTTATTTTGGCATATCCTTTTATAATATTGTATTTAATAAGATGTTATGATGTTCAAAATAATATATTAACGCAATTTGCAATATTATCTTTATTATTTGTTCCAATAATATATTATGCGACAACGCATTTAGCAACAATGAAAGTATTATATAAAAGTAAAGATATAATGGATTATGGTAAAAAGTATGTTGAAGAGAAAGATTATGAATATATAAATAATTTCAAAAATAAGTTTAATTATAATTTTGATACAATATTATTTATTCCGTTATTAATACTATTTATATCAATAATGTATTTTTTTATGTATTATGAATTTGATTATGAAAATCCATTAATGAAAAGCTATGTATTATTATTATTAATAGGATTACCAATAATATTTTTAATATTTAATTACAATATATTATTTACATGTTATACAGATGATAATGAATGTGGTATTTTTAGAAATGGTTTAATAAAATATGAAGTATATCATTATGGTATCAAGAGTTTTTATGATGCTTTAGTAAAGTATAATTATTTATGTTTTCCCAAATAAGGAACCTCTTTGGGCTCGTAGAGCTGGCCCTCTGGGCTCTTACGAACTTCCAGCTATTAATAAATTTTGTTAAAAAATAAGTATTTAATAATTTCTTTCCGAACAATGTTTCAAAATAATTTATTAAATAAATATGTTTTTAGAATAAATAAAATATTTTTATATATTATTTATTGAAATAATGTTCGGAAAACAATCTTATTGTGTATAAAATATTTTAATTAAAAAAAAAATAAAAATAAAATAAAAAATGAAATAAAAAGATTATTTATAATTAAAAATAATGATAAAATAATAAAAAATGAGTGAAGCTGAATTTTTGCGTGAATTTAAGTTAATGATGATAGAAGGATTAATTATTAAAAAATATTGTATAATGACAATAAATAATAAAGAAATATATTATAAATATGTATTTCGTAATTTTTATATAAAACACGATGAACATAAATTATGTTGGAATAGTAAAAAGAAAGATAATCCATTTATTAAATATCATGAAATTATAAAAATAATGAAAAATAAAGATATATTATTACCTTTTTCAATATCAAAAGAGTTATTAAAGCGAGTTTTAGTAATAAAAGTGCGGAATAAAAAAGATATAATATTAGAATTTATAAATGATTATTCATGTGAATTATTTTATGATGGAATGATTTTATTATTACAAGAATATAAAAAAATAGTAAAAGAAGAAGAATCTAAAAATAATAAAAAATCAATATTAAAGCGTATTTTAACAGAAGAATTATTAAAAGATAGTAGTGATGAAGAATAATATTTTTTTATAATATTTTTATGTAATTAAAATCAAATAACGTAAATAAAATATATGTTTTTTATGATTTTTTTCTTTTTTTTTTAATATAAATTAAAATTATTTTTCTTTTTTTTAATATAAATTAAAAAAATATTTGTTTTTTTTGGATTAAAATGAACTGTAGTAATAAAACTACTGCTCATCATAGTCAACCCAATTTAAATTGTAATCATACCAAGTAAGTCCATAACCATCGCGGTCGGTACCATTCCGATGAATCCTATTGGGATTAAATCCGTCATAATCATATCCATCATTGTACCTCGTACCATTCATATGAAGGTGAGTCTCGTGGTTAAAGCCATCGCGATTAAAACCGCGCGAATTAAGACCATTAAAGTCGAAACCCTTGTCATCATACCTCGTACCATTACGATGGATACAAGTCTTTGTATGAAAACCAAAGCAGTCAAACCCATCATAATCGATGTCATGGTCATCATAGATCGTACCATTACGGTGGATCTTTGCGGAATTAAATCCGCGATAATCATAACCATCATCATTGTACTTTGTACCATTCTGATGAACATTTTCTGAATTAAATCCATTACGATTAAACCCATTACGGTCATAACCGTGATTATTATATCCATCACGATTAAATCCATCGCAATCATAACCCCTATGATTGTAGGGGGTACCATTACGATGGATACCATCGCGATTAAATCCCGAACGGTGATAACCGTCACGGTCAAACTTATTTACGTCATAACCATCGCGGTCAAAACCATCACGGTTATAACCATTGCGATTGTAACCATCACGGTTATAACCATCGCAGTCATAACCCTTATCATTGTAAGGAGTACCATTACGGTGAAGCCCATTAGGGGCAAAACCAGCCTTGTTGTACTGAGTAACGGAAATCATTTTTAATATACCGTAAGTTAAATTCGGATGAATAAAATGGGGGTTTGTTGTTATAATAAATTTAATGAATACATTATTTTATAAAAAAAGATTGGTAAATTTTTTTATAAATATATAACACTAAAAAGATATAACGTAAATATTTTATTATTCTTGATATAAATAAAATATAAATTTTGTTAACAAATTATTTATTTGTTTAAATAATAATTAAATATTATAAATATTTTTAAATATAAAGAGATTTTTTTAATAATAAATATTCAATAAAAAATATAAAATGTGTGGTATATTTGCGTATTTAGGTATTCGTTTTACGGAAGAAGAGCTGAAAAGTTTTGCGGAAAAGATTAAGCATCGTGGTCCAGATAATAGTGTATATAAATATATAACGCCGCAACTTTTTTATGGTTTCCATCGTTTAGCCATTAATGGTTTGAATGAAGAATCCAATCAACCAATGAGTTTAGATGGTTATCATATGATATGTAATGGCGAAATATTTAATTACAAAGATTTAATTGCGAAGTATGAGTTGGAGCATGAGTATAAAAGTGGAAGTGATTGTGAAATTATTTTACATTTAATTAAGAAGATTGGTTTAGATGAATGTTGTAAAGAATTAGATGGAGAATATGCGTTTGTAGTATATGATGAGAAAACACATAATTTAATGATTGCTCGTGACCAACTGGGTATTCGTTCACTTTATTGGACTATTAATGAAGACGATATGGGAAATAAACAAATTGGAGTATGTAGTGAAATGAAGGGTTTAGTGGGTATGGGTTTAGAAGTAAATCAATTTCCAGTAAACAGTTGTTGGGACTTAATGTCAAATAAATATCGTGAAATATATGATTTATATGTACCTTTTACGGAAGATGATGAAGAGACGATTATAAGAAAAGTACGAGAAAAACTGGAAAACGCAGTAAAGAAAAGGATGATGAGTGAGCGAAATATTGCGTGTTTACTTTCAGGGGGTCTTGACAGCTCATTGATAGTTGGTATTTTAAACAAAGAAATGAAAAAAAATAATAGTAATGCGAAATTAAATGTATATTCAATTGGAATGGAGGGTAGTGTGGATGTTCGATATGCGAAGATGTGTGCGGAAGATTTAAATATAAATCATCATATATATACACCAACTGAAATAGAATTTTTAGGAGCTTTAGAAGATACAATTTATAAAATAGAATCGTACGATGTTACAAGTGTTAGAGCAAGTACAGCGAATCAACTAATATGTAAATATATACGAGAAAATAGTGATAATGTTGTTGTATATCTAGGAGACGTGAGCGACGAAATTTGGGCTTCATATCGTTCATATGGTTTATGTAAAGATGAAAAGATATTTTATGAAGAAAATGTAAAAATGTTAAAAAATATACAATATTTTGATGTATTACGAAGTGATAAATCAATATCAACCCACGGGTTAGAAGCACGTGTTCCCTTTGGTGATGTAGATTTAGTCAAATATGTAATGAGCATTCCACCTAAACATAAAATGTTTAATAAAGAAAAGATTGAAAAATATTTATTAAGAAAGGCATTTGATGGTGATGAACATAGGGTCATATGTAAAGAAGTGCTATGGCGTGTGAAGGAAGCCATGAGTGATGGTGTATCTCATAAAGATAAATCATGGTTTGAAATGATTCAAGAATATGTTGATAAGATTTATACAAATGAAGAGTATGAAGAAAAACGACTAAAATATAAGTTTAATATGCCTTATGATAAAGAGTCACTCTTTTATCGTGAAATCTTTGAAAAACATTATCCAAATCAAGGACAAAGTATCCCGATGTATTGGCGCCACGTTTTTAGTAAAAATATTGACCCAAGTGCTCGTCTTTTAGAAAATTATTAAAATATAAAATTTTCTAATATACTTTTTTAACAAAAATTTTTTTGTTAAAAGTAATTTTTTTGTTAAAAGTAATTTTTATAATAATATTTAATCTTTCTTTTCAATATTATGAATAATCAAAGCAACATTTTCGTGTTCATATCCAACCATATCAAATGGAACACCATTCATACCAATCCAGCTATAAGAGACTTTATTTTCAGATATAAATTCATGAAAAGCGCGTAATTCGCCATTAGGCCCATCGAAAGTTGGATAATTCACGAGTTCATCAAATACGATAACACAATCTTTATCTAAATAATCTTTGAGAGTATTTAATATATATTTAGCTGAACTATATATATCACAATCAATATGAATGAAAGATATTTTTTTATCACTATGATTTTGCATAAAAGGTATTAAAGTTTCATTAAACCAACCTTTAATAAGTATAACATTATCTCGAACATGTGGTAAATTACCATATGTATGGAAAGCTCCTTTTTCAAATCCATCTCGCCATTTTTCAGGTAATCCTTCAAAACTATCAAAACCATAAACTTTATTTTGAGTAAATTGAGAAATATAATTAATAGTTCTACCGGAGAAAACACCAAATTCTAACCATAATGTGTTAGGTTTATGTGTATAATTCATATTTTCGAAAATATAATGTAATGGATATCTTTTTATATTAGGAATATCTTCAATAATTTTATGTAAAATGTTTAACTTTAGTTCTTCTTTGGATAAGGAAGAACCAAAGGTGATCATATTGTTTGAATTAGTCGTCATTTTTATATAATTATATATATAATATATTTTTGCTAATATTTTTTAACGAAATATTTAGATAAAAAATTATTTTATAAATAAAATGAAAGTGATGAAGATTTTGAAAAACGTATTTTAGAAGAAAAGCAACAAGAGAAAGATTATTAAGAATGAGAAATAATAAATTGATTATGTAAGATAGTGTTATTGAATATTTACACCCTTGAAGATTTAAAATGGCACAAGTCCATTTTAAATCTTAGGGTTACTGTAACCGTTAGATGATTAGAATTAGTGCATAAATGATGATTTATCAACCATTTAGGGTTAGATAAATCATCTATGTTTGTGCCATTTTAATTCATCAACGGTGTAAATACAAATTTACCTGAATGGAAGAAATAAAATAATTTTCCTATATTTTTTTAATTTAATATTTTCCTTATAAAATAAAATTTTATTTTTATAAATTTATTAATATTTATATTATTTATTTTTTACTTAAAGCTTTTTTAGCTTCAGCTTTGGTAATTAAATGAAATTTACCCTTTTTAACTAATGCTTGTGTTAATTTCTTGAAAAGCTTATTCTTTTTACCAAGTTCATGCTTCTTTTTTGAAACAATACGACCGCGTTTATTCATCATTAAATCAGAACGCTTTAAGCCTGATGTAGTCATCCAAGCGGATTTATTCCATACTTGAACGCGTGAACCATATCTAGTTTTAAAACCTGCTGGTAATGGTTTAACTGAACGACGTTTCTTTCCACCGACGGTTGAATTATTATTTACTCTATCCATTTTCTTTAAAAAATCTTTTTCTATACTTATAATTTAGAAATTTTTTTAAACGAAATTTAAAAAAAATAAAAATTAAAAAATAAATTACTTAATAATAGTAAAATAATAAAATAAAAAATGTCTCAAATAAATTGTCGCACTTTTCAAAATTACAATAATTATACTCAAACACAATCTTTAATTCTCCCTAATATATGCACCCAAAATAAATGTATTCAAAATCAACAATGTAATTATCAAACGGCTCAATATAATCAACAAAGATTATACTCTTTAATGACACGTTATCCAGAATTATTTCCAATTGTTTTAACAACTCAATGTATTGGATTAAATGCTGAACAACAACGTCAATATAGTAATATTTGGTGGAGAAGATTAGGAGCACAAATGAGTACTGGAACAAATTGGAAAGGATTTGGAGCAACAGCAATAACTGGGTCAGAAGTTCCTTTTACATAATGATCTTCATGCTTTTTATATAAAATAATTATAAAAATAAATATTGATTAAAATATATAGATTAAAATATATAGATTAAAATATATTTATTAAAATATATTGATTAAAATATATAGATTAAAATATATAGATTAAAATATATTAATTAAAATAAATATGTTTCCCGAACAATGTTTCAAAACATATTTTTAGATAAAAAGTTATAATTCTTATAAATATTTTTCTTAATATTTTATATTGAAACATTGTTCGGGAAACATATTATTATCACATAATTTATTAAAAAATTATTTCTTTTAAATATTCAATGATGTAAAAAAATATTTTATTAAAAAACATATATTTATAGTGGGAGGTTCCTTATTAGGGGTCTAATTTATATTTTGAAACTTTATCTCGTGGGGAAATACCATTCCAATTAGCTTTATATTTATATAAATCTAAAACTTCATAATATTCAGTAATTCGTGATACACCTTTATAAATACGTAATGGTCGTGTTCCGGTAACACCTTTAACATTTCCGGTAAAAGGAGTATCATTTTCAATTTTAAAAAGGAAATCTTCTGTTTCAACACAACCGCATTTAAGTTGATAAACTTCGTCATAAGATGGATTATTAGAAGAGCGTTTTGAAAGTAATATTTGAGGGTCTTTAAAGAAGAAATCGTGTTTATAAACTCCTAAATTCATTGAAGGAAATAGTGTTAAAGATTTATTTTTTGTTAAAGATGGTATAAAAGAAGATAATTTAGAAATGAAATCTTTACCTAATTCGCAAGTATCATGTAAATAGAACCAAAATTCTGGAATAACAAAATTTTCTTTAATTAAATCATGCTCTTCAATTAAAGCAATAAAAGCGGTATAATCAACACTATTATGTTTAACTTCTAATTTAGAAAATCTTTCACATTTAGTAAAAGCAACTTTATTGGAATTTCCGACGACGACTAAAATATCTTCATTAGAAATGTAATCAGGAAAAGAGTTAATTAATTTAGGGAAAGTTAATTCAAAATTTTTAGTATTAGAGTTTATTAAAAATTTAAGTTTATTATCAAACATTTTTTTATTATATATTTATAAATATATAATAATTTTAAGAAATATAACCTAATATAAAATGAATAGCATAGATTATTTTAATTTAATTCATAAAAAATATAAAAAAAATATTTCTATTAATAATATTATTAAAGGATTAAATAATCATAAACAATTTATATTTATTAAATATGGCGATGGTGAAGTCGAATGTATGAAAAATAGTAATAATAATAGAGGAAATTGTGATAATGATATATATTTTCCAGAATTATCAAATGATTTAAAGAGTGCTTTTATATATTTTGTGGAGCATAATATTGAAAATAATGTATATATAGGTAAATGGCATTATGAAAATGAAATAAAATATTTATGTAATTATTATTATGAAAATGGTAAAAGGGATAAATTAATATCATTTGTAGATTATCATTTAATAATGAATGATAAAGAGCATTTAAACAATAATGAAATGTATGAATTAGTAAAGTGTATAAAAATGAAAAATGATTATATAAAAATAGTAATAAGTAATGAAAATAATATATTATTAAAAGAATTATTTTCAACATTATATTTTATAGAAACACCTAAAAGTTGCACTTATTTAGTATTAAATGAAATATTAAACAATATAGAAAAAATAATAAATGAACATGAAAATAAAAATATATTATTAATAACAAGTTGTGGATTAAGTGCAAAAGTTATTATATATAAAATATTGGAAAAATATGGAATTAAAATAAGTGCTTTGGATTTTGGTTCATCATTTGATTTATTATGTAAAAAAAGTATAACTCGATCACATCAAAATGAATATACTTATGAAAATATATATAATTATTATGAAGATTTGCTTTAAGGGTCTAAAATATAATACTCTTTTAATTCCCAGTTTGCTTTATATTTATAAAAGTCAATATTTGGGAAATATTCAATAATTCGTAAAATATTAGAATTTTCATAAATAATTTTTGGTAATTGATTATTTAAAATAATTCTATCTTTATCATTATTATTTGAAAAAGAGTTTTGAAATATTTTATTATTATTATTTTTACAATTTTCTTTATTTAAATAAAATATAAAATCTTCTTTGAAAACACCAATCTTTTTCAAATGTTGTATCTCTTCATTTGATGGATGATTATGAGAACGCAATTGAAAAATAGTATTTTTATTATTTAATAAAAAAGTATATTTATATAATCCCATATTCATACTCTTATAATATGTTAATGGTAAAGTATTAAAATTATTTAAATTAATATTTTCTAAATATTTATTAAATAAAGTAATAAAATCTTTACCTAATTCACATGTATCATGTAAATAAAACCAATAATCGGGAATTGAAAAATTATTATCAATTAATGAATAAACATGTTCAATAACCGCAATTAATGCTGTAAAATCAATGCTATTATGAGTAACACCTAAAATATTATAAAAATTATTTTTTTCAAAAAAAATGCGGTCACAATTGCCGAAAACAACTAAAATATCTTCTTTATTAATATTATTTAAAGTAAATGAATTAATTAATTTATTTAAAACAATATCTTTATTTTTTATATGAGAGTTTATTAAAAATTTTATATTATATTTCATTTTTAATATAAAATTAAAATGATTAATATAAATAAATATAATAAAAAAAATTAATGAAAATAACTTATTTAATAAAATAGCTCTTCTCTTTTTGCAATGGTATAAAATATTTATAATCAAATGGAATAAAGTATAAATAATTATTACTAAAAACGAATTTATGTAAATAAAAATTTATTTTATGTTTATTATGATTTAAATAAATGAGTGGTAAATATTTTAATATATTAATCATTTTAATATATATACATATATATATTAAATAAAATTTATAAAGAAAAGATACTAATAATTAAACTTCACAAAAAGTAATTAATCCTTTTTTTTCAAAATTATTTATAATATCAAAATGTGATTTCCACATTTCTTGAATAATATCTTCACTATATGGTTCATATAAATCAATATATTCATCATATTTAGGAGGTCTTAAAATAATCATATATTCATCTTTTAATTTTTTTCTTAATATAATATGGTCTTTATTTAAATATTTAATTTTAAGAAAATTGCAATTATCATTTTCAAATTTATGATATATTAAATGGATATTAATATAAGGGTCTTCAATAATTTTATTATTATTTAATGATGTTAAAATATTTTCAACAATACTTTCATCATTAATAATATTTTTAATTTTTCCTTTATATTCAATAGTATTAATGCGATTTTCTTTATAATTAGGTTGATTATAAATTTGATATAAAATACTATCTTTAATACTATTATTTAATTGTAAATATTTTGAAAATGTTAATTCTTCATTATACATAGAAAATAAATAATTATATTTAAAATGTGTGATATTTGGAATAAAAAGGTGATAAAAATTAAATAATGAAGATAAAGATTTAGTATCATTATCATCATTTAAAAATTTATCTATAATAATTTGTTTTTCCTTATAAATTTTAGAAACAACTAATTCATTAGGTTTATTTATTTTAAAAACTTCTATATTTTTATCATTTGTTAAAAGCATATGTTTATTACATAATATTGGAAAATAATGAGTTCCACTTTTTAATATAAATTTTTCATTATTAAAAGTTATTTCAATATCATTTTGAGTAATAATCTTTTTTTCATATAAATTATTATCAAAATCATTAATATCTATTTTAACAAATGTATAATTTGGTATAATCATAGAATTATATATTAAATAACCATTTTTCTTAAAAGTACTCATTTTAACTATTATATAAATATAATAAGATATATATTTATATACTTAAACTAAAAAGTAAAAATAAATATAAAAAAGTAAAATAAAGTAAAAATAAATATAAAAAAGTAAAATAAAGAATTAATAAGACCAACGATTACCACAATTAAGACAATTAACAAAAGTTGTCATAGGTTCATCATTACAACGAACTTGAAGTTCATAATAAGCACATTCGTTCTTTTTACATTTAGAACAAACATAAGCATTTGTTTTAACACCAATATGGCGATTATAAATGAAATCATCATTAGCACTTTGTTTATCAATATATTTTTTCCAATGTTCTTTATGAATTTCTTGTGGTGAAAGATATGCTATTTTAGATAAATCGAATTCGTGATTTTTTATTGAATTTAAGAAATCTTTATTTTTAACATAAGAATTAGGGTCAATATTAAGAAGGAGAGTATAAGATTTATTCATATAAATTCTTTTAAAAAAGCGGTCATTAATATTTTCTAAAATTCCTTTAAGTTTAGCTTGATGTAAAGTATATTCATAAATGGAATTTTCAATAATTTTACATTCATTTATATTTTCAATATGTTTATTTAAAAGTTGAATAAGTAATGTTCGTGGATTTGTTTCTTTTTCCATTTTTTTATATTATAATAATATAAAATACTCTTTAATATCAAAAGATAAAATATAAAGTAAAGTGAAATAAAATCATTTTTTAATATTTATTTAATAAAAAAAGAATTAATTAAAAATAAATAAAAAAAAGTAAAATAAAATAAATAAATAAAGTAGATAATATAAAAATGATACATTTTAATATTTTATTAAATGCTTTAATAATAATTATTTTATTACATTTATTAATTTCAAATTTTAGTGAAAATGAACATTTTGAAGTTAAAGAAGAGAAAGAAAAGATTAAATCTAAACCTATATCTAAATCTAATAAACCAAATGAAAAAGATAGTTTAGAATATTTAGAAAATTTAAATGAAACTGATTTAACTTTTCAAAATATGGATAATAAAAATAATAATAAAAATAAAAATAAAATAAATACTATAACTCCTGCAAATACTTTTGATAGAAATGATAATTTAAATCATCCTAATTTTGAATCAAACGTTTTAGATTATACCAAATTTTATAAAATAAATAATCAAGATAATACTCTTAAATCAAATAAACGTACATTTATTGATACTAATACTCCACAAAATTCCGTTTCAATCTCTCCAAGACCTTTCCCTAATGCTGATAATGGTAAAATAGCATCACGACCATCGCGAAATTTACCAGACCGTTGGACTTATTCAAATGAATTACCAATGAATGGAGGTATGTTTGGTTCAATAGTTGGATTAGATAGTAATGAAGGTTTATATTCATCATATAATAGTGGAAATGCTGTTTTTAAGAAGTGTGCACAAGAGAATATATCACAAATCCCTCATAATGATTTAAGAAAACCAATTGTTTATAATTAAAAAATAAAAATAAATAAATTATAATAATATATAAAAAAATATTATTATAAAATAAAATGAAAGAATTAATAAATATAATTCAAAGTGAAAAATATAATTTCAATAAATTGAATAAAATAATATTTTTTATTATAAAAGATATAATAAAAGATGATTATTTTGAAGATAATTATAAAATATTTTTAAATATATTTAATAATAAAAGTTCTAATGAAATATATAAATATAGATATATATATTATATGTTTCAATTATATATAAATGAAAATATAGCATTTGTTAAAAATGATAAAATTGAATTATTTCCAAATATATCATTTATAATGATTGATTTATTAGGATTTTTAAATAAAAATATGGAAAGTTATTTTTTTGAAAAGAGTATTTTTTATATAAAAAATGAATATAAAATAATAGAAAATCCATATTATAATAAAAAATTTATAACTTATGTTTATAAAAATAAACGATATATAAATTATATATTTAAAAATAGATTATATAGTAATAAAAGAGTATTATATGGAGGATATAAAATACATATTTTAACGGAAAATCAGATAGAATTATTTAATTATTTTGATAATATTCATGATTTTTAGAAATATAATCATATAAATATAGATTATAAATATTATAATTTGAAAGAAGAAGAAGTAAAAGATATAAAAAAGAGTAAAATAGAAGATTATTTTATAAATCAAATAAATAAGAAATATTTTATAAAAATAAATATAGATAATTCAAATGATATATTAAATAAAATATATGATATAATAAAAAGATATAAAATAGTAAATGATGCTTCTGGTTTTAGTGCAATATTTAATAAAGTTGGATATGTATCAAATATTTATGCTAAAAAAATAATAAAAAGTATTGAAGAACGGAAATATTCAGTAAATACTTTGGCTAATTTTTTAGATGCTGGAAATCCATTAATTTCTTATATAGAAGAAGATAATAGTTCAAATTATAAAAATATAGATAATGTTATAAATATAATAAATATTTATAATAAATTTTTAGAAGAAATATTTTATAATAAAAATAAACATTTATTTCCTAAAATAGATTTAACAATTAAAAATATAAATTTTAAATTATTTGTAAAAGAGAATAATAAAATTAATGAAAATAAAAATTATATAAAAAATATGTTAATAAATAAAGGATTTAATTCAATAGTTAATATTGTAAATATAATACAATTTTTAGATAAAAAGTATATAAATGAGAAGTATTTTTTATTACGATTAAAATCAATGGGAGATAGAATACAATCATATGAAGTATATTATAGTAATAAAAATTTATTAACACCGATTATAAAATTAAGAAATAATAAATTAAAAAAGTATGAAGGAAATAAAAAATTATTTTTAGCAACAAATGATAAAATGCTAACTTATTTTAGTATAAATGCTTTTGATAAAATGAATATATTATCTATTTATAAAGATAATATTATTATTAAAAATGATTTTTACTAAAATTATTATCATCTTTTGTTTTGTATTTTTTTTTAAATTTTATTTTAATATTAAATTTCTTTTAATATTAAATTAGTTATTAATTTTTATTAAATTATATATTTATTTATAATAAACTTTCTAAATTAGAACTTTTGCGCTCCTCTTCTTCCATCTTTCTTCTCATCCATGGGTCAATACTTTCTAAATTTTCCATTGAACTATCATTAAATCCATTTAATGGGGCGCTTTCATTTACATTATTAAGATTTTCATTTATATTTGAACCTACTGTTTCACTCTTCTCTAATAATGAAGCAGAACTAATAACATCACTTGTTGCTTCACTATCAGCTTTATCAACCATTTCACGAAGAGTTTCAACATTCTTTTTACTATCTTCGGCATTATGAAGATGTGTTCCAGTAATACCGGCTTCCAAATTTCTTTTGCGCTTTTCTTCATTTTCCTTACGGATTTTTTCTAACTTTTCGCGTTTAACCTCTTCATAATGGTCATCGCGCTCTTGAATATTCTCTTTATACTTCTTAACAAGATTATTAAGAGCACCTTCGGCATACTCTTGTGTAGCTACATTATCAGCACTTGGGTCCCATGGTAACCAATAACCAACTTGTCCTACAAAAACGTGGAAAGAAGGGTCTTTGCGTTGAAGAACTTGTGCGCGAACAGTGGCTTCGCGTTCAGTTTCATAAACACCGCGAACTTTAAGACCACGTGTAGTAGTGTGAAAATCATTCTTTTCGATAAATGATGCTTCTAAATCTTCATCACGAGTATATTTCCAATCTTCATACATTTCAGCAACAGCATCATATGTGATAGATGAAGGGTCTTTAAGCATTTTTTCACGAGCAATTTGTGCTGGTGATGGGACTACATTTCCATTTGTATCAACACTATTACTATCTTTAAATAAAAATTCTAAAAATTTGGTGACTTTAAAAATTTCCTTATTTTTTAAAACTTTTTCAGGAGAAATAAAGGAGAGACATACAAAATTTTGACCTCTAACAGGAGCATCTGCTTCTAAAAAATCTTCAACAACTGACATTTTCTAATATATTATATAATAATTATATTTATTTTAAGTTCTTTAAACTCACTTAAAAATAATTATTTTATAAAAAAAAATATAAATAAAAAAATAAAATATTATTTTTAATAAAAAAAAATAAAAATAAATTTTTATTTAAAAAAATAGAAATAAAAATAAAAAAAAATCGTATTTATAAGTATAGAAATAAAAAAAATCAAAATGGACGTTATGGAAATTCTTATGTATTTAATCAAATATCTTATCGAAGGTCTTGCTGTTGGTGCCGCTGCTTATTTCATCGGTATGAAAAAACTTAAAGTAAATGATGCTGTTTTCATTGGTATTACTGCTGCTGTTGTTCTTATTATTCTTGATACTTTTTCAGTTCAAATTGGTGATAGCACTCGTTTAGGTGCTGGTGTTGCTCTTGGTGCTAAAATCGTAGGTGGTATTCCTATGGTCGCTTTATAAATATAAAATAAAAATAAATAATAAAAATATTTTTTAATAAATAATAATTTGTTAAAAAAGATATAAAAATAAATTTAAGGGTCTATAATTGGGTCGAAACTTCCTGATTTTTGTGTATAAGAAACATTTAAATCTTCATCAAATTTAATATCAATACGTGCATTTTTGCAATTATACTTTTCAATTAATATTCCTTCTTCATCATAAACATTAAAATATCCATTTATTTTTCCTCCAATTGGCCCACATTCACATTCAATAAAAAGTAAAGAACTACTATAAAATAATTGATAAGTTCCACAAATTGAACCTTTTTTATAATTACAACGAACTTTTAAAATTTCATTAGGATAATACTCTTCAAATAAACCATCTAATGTTCCATTATCATAATAACAACGTTGTTTTAAAAATCCTAATATATCATAATCTTCAAATAATCCGTGATATTTATTATTTTCAGTATAAAATTTCTTTTGAATAATACCATCAGGAGACCATAATTGAACTAATCCATGAGGTAAATCATTTAAATATTCAACTTCTTGTCGTTTAATTCCATTTTCGTAATAATGAGTGTAAGTGCCATTTTTAGGGAGGACATTACGACAAACGGGACATGTAACATCTTTATATTGTTTGCAACAATTGTTTTTCCAATCTTCGAAACATGATTTACAAATAGTATGATTTTTAGATATTTTGCACGGAAATAATATTTCATCTTTATTATACTCTTCGCAACAAATAACACAATCATAAATATTATTTAAATTCTTTTCATAATTATATTCATGAATTACTTCTTTAACTTCTTGAACTTCTTCTACTTTGTTTGTAGCTTCTATATTTTTATTCATTATTCTTCTTCTATTTCCCATATTAATTGCTCCAAATGATATATTATTATTCATTTTTATATATAATATAACTATAATATATATTTATTTTTAATAATTATTTCGAATAAAATAAAAAGATAAAAAATAAAATTAAAATATAAAATAAAAAATGATATAAAAGGAAAAATATATTAAAATAATAATCTTAATAAAATAATTTAAAATGAGAGAATTACGTGTAGTTGTTTTAGGAAACGTTGATGCCGGTAAAAGTTCTTTAACCGGTGTATTAACAAAAAATGTATTAGATGATGGTCGTGGATATGCGCGAAGTTTAGTTTCTCAATATACTCATGAACGAAATAGTGGTAAAACATCATCAGTGACGCAAAATTTCAATAAAGATGAAAATGGAAGAGTATTAGTATATATTGATTTGGCGGGTCATGAGAAGTATTTAAAAACAACATTACACGGAATGAGTGGATTTTATCCGGATTATGGAATGGTTGTTATTGGTGGAAATATGGGTATAACAGATATAACAAAAGAGCATATGAATGTTGCAATAGCTTTAAATATACCATTTATGATAGTAATAACTAAAATAGATATTGCTCCAATACATGTATTAGAGAAGACGAAGAGCACAATAAATGAAATAATAAATAAGAAGTTAAAACAAAAGAGTTTAATATATGTGAATGAAGAGAATATAGATACAATAAGTCAAATAAGAAAGTATGTTCCAATATTTGAAGTATCAAATAAAAGTGGTTTAAATATAAATTTATTAAAGAAGTATATAAATAACGTCCATAATTTTTATGAAAATCATAATAAATTAACATTATTTAATACAACGGAAGAATTAAAAGATACAAATATATTTTCAATCGACCGAAGTTATCAAGTAAATGGTGTAGGAACAGTATTAGCGGGACGAGTATGTAATGGAAGTTTTAAAAAAAATGACAATGTTTTTATCGGACCATTTCACGGAATGTGGTATTCGGTGACAATAAGGTCTTTTCATGATAATTTTCAGCAAAATTTGGAAAAATTGGATAGTAGTCAAAGTGGATGTGTTGCTATAAAATGTAATCAAAAGAATATTGATTTAAAGAAGTTGGATTATAAAAAAGGTGTATATATAATGAGTAATGAAGAGTGTAAAAAATTCACAGCATATGAATTTGAAGCAGATGTTATAATAATGCATACGCATTCAACAACAATTTCGAAAAATTATCAACCAATAATAAATTGTAATAAAATAGTTCAATGTGCCCAAATAGTTGATATATATGATAATTCAAATATAAGAGCAGGAGATAAATGTAGAATTAAATTTAGATTTGTATATAGACCTGAATTTATTCAAGAGAATGATAAATTTATATTTCGTGAAGGACAAACTCGTGGAATAGGTATTGTAAGAAAAGTAGTAGTATAATTTTTTATTCGAAATAATTAAATTATAAAAATATTATAGTAAAGTAGTATAATATTTTTAATTAAAAAAAATATAATGTTTACACCACCAAAAATTAACAAACCACCTCCACCTTTACCCCCAACAACAACAACTACTCATTCAACAACATCA
>VFQS010001608.1_pt1 | contig 20294 bp, 17 predicted proteins | sample 3512361 | NCBI WGS metagenome assembly VFQS01 (sample SAMN10412375, study PRJNA504923) | tailings metagenome | isolation source: Relicate 1 Philex TSF3 active mining | place: Philippines
TTTGGAAGTCATATAGGTAACAAGGTGTTTTAAAAGGCTGGTGGGAAGAGACCGGTGAGATGGAAGAAAGAACTTTTGTAGCCCTCGGAGATTCCCCTCACCCCTGGAGTCAGTCTCCGAAGGCGATGCCCAGGGAGCGGGCTACCCCGAGCAGGTAGTTGTTGGGGGCGATGAATTTGTTGCCTTTGGTCACTTCGCTGAGCGGCACGCTGCCCATTTCGTAGCCCCGATAAGAAACCATCTGCCCGAAGTTCCCGTCGCGCACCAGTTCGTATGCCTTTACGCCCATGGCCGTTGCCAGGATGCGGTCGAAGGCCACGGGGGTACCGCCGCGCTGGATATGACCTAGTACGGCTGTGCGCACCTGTGCGGTACAACCTTTTTCTTCCAGTTGGAATTGCAGGAAATTGCCCACTCCGCCTAATTTGATATGGGTATCGCCTACATCGGTGGATTGCTTGCCGATTACACCGCCGCCCTTTGGCTTCGCCCCTTCGGCGATGACGATGTTGACAAACCCTTTCCCTTTGTGGTAGCGCTTATGGATTTCGTGGAGTATTTTGTCGGCATCATACGGGATTTCGGGAATCAGACATATTTCCGCCCCCCCGGCAATGGCGGTATGCAGGGCAATCCAGCCGGCATCCCGGCCCATGACCTCCATGATCATGGTGCGGTGGTGGCTTTCCGCTGTCGTGACGAGCTTATCGAGGCTTTCCGTTGCAACTTGTACAGCTGTGCTGAACCCAAACGTCAGGTCGGTACCTTGCAGGTCGTTGTCTATGGTTTTGGGTACCCCGACTACCCGCAGGCCTTTGTTGGCCAACGTCTGGGAAATGCGCTGGCTTCCGTCGCCTCCGATGTTAATCAATGCTTCAAAGCCGAGGTCGTAAATGCGGTTGACGAGTTCTTCCGTGCGATCTACCCTGGCCCAGGAACCATCGGACTGCAATACGGGATACGCCCGTGGATCGTTCCGATTAGTCGTTTTAAGGATGGTGCCGCCGCGCACATGGATACCCGAAACCCGCTTTCGGGTCAATTTTACCAATTCGGTAGGGTCGCGGAACACGCCTTCAAAGGCTTCAATAGAACCCCAGGCTTCCCAAATCCCCTCTTCTTTCGCTGCTTTGGCTATACCGCGAATGACGGCATTCAAACCGGGGCAATCCCCCCCGCCGGTGATGACCAGCAATTTTTTTTTCATGTAAAGTACAATTGAATCCACTGAAGGACAGCAAGGACAAGAAAAAGACCGCTCAGGAAAAAGTTGGCCCCGCGGTCAAAGGAAGTCATCTTTTGCATCAAGCCCCCCGCCATGTAAACGTACAGCAAGAGTCCCGACAGGCTACCCGCAAAAGCGCCGAAAGCAACACCCCAGCCGGAAAAAGAAGCCAGGTACAATAAATTTTTTGCATCCAGGTACGCGCTGCTCGTAAAGTAGAAAGGGATGTTCATGATGTTCATCCCTGCCGTCGCCACCCCTCTTAGAAACGGGGTTCCCGGATAGCGGCTGCCGTCTTTACGCACCTTGGGTTTCAGCGCCTGGTAGAAAAATACGACGCTGAGCACTAAAAAAATAAGGATGGCAACCTTTTTGATGTTCGTCAGCACTTCTGCATGCGAACTCAGGTACTTTGCAAAACCGACGGCCACTTTGGCTTGTACGAAAACGACCAGCGCAGCGCCCAGTGCGCACATAACCCCCGCCCAAACTCCTTGTCGCAGGGTGACTTTGGCAGCGGTCACGTTGATCAGCCCCGGTATCGCTACGCCGATGAACCCGAGTACGCCGCCCCAGAAGAGATTGTTTACAAATACCATGCGACTAAAATAAGGGTTTATCACAGTATTATCCAAACAGGATAGCCTATTCGACTAAAAATATGACCTGGCCGATAAAAAATCTCTATTTTTGACCCTAAACGTGTGTTCGACATATCCTCGCGAAGCCACGAGAACCCGTGTTCGCTGTTCCTCCCTTTTCAAAGGCATATAGCCCCCTCAGGCTCCTTCAGAAAGGTGAAAAACACACTGGGTTCTATCCTCAGCAGATAATCCGGGACACGCTCTAAAAGAATACCGCATTTTCCGTCATGAAAACAATCCGCGCTTTTTCACGGCCATGGCTGCTGTGTTTGCTCTCTTGCCTTCTGTCTTTACATGTTTGGAGTCAGGAAGGACCAGTATTCACCCCTAAAACCGTTCCCGACCCAAAAAAAACAGGGGGAGGCTATGTTAGTGATCCGGGAGGAGTACTCAAGGCTGCTGACGTGGCCGAGTTGAACCGCCTGATCGCAGCCGTAGAGGATTCCAGTACAGCACAAATTGCTGTGGCGGTGCTCCCTTCCATCGGCGAAGACAGCCCGAAGGAATTTGCCACAGCACTTTTTGAGACCTGGGGCATTGGTCAGCGCGAAACGGACAATGGCTTGCTCATCCTCGTGGTGATGGATCAGCGCCGCACCGAATTCGAAACCGGCTATGGCCTGGAGGGTGTACTGCCCGATATCACCTGCTACCGCGTGGGGATGGAAGCCCTGGTGCCCTGGTTTCAACAGCAGGAATACGGCAAAGGGCTGATTGCTGCGGTCACGCGCTTTAAGGAGTTGCTGGATAACCCGGATTCCGTAGCGGAAATCAAGGCCGAGGGGAAATCATCGGATAAGGAAAGCAATACCGGGCTTATAGTAGCCATCGTGATTTACATGGTTCTGAACCTCTTCGTGCATGGGCTCCTGATTTCTCTGGCGTTCAATGCCCTGCGTTCCAAACAGGAAATCTACGACAAGTACCTGTACCTGTACAAACTTCGGCACAGATTTTGGTTTGTGCTGTTTCCAGTACCTTATTTCATACTCTACGCCTGGCTTTCCCGTAAATTGAAAGTGCTGCGCTATCAGCCGCGCAACAGCCGCAAAAGCGGAACAGCCATGCGTCTATTGCCAAAAGAGGAGGAAGATGCCTACCTGGAAAAAGGCCAGGTCACAGAAGAGGAAATAGGCGTTTCAGACTACGACGTATGGGTGACGGAAAGCGGGGACGATATTCTCATACTCCGCTATCCTGCAAAAGTCTTCCACAAGTACAAGCGCTGTCCGGAGTGCCGCTACACTACCTATTTCCTGGCCGAGTCGCATAAAATCCGCAGTGCGACCTACTCCAGTACGGGCCTGATGGAGGAGATCTATCAATGCAAAAACTGCAACTTCCAGCGCCGCAAAGAGGTCATCCTGCCCAAGCTGCAGGCGTCTTCGAGCAGCAGTAGCGGCTCCAGCCGGGGCGGGGGAAGCTGGGGCGGCGGGAGATCCGGCGGCGGCGGTGCCGGCGTGAGTTGGTAAGAGGGGCTTATTTCCCCAAAAGGCCGTCTATGCTCGACTTTATGAGTGCCAGGCGCTGCGGGTTAAACGGCTGTCCTGTATCGGGCACCTGCTCGCTCCCTCGCGCGACACGCTGTTGCAAAACACGGCGCTCCGCCGTTGAAAAACGGGAGAAAGTGCGCCTCAACACCGGAAGAATTTGTTTGAATTCCTCATCAGACAGAGCGCGCACCCAGTTGTCCAGCCGCTGCCATACCCCGGGCGTATGGAGCAGCACCAAGGCTGGCCCACTGGTAAACCCCTCGAGCCAGAAAGCGCTTTGAAGGGGTTCCGTAGCGTTTGAAAGAGCGGCTTCAAACGCCATATCGCACATCGCGTCGGGCCACACATGCCCTTCTATCAGCAACCGAACCGCCAACCCGGCTATGAGCGGGTTGGATTGCCGATTGAGCGCCAGCTCCTGCAACGCCTGGTACCACACCGCCATACCCTTTGTATCTTCCAACCCCCGCAGTGCGTGATGAGCCCCCAGTACGAGTTGAAACCACTCTTGTGCGTACTCCTCGGAAATCTGGCACACGGCCGAGGGCAGGCCGATAGCAGCCCGGGGGATGATTTCATCTGCCAAAGCCGCTATCGCAGCCCGGTCCGTTCCGCGGGCATCCCCGTATCGAATAATCCGGGCGAGGGCGGGGAGAGCCATCAGCAACCGGTCCACTTCTTTCGTAGTGGCGGCAAATACCTGGATTTTTTGGAGAAGAGGGGCGGTGGCTTCGGTCAGTGCCGCATCCAGCACCTCCCACAGCAGATTTAGGGCCTCCGGAAGGGCGTTGAGCCGGGTGGCCCGGTCGAGGGTACGGCGAAGGGCCGCTTCTTCGATGCGCACTCCCCACAACCCGGCCTGGATGAGCCGGATCATATAATCGGGCTTCCATTTTAGCTTCCAAATCTCTTTGAACGTACCCAGGCTCTCCCCACGGGCATATCCAGGTTCGCCCCAGGGGATATCCAGCAGGTGCAGGCGATGGATGAGCTGACTGGCCGCGCGGTTGGAAGCGATGCGCAAGTCGAGCTCCTTGCGCACCCGCTCGCTGCTCTTGAATTCCCTGGAGAGCCGGGCGGTTTTCACGCAGCGCTCCAGATCTTGTTGCAGCGGGGTTGCAAATTCCGAAGGAGCTTTGCCTACCAAGGTCCCGATGACCAGGCGCTCCCGGATCAAGGCAATGCGTTCCTCACGGCCATCGCACAAGACGCTGATGGCAGCTTCTTCGAGTTCCCCTATGCCGGGGACGCTCTTCATGCGCAAGGCCGCCAACATTTCCGCCAACCGCACCGCTTCCTGGATGTGCGCCGGCGAGACCTCAAACCGCTCTTGCCGGAACAGGCGGCCCGCACGGACCATCCAGTTTGCCGCCAGGGATTCCCGTTTTCTGAACAACAATTCGTACCAGGCTGGCGAGATAACCCCCGCCGCATATCCCGAAGAGAAAGCCAGGCGCTCGTAGCTCCACGGAATCCAACACGCCGCTACTTTGGCTTTCCGCAGGCCGCGCAGCAGGGCGCGATCTTCTTTTTCTGAAAAATCCTCGGTACGGTCGAGAATCGGGGCATGCCATGCGCCACAGACGACGGCGATACGTTCAAAGCCTTCGCCTTTGGCCTTTCTCACTTGTTGCCGCATCCAGGCTTCGCGCAATAGGGTTTCGCGACTCTCCTCGCGCAGATCTGCCTCGCGCAGGTCGCGCATGAGCTCCAGGATGAGCTCAAAAATACTGCCGGGGTTATCCATTTGTTCGAAAACGGAATCCCACCAACGCTCACTATCGTCGAAGCCTGCCAATACAGCGAGATGGTGCATGGGGTCCTGTTGCAATCGGGCCGCCCCGGCAGAAGAGGGATGCCCAAAAGCAACCGCCGCCGGCAGATCTATGGCGCGAACCGCTATCTCCTGTTGCAGGCCGTAGCGCAGGGCCTGCAACTCAGGCGAAAATTCAGCAAAGGGAAGATACGATGCTTGCTCGAAACGGGCCGGCTCATACAAAAGCAAAGCCAGGGGCAAGACAGCCTGCGGGTGCAGGAGCTGCGGAAAAAGAGGAGTTGCCTCTTCAGGAGCTTCTACCAACAGACAGTCGGGGCGAAACACTTGCAGCGCCCGCTTTAACGCCGTCGCCGAGCCCGGCCCATGGTGGCGTATGCCGAAAATGCGAAGCTCTTCGCGCATGAGCGTTATATAGAGCGCCAGACAGGCCGGCTCATACAAGTGGGGCCGCCGCCGCCTTTAACGCTGATTTCTTCCCCCGGATAGGTCAGCACCGTAGCGCCCGCGTCTTCCAGGGCGCGCCTCGTCTGAAGATACCCCTCCAGCATAAGGCAGCAGCGCGGGGCCAGCGCCAGTACATTACACGCCATCTCGAATTCCTCCGCTGGCACTTCCACCAGCCGATACGCCCGCCTCAGGAGTTCGTTGCGGAACGCAATCGGCATGAGCGGGGAATAGACGACGGCGAGGTCTTTATCTACCGGACTGAATACAGACATCAGGTGGAATACGTCTGAAGGGCCTTTGTAGTGCGGCAGCGAGTAGTCCAGCACCGCGACGCCCAGCGCTTCCAGCAAGAGGCGCAACTGGCGGATACCCTCTTCATTCGTCCGGTAGCTGTGGGCTACTGCCAGGGTACGCTCGTCGAGCCAGGCGCAGTCGCCACCTTCCAGCGTACCCGGAGCTTCTATTTGCCCGAGGATAGGGATTCCACGCGCTAAAAAAGCTGCTTTTTGAGCCTCTGACTCGGCTCTTCGCAGGGCTTTGCCCATGTTGCAAAGAATCATCCCTGCATTCGTGCTTAGCGCGGCATCCCTACAATACAGCGAATCCATAGTGAGCAACCCATCGGCAGGAAGAAAGTGAAGCTCGGCCCCGCTGGTCCGGATATGGGCCTCAAAGACGCGGTACTCTTCCCTGGCCTTTTCCAGGTCAGGTCGGCCAGTGAAGTGTAGAGGCTGCCAGTCCTGGTCTATTTTCGCATCGTCCATAAAGGCATCTTCAACCCGTTTCAGGAAAACGGTCTGTAAAGCACCGTACTCGGAATGGGCGGTTTTGACTGAAAAATCTGTCATCTTTATTTTTTTTATGGCGGGTTAGGGGGAATATAGTACGGGTTTTTTCTTTTTTAACAAAAAATCTGCTTTTTTTAAAAACCATTTTCCCAATGTCAAGTTTAGCTTCTGTGTTCCATGCCGTACAAGACGACAACTTTGATTTCCTATAACTCATTGCCAAGGCCAGCGATAGGGGGAAAAGAATATTTTTTTGTTTCTACGAAAACTTTTTAGAGCGTATAGCAGCAATATACGACCAAAAAAGGTACCGTTTGGAAAAAAAAGATCCTTTCAGCCCCTCGACGAATTCCCTCGCAAACTAGTCTTACACCCTTCTCATTGCTTTATTGTCAAATGGAGAAAATATGGCCAATTGCTCTACTTGTACCCAAAAAAGATGGCGGCATGTGCCGTGGCTGCCCGCCGTAGTCGTAGCCATCTTGCCCAAATGTCCTTTCTGCATCATGGCGTATGCAGGCGCCATCCCACTTTGCGGGGGCACGACGATGTACCCGAACGCTGGCAATATCTCCACTTATATCACCGTAGGCTTCGCCGTCATTGTCCTTCTGGGAATTCTATTGAACCGAAAAGGCGTCCGGACTTTCCATGCAGGGCTCATAGCTATGGCAGGCATCTTTTGTATAGTGGCCAGTCAGGTCCTCTGGATATCCATGCTGCTCTACTATGCCGGTGTATCCATCCTGTTTTTTGGAATTTGGTACAACGGCAGCTTTGCATATTTCAAGCGAACCTGTTTTTCCCTTTTAACGAGCTTAAAATTACGAACTAAAATGTAATTCACCGATGATTGCAGAACCATTTCACTACGATGCTCCTTCGTCCCTAGATGAGGCGTTCGCCTTGTTAGAAGAGTATGGGGACGAAGCAAAAATCCTGGCGGGCGGGCACAGCCTAATCCCCATGATGAAGCTCCGGTTCTCTTCGCCCACCCACCTGGTTGATATCAATGGTATCCCGGGACTGGCGTACATCAAAGAAGAGGACGGATACCTGAAAATCGGGGCGATGACCCGGGAAGTTGACCTGGAAGATTCCGGTATCATTGCCGGAAAGTACCACATTTTCAAAGATGCTACCCATCTGATTGCCGACCCCCAGGTTCGGAACTTCGGCACAATCGGAGGAAACATCGCCCACGGGGACGCAGCCAACGACCACCCTGCTGTAATGCTCGCCCTGGGAGCAGAAGTAGAAATCAGCAGTAAGGAAGGAAAGCGGACGGTCCCTATTGACGAGTTCTTCTTCGGGTTCTATACCACTGCGGTCCAGCCCGGGGAAATCCTGACCGAAATCCGCATACCCGCTGCATCGGGCAAGTTTGGTTCTGCCTACTATAAAGTGGAGCGCAAAGCAGGGGACTATGCTGCTGCCGGCGTAGCAGCTGTGGTACAACTCGACGAAAACGGGACGTGCTCCCGGGTCGGCATCGGCCTGACCAACGTCAACCCTCTGCCGATGCGCGCTTCCCGCTCGGAAGAAGTGCTGGCCGGCAACATACCTAGCGATGACCTGATTGATCTGGCCGCTCAGTATGCCTCTGAAGATTGCAGCCCTTCCGCTGATCTTCGGGGCGACGAGGAGTACAAAAGACACCTGGTAAAAGTAGTTACCAGGCGCATGTTGAAACTGGCTATTGAAAGAGCTCAAAACGCGTAAAACCAATGAAAAAATCAATCACCCTAAGCGTAAACGGGACAGCCCATACCATCGAGGTAGAGCCGAGGATGTTGCTGGTCCACGCCATCCGGGAAGTCCTCAATATGACTGGGACGCACATCGGCTGCGACACGTCCAGTTGCGGGGCATGTACCATCCTAATCGACGGTAAATCCGCCAAGTCCTGTACCGTACTGGCCGTTCAGGCCAATGGCAAATCCATCACCACCGTAGAAGGCCTGGCCACTGCAGAGGGCTTACACCCTATCCAGGAAGGCTTCCACCTTAACCACGCCCTGCATTGCGGGTTCTGTACCCCCGGCATGATGATGCGCGCAGTGGAAATGCTGGAGAAAAACCCCAATCCGAGCGAAGAGGAAATCCGCTGGGGGATATCCGGCAACTTGTGCCGCTGCACCGGGTACAACAATATCGTCAAAGCCGTTCAGTACGCCTCAGCCAAACTGGAAGGCCGCGAATTGCCCTCCACCGAACCTGAATTTGTATAATCACCTCTATTTCACTTAACCGAAGAAATCTATTTTTCATGATAGAATGTAAAACGTCCAAGGAAATTGGAGGAATGGGGCATTCCAAGAAAAGAAAGGAAGACGCCCGTTTCATCCAGGGGAAAGGCAACTACGTGGATGACGTCAAACTTCCCGGAATGGTCTATATGGACATCGTCCGCAGCCCCTATGCCTATGCTAAAATCAAAAAGATAGACGCCTCCAAAGCATTGGCTATCCCGGGCGTCCTGGCGGTGGTGACCGGCAAAGACCTGGAGCAGTACAACCTGCACTGGATGCCCACCCTCATGTCGGATACCCAAATGGTACTGCCCACCGATACGGTGATGTACCAGGCGCAAGAGGTAGCCGCTGTAATCGCCACTGAAAAATACATCGCCCGCGACGGCCGTGACGCCGTCATCGTCGAGTACGAACCCATGGCCCCCGTCATGGACCCCTTCAAGTCCCTCGACCCCTCTGCTCCGGTATTGCGGACCGACAAGCCCGGCAAAACAGATAACTATATCTGGCACTGGGAAGTGGGCGATAAACAGAAAACCGACGAGGTCTTCCATAACGCAGAGGTTGTCGTAAAACAGCAGATGCACATCCCCCGCATCCACGTGGCTTCTATCGAAACCTGTGGCTGCGTGGCCCACTACAACAAGGTGGAAAACCACCTCACGATGTATATGACTACCCAGGCTCCCCACGCTATTCGAACCGTAATCGCTCTGGTAGCTGGCCACGTCGGACTGACCGAGGAAAAGGTGCGGGTCATCTCCCCGGATATCGGCGGGGGCTTCGGGGGTAAAGTTCCCGTATATCCGGGATACGTCATCGCTATCGCCGTCTCCTTTCTGACGGGCCTGCCCGTCAAGTGGATCGAAGACCGCAGCGAAAACCTGCAGGCCGATTCTTTTGCCCGCGACTACCACATCACGGCAGAAATGGCGGGTAATAAAGATGGCCAAATCCTCGCTACCCGCTTCAAAGTATTGGCAGACCACGGCTATACCGATGCCTCCGCCAACCCGTCGAAGTTCCCAACCGGGCTATTTTCCATAGGTACCGGCTCCTATAACTACAACGCTGCCTACATGGAGGCCGACGCCGTGTACACCAACAAGCCGCCCGGAGGCGTAGCCTACCGCTGCTCCTTCCGCGTAACGGAGGCCGTACATGCCATCGAACGCATCACCGACGTCTTCGCCCGCGAAGTGGGCAAAGACCCGGCAGACCTGCGCATGCAAAACTTCATCAAAAAAGAGGAGTTCCCCTGGGCCTCCCCAACGGGATGGTCGTACGACAGCGGTGACTACCACGCAGGTCTCCAAAAGGCTATGGATGCCATCGGATACCACGAACTGCGCAAGGAACAAGCCGAATTGCGCAAACAAGGCAAGTGGATGGGCATCGGAATTTCCACCTTCACGGAAGTAGTCGGTGCCGGCCCTTCGAAAGATTTCGATATCCTGGGTATCAAAATGTTCGATAGCGCCGAAATCCGGGTACACCCCACCGGAAAAGCCATCGCCCGCTTCGGGACCAAATCCCAGGGCCAGGGCCATGAGACTACCTATGCGCAAATCGTAGCCGAAGAACTGGGCATCCCTATGGAACATGTCCAAATCGAAGAAGGGGATACGGATACGGCTCCTTACGGCCTGGGCACCTACGCCAGCCGGAGTACGCCAACCGCAGGTGCCGCCGCCGCTATGGCCGCCCGTAAACTCAGGGACAAAGCCCGGAAAATCGCCGCATACCTGCTCGAAGTCAGCGAAGAAGATCTCGAATGGGAACCCGGAAAATTCTTCGTCAAAGGAGCTCCGGAAAAAGCAAAGACCATCCAGGAAATCGTCTTCGCATCGTACACCAACCACCCTCCCGGAATGGAGGCCGGCTTCGAAGCTACCCACTACTACGATCCGCCCAACCTGACCTTCCCCTCCGGTGCCTATATCTGCGTAGTGGATGTGGACCCCGAAACCTGCCACATCAAAATCCGCCGCTTCGTGGCGATAGATGACTGCGGCAATATCATCAACCCGATGATCGTCCAGGGCCAGGTACACGGGGGATTGACCCAGGGCCTCGCCCCCGCCATGTACGAGGAACTCATCTACGACGAAGCCGGAAACATCCTGAACGGAACGTTCATGGACTACCTGGTCCCCACCGCTGTGGAATCGCCAAGCTGGGAAACCGGCCACACCGTGACGCCTTCCCCACACCACCCCATCGGTGCGAAAGGCGTAGGGGAGTCGCCGACCGTCGGCGCACCCCCAGCCATCGTAAACGCTATCGTGGACGCTGTTTCCCACCTGGGAATCAAACACCTCGAAATACCAGTGACGCCCTATAAACTCTTCAAAGAGTTGAAAGCAGTCGGATACTTTTAGACTTGTTGACAGGGAATCCGCGAGGGGGCAAAAAGGCCCTTTTTCGCCCACACTGTGCCTTTTTTCGGTCATATAGCACCGGCTATACTCCCTCAAAAAGCCTTCGTGTGTACAAAAAAGAACTCTTTTTTCCCTTCTCGCCGACCCCTGTCAACAAGTCTGGACTTGTTGACAGGGAATCCGCGAGGGGGCAAAAAGGCCCTTTTTGACCTCTCGCAGATTCCCCACCCACTCGCCTGAGGCCATCGGGTGATGAGAACTTGCTCCCATCACTCCATCATTTGCTCTTTTTACTAAAAATACCCGCAATGAACACGACTATTCAAAAAGAATTTGATATTGACCAGCCCATCGGACTGGTTTGGAACGCCTTGGCCGACCCGGCCTACATAGTTACCTGCGTGCCCGGCGCTTCCCTCACCGAGAAAGTGGACGACAGAAACTTCAAAGGAGAGGTGGTGGCCAAGTTCGGCCCTATCAAAGCTACCTATAATGGAGATATCGAAATCCAGGAACTCGATGAAGCCAACCGCGTCATGGTGCTGAAAGGAAAAGGCCTGGACAGCAAAGGAAAAGGAAGTGCCGATATGATCATGAACGGAACCTTGAGCGAGGTAGACGGGAAAACCCATGTGAAATTCTCGATGAATATCGTCATCGTCGGGATGCTCGCCCAGTTTGGCTCGCGCTTGATCAACGACGTTTCTGACCAGTTGCTCAACCAGTTTGTCGTCAACTTCAAAGCCAAACTGGCCGGTGAAGCCGTCGAAAACGACCTTTCGGCAGGTTCGATGCTGGGCGCAATGGCCAAAAGCTTGTTTGGAAAAAAGAATTAGCCCGTGGTCAACCATCCAAAAGAATTGATTCCTCTCATTGATGAACGGGGATATGTCATTGATGAAGAGCTGGCAACGGTGCTGTTCCTCATGCTGAAGCTGGAAAAACCCCTGCTGCTGGAAGGAAACGCCGGAGTCGGCAAAACCCGGAGTGCATATATCCTTTCCGACCTGATGGACTTTCCATTGATTCGCCTGCAGTGCTACGAGGGCCTGGACGTAAACAATGCCATCTACGAATGGAACTACCAAAAGCAGATCCTAGCCATCAAACTGCATGAGCACAGCGGAAAAACCGCACGCGAAAAGGAAGATCTGATTTTTGGCGAAGAGTACCTCCTGAAAAGGCCACTGCTGAAAGCCATTCGCTCAGACCGGCCCTGCGTACTGCTCATTGATGAAATAGACCGCGCCGACGAGGAGTTCGAGGCCTTTCTTTTGGAACTTTTGTCCGATTTTCAAATCAGTATTCCCGAATTGGGCACGATCCGCTCAGCCTTCAAACCTTTGGTGGTACTGACCTCCAACCGAACGCGGGAGTTGGGCGACGCCCTTAAGCGCCGCTGCTTGTACCACTGGGTCAATTATCCGTCTATGGATAAAGAAATTCGCATCATCAAAAAGCACCTGCCCGATGTCGAAGAACGCCTGGCCGAGCAAATCGTCGCCTACGTAGACCGCATCCGCCATCTGAAACTCGATAAATCACCCGGAATCGCCGAAACGATCGACTGGGCCAAAGGAATCGCCTTGCTCAACGGCTCGTCTGACGCAATGACGAAAAGTTTGGCCTGCCTGCTGAAATCCGACCGCGACATCAAACGCGTAATGGAGGAAATTTTTTAAACCAACAACATCTTGCCATGGCATCTTTATTGAAAGAATACAAAGAACAGGAAGAAAACCGCCAGGAAGTGGCCAAAGAAGCTGCTGAACACTACAAAAGTGTCAACCTGCCCGGCACCCGTACCTTCACCGTAAACATCGAAGAAATCCGGGCACACATAGAGGAGATGAAAAAGGTCAAAGCCCTACCCAACCACGATTAATCTCCCCTCACCCAACGGTGGACCACTATACGGACTATTCTTCGTTTACCGGAGCCCTCGTCGGCTTCGTACAGGAAGCTCGTGCCCACGGGTTTTCATCCGGCATCCAGTGCGGTCACGATGCGGTAGCTGCTGCATTGCACGGCCTTTGGTGGGACCTGGAACATTTCGAATTCGCCCTGGCTGCCCTCTTCTGCACGGATAAAGACGAGCGCGAGCGGTTCCGGATCCTCTTCAACCGCTTTTGGAATCCCAAAGGTTCAAGGGTTCGACAAAAGACCGATTACAAAAACCAAAAACGGGTTTTTCAACAGCAAAACCGCATCGCGGTAATGGTCGGAACCGGCAAAACGACCCAGGGGGAAAACGAGGAAGAATCGAAAAACACCTCCGGGGCTAACGCCAAAGAGACCCTCAAAAAGACCGACTTTGCCCATCTGAGCGAAGAGCAATCTACCCTGCTGGACGAACTGGCGGAACAGTTGGTTCGCGAAATGAGCCTGCGCATCCGGCGCAAACGCAAAAAAGCAAAAAAAGGAGCCGTAGATATGGGCGCTTCCATCCGAAAGAATATCCAGAATGGAGGCGCCCTCATCCACCTGTCCCGCCTGAAACGCAAAAAACAACGCTACCGCCTCCTGGTATTGCTGGACGTCAGCGGTTCTATGGATAAATACTCGTTTTACTTGCTGAAGTTCCTCTGGGCGCTGAAATCTCATTTCAAACACATTGAGGCGTTCGTTTTTAGCACCCTGCTCATGCGAATTACAGATGAGCTTTCAGAAAAAAACCTGGCCGCCGCACTGCGCAACGTGTCCCTGACCGCTAACCACTGGTCGGGCGGAACCCAGATCGGCGCCTGCCTGAAAACCTTCAATGAGGAGTATGCCAAACGATTTTTGAACGGAAACACCCTCACGATTGTCCTAAGCGATGGACTGGATACCGGGGAGCCGGAAGTACTGGAAGAGGCTGTTCAAAAAATAAAGTTGCGCTCCCGAAAGCTCGTCTGGCTCAACCCACTCAAAGGGATGCAGGGCTATGAACCGATTCAACGGGGTATGCAGGCTGCCTTGCCCGCACTCAGCCACTTTGGCTCCGCCCACAATTTTGAAAGCTTGTTACAACTGGAAAATATATTGACCGATGCTTGATTCTTTTTTGGAGAAGGCTTTGACCCTCAACCGCAATGGGAAACCCTATGCCACCGCCACCATTGTACGCCGCCAAATCCCCTCTTCCGGAAAACCGGGAGATCGGGCTATCATCACCACCGACGGCAAAATATACGGCTGGATCGGCGGGGGATGTACCCGCGGAATCGTGCTTAAAGAAGCCCTGGAATCCTTATGCGACTACAAGCCAAGGGTAGTACATATCAGTCCGGACGCACGGGAAAGTGCCTCCGGCCAAACCAAACGCTATACTATGACCTGCCAAAGTGGAGGGGAAGTGGAAGTTTATATCGAGCCGGTCATCCCCAAGCCCCAAATCCTGATTTTCGGAAAATCCCATATCGCCATGGCCCTGGCCCGCATCGCCAAAACGATGGAGTACCGCGTCTCGGTGGTCGTCCCCACTATCGAAGAAGGCCTTTTCCCCACCGTGGATCAGCTCTTTGCCCACGCGGCCTTTCCCGGTGGTGAATCTTATCAAAACAGCTATGTAGTCGTCTGTACGCAGGGCGAAGGGGACACCGAAGCCCTGTTTTCTGCACTTTCCCTAAAAGCAGCCTATACAGCCTTCGTCTCCAGCAGAAAAAAAGCCAACGGCATCTTCCAGGAATTGCGCATGAAAGGTATTGGCATGGAGCAGCTCAAAGAAATACGCACCCCGGCCGGACTGGATATCGGGGCCAAACTGCCGGAAGAAGTAGCCATCAGCATCCTGGCTGAAATTATCAAGGAATTTCGCGCCAAACAAGCGGGACAAGAAACCCTGAAAGCAGACAATACGCTCTCGGCACTGCCCAACGACGACTACTACCTCAACCCGGTCTGCAAAATCCCCGTTCAGAAAAGTACAGCCAAATATGTACTCGTGTACGATAACGAAAAGGTGTATTTCTGCTGCGACGGCTGCAAAGTCAGTTTTGAAAAAGATCCCGAAAAGTACATACCAAAAGCAGTACCCGGATAGGCTCGTTGCGAGGGGTCAGCGATACAAGTATATCGGATACACCTCTCCCGCCCGGTACACGTCCTTGCCCCGGGGTAATTCGATGAATGCTTCGGCTTCGGCTAAATTGGAGAAATCACCGGAGCCATTGCCAATCATAGGAGTAGCCAGAATTTGCCCCTGCTCGTTGTAGCTGAGTTTTACTTCTGGAAAGTAGCTGAGATCCGGCTTGAAGGGCACGTCCCGGGTGAGGACTGCCATAGGTCTGGGTGTCGGTGGAGCACTTAGGCACAGATTCAACCAATCCAGAAAATACCGCTGAAGGCACATAAAGGAAGACACCGGGTTGCCCGGCAGCGCAAATATGGTACAACGCCCCTGATAACTCCCAAACCAGAACGGCTTCCCGGGGCGCTGCCGGATTTGATGAAACAATTTTTCGACTCCCAGTGCTTCCAACGCATCGGGCAGGAAATCAAATTTCCCCTTGGACACCCCTCCGCTCAGGATGAGCACATCGTACTGGTCCAAATAGACCCTCAATTTTTCCCGGATAAGCAATGGGTCGTCGGGCAGATGGTCCGCGTCGGCATGTATGCCCTGTGCCTGAAGCGTGGTCAGCATCCGGTATTCGTTGGAGCGCCGGATTTGGAAAGGCTCCGGAGTCTGGGTAATTTCGACCAGTTCATCCCCCGTGGAGATAATCATCACTTTGGGCAGGGCCGCTACGGTGACCCGCGCTTTTCCCAAACTGGATCCAATCCCGATTTCCGGGGCGCCGATGCGGGCGTGTGCCGAGACGACCACCTCCCCTGCCTTTCGGTCTATACCCTTGAAATGGATATTCTGCTTGCAGACGACCTCCTCTATCAGGACAGTAGCCCTTCCCTCGTGGATTTCCAGGTCTTCATACCGTATGACCGTATCTGCCTGTGCAGGCATGACGGCACCGGTCATCACTTCGATACACCCTTCGTCTTCCTGCAGTACACCTTGGGGCGTTCCGGCTGGGGCAACCCCTTCGATGCGGAACGTGCGAAGCCCCTTTTCAAAAGCCGCAAAACGAATGGCGATACCGTCCATCGTAACCCGGTCGAAGGGGGGCAGATCCCGGTCAACCACCCAGTCCTCTTTCAGGATGCGGTTGAGGCTGGCGGAAAGATCCACTGTTTCTGTTCCGAAACTGATGGCGTGTGCTGCGATGATTTGGACAGCCTGTTGTACGTCAATCATATTTTTTCTATTCGCGTTCGTGGATAGTCCCTTCTTTCAAGCGCAGGGATGTTCCTGGCTTTTTTCGCATGGCAGCGACAATTTCTGCCGCGATCGACAAGGCAATTTCCTGGGGCGATTCAGCCCCGATTTCGAGCCCGGTCGGGGTGAAGAGGAAATCAGCTTTGTCCAAAGGAAGGCCGGGGAGTTCATTTTGCATTTTCAAGAAGCGCTTCCGGGGGCCGAGCAGCCCTAGATAAGCTGGTTTTTTGGAATGGAATATGGGCAAAAGCGCCAAATCTTTCTGGTAATCGTGCGACATCAGGATGACGGCCGTATAGTCATGCACCGGCAATTGGCTGGCTTGCTCATAGTCCAGCACCTGTTTGGCCTGGGCAAAGATATGCTTCGATAGCTTCTTGGCTTTTCCGATGACATAGACTTCCCAGCCGAGCTCTGCGGCTACGTTGACCATTGCGTTGACATCGTAATTATCACCTGCGATGATGAGGCGGGTTTCCGGCCGGATGAACTCGATGAGAATCTTTACCGGGCCGTAAGACGACGATGGGCAGGAGAATGTTTTGGGGGCTTTCTTAGCGGTGCTTTCTTCCAGGTAAGCAGCGAGTTCGCTCCGGTCAATCCCGGCGAAGTCCACGTCGGTAGCCTCGCACGGAATGAGTTTTAGCTGTCCGAGAAGGCCCGAGTCTTCAGGTGCGTCAATTACTTTGAGCAGGATGCTCGGAGTGTCGGCATACTGGATGGTTCGCAGCAATTCAATTTCATTGTGTGGGTCTTCGGGGTCAATCGGGGTGAGCAAGACCTCAATACGCCCGTTGCAGCCCAGTCCGACGCCGATCTGGTTGCGATCGTCTTCCATCGTATCGTACACCACCAGGGAAGACTGATTTTTATAAATGGCTGCCTGGGACCTGCGCAATGCGTCCCCTTCCAGGCAGCCTCCGCTGATCCCGCCTACCCAGGTTCCAGAACTTTGGACTAACATGCGCGCACCAATTCGCCGATAGGAGGATTCCTCTACGCTGACCACCGAGGCCAGCGCTGCCTTTTCCCGGGAATGGTCTAAGGCGTCAAAAGCCTGAATAATGTTGCGAATTTCTTTCATCGAACAGAATTTTTGAGAAGAATTGGCATATAAAAGGTAAATTACCGAATATAAATCGGTCATTTCAAAAACACCACATCTCCTATCGTTCAGCCGGCACTACTCGGATGACGATGCTTTTTGATGCGGGTGTTTTGCTGGCAGGATCGTGTTCGGCTATGGGAACCAGTACATTGGCTTCCGGGAAATACGTGGCGGCACATTTTGTAGGGATAGGATAGGCACAGGCCAGGAAGTTGTGTGCGGTTCGTTTGACTTTGTCGTACTCGCTGACCAAATCAACCGCTGCACCCTCCTTGATACCTAACGCCTGCATATCCTTTTTGTTGAGGAGTACGACACGGCGCTCGCGGAAGATTCCTCGGTAGCGGTCGTCCATACCATAAATCGTAGTATTGAACTGGTCGTGGCTGCGGATGCTCATCATGAGGAACTCGCCCGGCTGCAAGGAGATTACTTCGAGGGGCACCACGGAGAACAGGGCCTTCCCACTGGGCGTAGTGAAGCGCTGTTCCCGCGGCGGGACGGGCAGTCGGAATCCTCCTGGTTCGCGGACGCGCTGGTTGTAATCCTCGAAACCGGGGATAACCTGTTCAATCGCTGTTCGAATAGCGTCGTAATCTGCAGCCATTTTTTCCCAGTCCACTTTCGTTTTTTCGCCTAATACTGCCTTGGCCAATCCCGCTACGATAGCCGGTTCGCTGAGTAAGTGGGGCGAAGGCGGGGGCAATACCCCTTTCGACATTTGTACGACGGCGCTGGAGTTTTCCGTACTTACGAACTGCTCACCGGAGGCCTGGCGGTCCGCATCCGTGCGGGCCAGGCAGGGCAGGATAAGTGCACTTTGCCCATGCACTAAATGGCTACGGTTGAGTTTGGTAGAGACATGGGCGGTGAGTACGCAGCTACGGAGCGCCTGTGCCGTGAACCCGGTATCCGGAGATGCGGAAAGAAAATTCCCCCCCATAGCAAAAAAGACCTTTGCCTTCCCATTAGCCATGGCAGAGATGGCCTCTACCGTAGAATAGCCCGGCTTACGGGGTGGCTTGAACCCGAATGTACTGCCCAGTTTATCCAGGAATTCGGGTTTGGGATCTTCCCAGATCCCCATAGTGCGATCCCCTTGTACGTTGCTGTGCCCGCGTACTGGGCACGCTCCTGCACCGGGTTTGCCAATTGCGCCTTTGAGCAGCAGCAGGTTGATGATTTCCTGTACGTTCCCGACCCCGTTTTTATGCTGGGTAAGGCCCATGGCCCAACAGATGATTATCTTTTTGGATTTTCGGATCAACTCCTTGGCCTCGATGATTTTTGCGCGTACTACTCCGCTCGCCTCGGCCAGCACGTTGAAGTCGTAGCGCTGTAAATCCATGACAAACTCCTCATAGCCTTCGGTGTGCTCCGTGATGAAATCCATATCGAATGCAGATCCCGGCCGGGTCTTTTCATCGTACAGCAACAGCGACATGATGGCTTTTAGCAGGGGGATATCTCCATTGATGCGCACCTGGAGGAAGAGGTCGGCCAGAGCCGTTCCTTTGCCGAACAGCTTGGCCGTGCGCTGCGGATTTTTAAACCGCACGAGGCCTGCCTCCTGTAAAGGGTTGATGGCAATGATTTTTCCCCCGTTTTCCTTACAGCGCTCCAGGGCACTCAACATGCGTGGGTGGTTGGTACCGGGGTTTTGCCCCATCAAGATCACCAGATCGCTCTCGTAAAAATCGCCCAGGCCCACGGTGCCTTTCCCTGAGCCGAGGGTGGCGTTCATAGCTTTTCCAGAAGCTTCGTGGCACATATTAGAGCAATCGGGAAGGTTATTGGTGCCAAATTCCCGCACGAAGAGCTGGTATAGAAAAGCAGCCTCGTTGCTCGTTCGGCCCGAGGTGTAAAATATCGCTTCATGGGGCGACCGGAGGCTCCCGAGCGTCTGGCCCAACACCTGAAAGGCTTCCGACCAGGAGATCGGGCGGTAGTGCGTATCCCCCGGGGTGAGAAAAAGAGGTTCTGCCAATCGGCCTGCCTTGCCGAGTTGAAAATCAGACCAGTTCTGAAGTTCAGCGACGGGGTGTTTGGCAAAAAAGTCTTTTCCAATCCGTTTCTGCTGGGCTTCCTCCGCGATGGCCTTGACTCCATTTTCGCAATATTCGCCAAGTTTGGAACGCTCATCGTCGGGGTCGGGCCAGGCGCAACCCGGACAATCTATCCCGCCTTTTTGGTTGAGGCGGAACATGATTTTGCCGGCATCACCGGGAGCCATGTATGTTCGGATATGCTTTAAGGCGGTATTTACCGCCGGGAGCCCGGCGCTATAGATAGCAGGCTCTTTTTTCTTTAGTCCGCTGAACCGTTCAGGGCTGCGCTCGCCGGTATGCTCGGGTGCGGCATGTTGCTCATTAAGGGCTTGTAAAGGGCTTTTTTTCTTTTTTGCCATGTTGTTTGCAATGGAATAGCGCAAGAGAGAGGTCAACCTCCGATGGTAGCCATGGATTCGGTGACCGGGAGCCCAAAATTACGGTTTTTTTCCGCTTCCCAACCGTCTTTAGCGCGATTCCCCAGGGCTTGTAGAAAAGCCTCTTCCACCTGGGCGTCACTTGCCCCGGCGCGCATAATCTGCTTGATATTAAATATGCCGTTGTCGTACAGACAGGTTTTGAGCCCGCCCTGTGGCGTGATGCGCAGTCGGTTGCAGGTACCGCAGAAGGTGCGGGAATACGCCGCGATGATGCCTATGGTCCCCTGGAAACCGGGGACGCGGTAGTTGTAGGAGGTAGAATGGGGAGGATCGGGTATTTTTTCAATCTCAGGGAAAGAGAGGCGTAGGTGGTCGAGTATCCTGCGGTGATCCCAGACCAGCACCGGATAGTGGCTGCCTTCCCCGTTGAAGGGCATTTCTTCGATAAAACGCACGTCCAGGTTTTTTTCTCGGGCCAATTCTGCTAGTGG
>VFQS010001609.1_pt1 | contig 20291 bp, 22 predicted proteins | sample 3512361 | NCBI WGS metagenome assembly VFQS01 (sample SAMN10412375, study PRJNA504923) | tailings metagenome | isolation source: Relicate 1 Philex TSF3 active mining | place: Philippines
CCATGCAGCAGCGTCCGCGCTCTCCCCACACCCCCATTCGTTGGCTGCATCAGCTGGCGAACCTGATGGCCCAGGTGTCGCGGGCTGAGCGCATCACAAGCGGTGATGAAAGCCTGCAGGCCCGCCGGCTGCGTCAGCGCATGGCCCTCGCACAGCGCCTGCTTGATCCCCTGCCGGCCCCCCTGCGCCCAACCACCTGGCAGGAAACCAGTCTCTGGACAGCCTTGCGCTGGGGCGGGCTCGGACTTGTGCTGGCTTTGTGGCTGAAGCGCTGACTCAAGCAGCGTTCAAGCCACCAGACGGATCAACGGTTCGAGCTCGGAGTTCTCAAGCGGGGTGGGTTCCACCTCAGCGCTGGCTCCATTCAGAGGAGGAGGCGGCTCTGCCGCCTGGATCCGATTGCCCCGCAACCAGGCGTTGTGCAGGGCGCGGCGGCGCTGGTCCTCAGCCAGCACCAATCGATCGGCCGCAACAACAGGGCTTTCGCCAGGGAGCAGCGGCGTGCGCAAGCAGATGCCGAAGCCGTGGGCTTCCACCTGCACACACCCCTCCATGAACACGGTCTGGAAGGTCCAGCCTGCCAACCAGCGCACGCTGAACGGATTGCTCATGCCCACTTCGCTTTAGGCGGACCCTATGGCGTTTGGGCAGCGCTCAAGGCCCTTTGTCAGGGCTTGGTGGCACTCCACACGCGGGTCATCAGATGCGAGGTGGCGCGGATGCCGCTGAAGCCGGCAGCGCTGAGGCGCGCTTCGATGTCATCGCCGATGTAATCGCGGTAGTAGGGCTCATGGAACACGCGGCGGAAGTTGTCCATCGCTGTTTCGAACTGGGGTGAATCCGCCAGCTGCACGGAATCCGCCAGCACCAGAACCCCCCCGGGCTCCAGCACCCGGAAGCAATCGTTGATCACATTTTGGCGTGCCTCACCGGGTAGCTCGTGCAGCAGGAAGACGCAGGTCACGCCCTGCATGCTCCCAGTAGCGAAAGGCATGCTTTCGCCGTTGCCCTGCACCAGCTGTGGCAGTTCATCGGGCAACTGGCTGAGCCAACGGTTGGCCTGGCGCAGATAGGCGGAGGAGAGATCAAGGCCGACCAGCTGCGCCTGCGGCAGCGCTGCGCGCACCTGCCGGAGCGTTCGGCCCGTGCCGGTGGCCACATCCAGCACTCGCAACTGGGATGCGGGCCGCTCGGCAAAGGCTCTGAGGCCCTGCACCAGTGGTTTGATCACCCGGCGCCGCATCGGATCGGCGGTGCCGTTGAACAGGATTTCCACCTGCAGGTCGTAGAGCGAGGCGGAGTGATCGCTCAGGTAGCCATCGGTTTGGTGATGGAAGTTCTGGAGGTAGTAGTCGGGATAGTTCTCGCTCTCCACATCTGCAGGCAGGTCGGTCACATTGCGTTCGCTGCGCCGATTCCAGGTGCTGGGCATGTCGAGCCACACCATTGGGTAGCGGGCGGCCCAATCCAGCCAGGGAGCATCGAACAACAGCCCAGTGGGATAAAGCCCCTGCTCGGCTTCCTCCCAATCGATGTTCATCAGTGCTGTATGGGCGGCCTGCAGATCCATCAGCATCTGCGGCGGGATCGGCCTCGTTTTCGGTGCTCCCTGGGGGGCCACCAGCTCCATCAACTTGGTGCTCACCTCTTTATGGGCCACGCCCACCAGGCTCTTGCCCTGCTGCAGGGCCTGATAGGCGAGCTTGGTGAGGGTGTCAGCCATGGAGCGGGGCAGGGGCGCAGCAAGCACCCCATTCCAGCGGATCCCATGCAACACCGCGATCAGCGGTGGCCGGGTGCCTGTCTGTGCCCGCCCGAACCCAGATCACGTTTGATGGAGCACCCCCTTGTTCCGTAGCAACCGCTACAGAATGAGGGGTGAACGTTGTGTGGATACAGCCATGAGCAGCACCCCCGAGCGTGAGCCCCTGTTTGTGGAGTGGATGCGCCACCTCCAGCGGGAGCAGCGGCGTCATCAGCCGGTTGTGGCGCAGCGCCATGCCACCGCCGATCGCAGTGAAGCCTCTGACGTGCATTCCCAGGAAGTGGCCTGGGCTGAGCGCCATGCTCATGAGCGCCGTCTGCATGACAGTGCGATCGCCCAGCTGCGCCACGACTGATCTTGCCCTGGCCTTAGGCCACCAAAAAAGCCCCGGTTGTCGGCCGGGGCTGATGTGTCCTGTTGCGACGTGAATCAGGCGTCGTAATACATGGTGAATTCGTGGGGGTGCGGCCGCTGGCGCAGCTGCTGCACTTCCTCGTATTTCAGAGCGATCCAGTTATCGATGAAGTCTTCTGTGAAGACGCCACCGGCCAGCAAGTACTCGTGGTCGGCCTTGAGGGCCTCCAGAGAACCATTGAGCGAGGCGGGAACCGTGGAGATCTTGGCGAGCTCTTCAGCGGAGAGTTCGAACAGGTCAACGTCGGTGCCGTCGCCAGGGTCGATCTGGTTCTTGATGCCGTCGATGCCGGCCATCAGCATGGCGGCGAAGCCCAGATAGGGGTTGGAGAGGGCGTCGCCGGAGCGGAACTCGAGGCGCTTGGCCTTGGGGTTCATGCCGGTGAGCGGGATGCGCACGGCGGCAGAGCGGTTGCCCTGGGAATACACCAGGTTCACCGGCGCTTCAAAACCGGGCACCAGGCGCTTGTAGCTGTTGGTGGTGGGGTTCGTGAAGGCCAGGAAGCTGGGGGCGTGCTTCAGCAGGCCGCCGATATACCAACGCGCGGTTTGGGAGAGGTTGGCGTAGGTGCCTTCACCCCAGAACAGTGGCTGGCCGGCTTTCCACAGGCTCTGGTGAACGTGCATGCCGCTGCCATTGTCGGCAAAGATCGGCTTGGGCATGAATGTGGCGGTCTTGCCGTACTTCTTGGCAACGTTGCGCACCACGTATTTGTAGATCATCACGTTGTCGGCCGCGCTGATCAGTTCGGCAAACTTGATGCCGAGCTCGTGTTGGGCGGTGGCGACTTCGTGGTGCTGCTTCTCGATCGGCACGCCTAGGGCACCCATGGTGAGCAGCATTTCGCTGCGCATGTCCTGCAGGGTGTCGTTGGGGGCAACCGGGAAGTAGCCCTCTTTCAGCTGGATCTTGTTGGCGAGGTTGCCGCCTTCTTCCACCCGGTCGGTGTTCCAGGGGGCTTCGATCGAATCCACGCTGTAGAAGCTGGATCCATTGGCGCTCTTGTAGCGAACGTCGTCGAAGATGAAGAACTCAGGCTCCGGACCGAAATAGGCGGTGTCGGCCAGGCCGGTGGTGCCGAGGTAATCGAGGGCCTTCTGGGCCAGGGCACGGGGGCAGCGGGAGTAGGGCTTGCCGCTGCGGGGCTCCTGGATCGAGCAGATCAGGCTGAGGGTTTTGTGGCTGTAGAAGGGGTCGATCCAGGCGGTGTTGGGGTCGGGCACCATCGCCATGTCCGACTCGTTGATGGCCTTCCAGCCGCGGATCGAGGAGCCGTCGAAGGCCACGCCCTCGGTGAAGGCGGCCTCATCGATCAGGTCCTCACACACGGTGAGGTGCTGCCACTTGCCGTGGAGATCCACGAACTTGAGGTCAATCAGTTCGATGCCCTCGTCCTTGATCTGACGGAGGACGTCCTGGGCGGTTTTGGCCATGACGTGAACGCTTGGAGGCTGAGAGGAAGCCCGCCTGGAACCGGGCTCGCGGGACCGTACGGACCAGCCCGACCACCTCTGTGTATCAGACGTAACCAAAACGCCGACTGGTATGGGCTGATCCGCTTGCGTAACCGTTTCTGTCAACTTGATCAGATCCGTGCAATGGCAAGGGATCTGAGCGTTTGCGGGTGCTACGTTCCGGCTCAGGTGCGTCGATCCTTCACGCCATGCGCGATGCCATCACCGGTCTGATCGGTCGGTACGACCAACTGGGCCGCTATTTCGATCGTGATGCGGTCGATCGCATTGCCACCTATTTCTCTCAAGCGCAGCTGCGTCTGAGCGCTGTTGAGCTGATCAATCGCGAAGCCGCTGAGATCGTGCGCGAGGCCAGCCAGCGCCTCTGGCAGTCGGATCCAGAGCTTCTGTTGCCTGGCGGCAACGCCTACACCACCCGTCGCTGGGCCGCCTGCCTGCGCGACATGGATTATTTCCTGCGTTACGCCAGCTACGCCCTTGTGGCTGACGACAGCACCATCCTCAACGAGCGGGTGCTGAACGGTCTCGACGACACCTACAAGAGCCTGGGCGTGCCAACCGGCCCCACCGTCCGCAGCATCGCTCTGATGGCTGATGTGGTGTGTGAGCAGCTTCTGGATGCCGGTGTAGCAAGCCTTGAGCAACTCAATGCGGTGGTGCGTGCGCCGTTTGACCACCTCTGCCGCGGCCTTGCTGACAACAACGTTCGCGCTCGCTGATCAGTCTTCTGATCAGCTCGTCCGTGACTGCGTAGGCTCCACATCACAGACCCAATCAGGCCTTGGTAACCACAACTCCTTCTGTGTCCGATCGGCATCGTCTGAACCTCGCTCCGATCGCGACACCGGATCGGTTGCTGTTGGGTCCTGGTCCTTCGAATGCCCACCCCACGGTGCTGCAGGCTCTGAGCCGCACGCCGATCGGACATCTCGATCCCCTGTACGTCTCCTTGATGGGTGAGGTGCAGGAGCTGCTGCGCTACGTGTGGCAGACCGACAACCGCCTCACCCTCCCGATGAGCGGCACGGGATCTGCGGCGATGGAAGCCACCATCGCCAACATGGTGGAGCCCAGCGACACGGTGCTGGTGGCCGTGAAGGGCTATTTCGGCCTGCGCCTGCAGGACATGGCCGGACGTTACCGCGCTGACGTGCGCACGATCGAAAAACCCTGGGGTGAAGCCTTCAGCCTGGCGGAGATCGAAGCTGGCCTGAAGGAGCACCGCCCCAAGATCCTGGCGATGGTTCACGCCGAAACCTCCACCGGCGTGCGCCAGCCGATGGATGGCATCGGTGCTCTTTGCCGCCAGTACGACTGCCTGCTGCTGCTCGATACCGTCACCTCCCTCGGTGCAGTGCCGCTCTACCTCGATGAGTGGAAGGTAGATCTCGCTTACAGCTGCAGCCAGAAAGGTCTCAGCTGCCCCCCCGGCCTAGGTCCCTTCACCATGGGGCCCCGCGCCGAGGAGAAGCTCGCCGCCCGCAGCGGCAAGGTGCCGAACTGGTATCTCGATGTCAGCCTGCTCAACCAGTATTGGGGCAGTGATCGCGTGTATCACCACACCGCTCCGGTGAACATGAACTTCGGCATGCGTGAGGCCCTCCGCCTGATCGCAGAAGAAGGCCTGGAGAACGTTTGGGAGCGTCACCGCCGCAACGCCGAGCGGTTGTGGTCGGGTCTTGAAGCGCTTGGCCTGCAGTGCCATGTGCCGGCGGAGTTGCGCCTGCCCACCCTCACCACAGTGCGCATCCCCGAGGGTGTGGATGGCAAGGCCTTCACGCTCCACTTGCTCAACAAGCACGGCATCGAGGTGGGTGGTGGCCTCGGCGCCCTCGCTGGCAAAGTGTGGCGGATTGGCCTGATGGGGTACAACAGCCGCGAGGAGAACGTGGATCTGCTGCTCAATCTCCTTGAACAGGAGTTGCCGGCCTTCCGGAGCGCTGCTCCCGTTGCTGCCGCCGCCGCTGCTTGAACCACCGCTCCAGCTGATCCGCACACAGGCTCGCTTCCACCCCACCCACCACCTTCATGTGGTGGTGGGCGCTTGGGTTGGTGCTCAGGTCGAGCACCCCACCCAGCCCTCCCCGTTTGGGGTCGCTGGCACCGAACACCACCCGCCCCACCCGTGCTTGCACCAAAGCGCCCGCACACATGGGGCAGGGCTCCAGGGTCACGAGCAGGGTGCAATCGTTGAAGCGCCAATCGCCCCGCAGGCGAGCGGCTTGCTGCAACGCCACCAGTTCGGCATGGCCAAGGGGCTGCTGGTCTCGCTCGCGCCGGTTGCTGCCCCAGCCCACGGCTTTTCCCTGGCCGTCCACCATCACAGCGGCCACGGGAATCTCCCCTTGGCGGCCTACCAGCTCAGCGTGCCTGAACAGCCGCTGCATCCAGAGGAGTTGCTCCGCCGTCCTCAGAACATCCGCCCACGCTCTGTGCACAATGCCAGCGCCTGATCCCACCCGGCCATTGGTGAGAATGGGCGAACCCTGTGGCGCCCCCTTGGCTCCAGCCCCTCAGCACGAGTCAGCGGCCGCGCCCTCTTTGCCGCTCTTTCCCGATCCTGCTGGGCTGGATGGAGATCTGCTGGCGTTTCTGCAGCAGACCTCGCATCAGCTCTGCCGCTGGTGGGGTGATTCCAGCCAGCGCTCGCCTCTGCCCTTGCTGAGCGTGTTGCCGGAGGTGGCACCGGGCGAGGCTGGGTTGGAACCCTTCGCCCTGCTCGATGACCTCCAGTTGGTGATGGATGGGGCGTTCAACCCGGTACATCCAGGTTCGATGGCCCACCTGGATCCGCCTCCACTCACCGCCTCGGTGGCAGCAGATCTGATTTGCGCCGGCCTCAACAACAATTTGCTTGCTGAAGAGCTTTCGCCAAGCCTCTCGCGGCTCGAGCGCAGCCTCTGCGCCTGGATGGCCGAGAGGCTTGGCCTCGGTGATCAGGCCGGCGGCGTAGCCGCCAGTGGCGGCAGCCTCAGCAATTTGATGGCGTTGGTGGTGGCGCGCCAACAGCGGCAATTGCTGGGAGCGCAAGACGCACTGGTGTTTTGCAGCGCTGATGCGCATGTGTCGATCGCCAAGGCATTGGCGGTGATGGGGCTGCCGCTCTCAGCCCTCCAGCCCATAGCCGTGGATGGCCGTGGCTGCCTCCAGGTGGATCAGTTGGCTGCTCAACTCGATGCCGCCATCGCTGCGGGTCAGCCGGTGCTCGCCGTGGTGGCCACCGCCGGAACCACCGTGCGCGGGGCGATTGATCCGCTGGATCGGGTCGCCCAGATCTGCCGCGCCCGACAGATCTGGCTGCATGTGGATGGTGCCATCGGTGCTGTGTTTGGGCTCAGCTCAAGCCATGCTGATCTAGTGCAGGGTCTGGGATTGGCTGATTCCCTCACAGTGAATCCGCAGAAGCTGCTCGGCATCACCAAGACGTCTTCCTTGCTGCTGCTGCGCCAGCCCGATGCTCTGGCCTCCTGCTTTGCCACCGGCCTGCCCTACATGGAGCCCAGCTGGGCAGAGGCCCATGGTGGTGAGTGCGGTTTGCAGGGCACGCGCCCTGCTGAGGTGCTCAAGCTCTGGCTGGGTCTGCGGCAGCTTGGGCTCACCGGCATCGATCAGGTGCTCAGTGGAGCGATCGAACGCCGCCAGCAGCTGCAGGCTCTGCTTGAGCCCCTGCCCCTGGAGCTGCGCAGCGGCCCGCTTCACCTGCTTGCTTTCACACCCCGGCACCTCTCTGCTGCGGAGGCGGAGCGCTGGTCGCAACAGACGCGCCACCGCCTGCTCGAACGCCAGTTGATGTTGTCGCGGCCGCTTTATCAAGGGCGCCATCACCTCAAGGCGGTGCTGGGCAACCCCCACACCGGCGCTGCCGAGCTCGAGGCTGTGGCCGATGTGGTGGCGGCTTCTCTACCTGCTTCGCTCCCCCTTTGCTGATCCCGCCGCATGAGTGAACCCAAGACCCGCGGCCGCTGGGTGGCCCTTGTGACTGGCGCTATCTCGATCCTGATTGCCGTGGCTTATCTGGTGCTGATCACCGTGCTGGATTCCCGCGGACCTCTGCTGCCCCCACCCCCGGAGGCCATGGGCCTGGGCGCTAGCGCCCCCCCTCCGGCCGCGGTGGCAGCTGCTCCTGCTTTTGCTGACGCTGCAACGGCTCCACCACGCGGTTGAAGGCTGCGCTGAGAAAGCTTTTCAGCGCTGTATCGCGGCGGTTGAGGTCGTACTGGCGCTGGACCACCTCCTGCATGCCGCCATCGCCCCAATCCTGATCCTGCTGGAAGTAGGTGATGAAGCTGCGTCCTGCGACCCGCGTGAGCCAGCCTGCTCCCACGGCCTGCACGGTGCGGCTGAGCAGCAGGACCGGCAGGTTCACGCTCAGAGCAGCGCTGATCAGACCCATCCCGCCTTTGATCACACCCAGGCTTGCCAGGGTGCGCCCAACCGATACCGCCAATTCCTGGGCGGAGCTGCGGCTGAGGCTCACCCCATGGATGCGGCCGATTTCCATCACCATCTGAGCATTCACCGCCGCCGCACCCAGCAAATCGATGCCGGGTAGGGGCGTGGCGGCGATCACACCAGCGCTGATCCAGCTGTAGCGATCCACCACCGCTTCAGCATCCTGCTGGCGTTGGTCGTTCAGCAGCCGCCGCCCCGTCTCGCTGAGGCGGCGGCTTTGCATGAGGATGTTGTCGGCGATGAGCTCTTCGCCATCGCTGTGCAGCACCTGGGCGATGCGGCGCAGCAGCGCATCAAGTTCAGGCTCAGGCTGCAGCGGCTTGCCGCCGGGCATCGGCACCGATTGGGGCGCCGCGCTGGCGGCGATCACGTCGTCTGGGGCGATCCGCCCCTGGCAGCGTCGGCGCAGCAGTGACAGCAGCCGGCGCTCTTCCTCGCTTCCCCGCAGATCGCATTTGTTGAGCACCAGCAGCAGCCGTTTGCCCAGCTGCGCCAGCGCCACAAAAACTTCCTGCTCGGCGGCGCGCAAATCTCCATCCACCACCAGCAGCAGTAGGTCGGCTTCCGCTGCTTGCTGGCGAGCCAGCTGTTCGCGCCGCTGCCCAGCAGCGCCGGCTTCCAGGATGCCGGGGGTATCCACCAGGCGAATGCCGCGGTTGAGGTTCTGCAGGCGCAGCCGATAGCTCACACAGGCATCGGTGGAGCCCATGGCGGCACCCACCCGGCCCACCACATCCTTCAGCAAGGCCCGGATCAGCGAGGTTTTGCCGGCGGAGCCTGTGCCGAACACCACCAGCACCAGATCACCGCGCTCCAGCTCGGCGGCCACCCGTTCGCGCTCCTGCTGCAACGCCTCCCGCTGCACGGCATCGCGGATTCGCTCCAGTAGTTGATCCACCGCCTGCAGCTGCTGGTAAGCAGCCTCCTGGCGGTTGTTCGGCGGTGCTGCGGTGGCGGTTCCTCCGCCAAGGCCTCCACTGCGCTGGCGGCGCCATCCCTCAAGCCATGGCCAGGCCACCCGCGCGATCAGCAAGGCGCCACCGCCAAACAGCAGCAGGGTGAAGGGGCCCACCAGCCAGGCCGGCAGCAGGTAGCTCAGCTGCCAGATCAGGTTGTTGATCGCCTGCAGCACAGCAGTGAACACCACCAGCACCAGCAGGCCCCCACCGATCCAGAGCCAGAGCCTTGCAGGAGCTTTCACAGGTGCCGGGCCTCAGCGCAGGGTGATGCCGCGATCAAGGCTGCCTCGACCGGCTGATCGGATGATCTCGCCCCAGAGCTCTGCCGCCAAGGCGCTGCTGGATCCGGTGGGGGTGTTGTCGTCATTGCCGAGCCACACGCCCATCACCCAGTTTCGGCTGGGTTCTGCTCCGATGAACAGGAGATCGCGGCCGTTGTTGGTGGTGCCGGTTTTGCCCCATTCCTCGCCGCCGATCTGTGCGGCGAGGCCCGTGCCGGAGCGCACCACAGCCCGCAGCATCGACTGCATCTGGCGGGCCTGGGCTTCGCTGAGAACCCGCCGCCCCGGACCCGTGCCCTGGCCCTGCGGCTGGCTGGTGCGGTTGCGCTGCTGTTCGGCATCGGTGAGTTGGCGAATCGTGCTCGGCGGATGCCAGATACCTTGATTGGCCACCGCGGCATAGGCACCGGTGAGTTCAACCAGGCGAACTTCGGCCTGCCCAAGCGCCAGGCCGGGCACCGCCTCAAGCGGTGTGCTGATGCCGAGCTTGCGGGCGGTTTCGATCACCCGATCCAGCCCCACGCGCCTGGCCAGGCGGAGGGCAGCGGTGTTGCTCGAGCTGGCCAGGGCCTGCTCCAGGCTGAGGCTGCCGCCGCAGCTGCTGCGGAAGAGTTGCCCGCCCCATTCCAGTGGACCGCAGCTCACCCGATCGCTGGGTCGCAGACCGAGCTCCAGGGCTGCGAGATAGGGGAAGAGCTTGAAGGTGCTGCCCGGTTGGCGCAGGGCCATGCTCGCCCGGTTGTATTGGCTCTGGCTGTAGTCGCGGCCGCCGGCGATGGCGAGGATGCCGCCGTTGCGGCTGTCAATCAGCACCACTGCACCCTGCTGGGGCCCCGCCTTGGAGCGCAGCAAGGCGCTGAGACGTCGCTCCACCACCTGCTGCAACAGGGGATCGAGATGAGTGCTCACCAAAAAATTGCCTTCCGCCGCAACATCGGCTCCCAGCAGCGCCTCCAGATCCCGCTTCACCTGGTCGGTGTAGAAGGGCAGCGGTCGAGCGGCCTGCTCAAGGCCCGCGCCGCAGGCCTGGGGCGCTAGCAGCAGGGGTTGGCGCCTGGCGCTCCTGGCCCGCTGCGGGCTGAGTCGCCTTGCTTCCACCATCTTCAGCAGCACCCGATTGCGGGAATCGAGCGCCGCCTGCGGTTGGGTGCAGGGATTGAAGCCATTGGGCGACGGAAGCAACCCCACCAGCAGCGCCGCCTGCTCCAGGGTGAGATCGCTTGCAGGCCGGGCGAAGTAATGGCGGGCGGCGTCTTCAAAGCCCCAACCCACCCCCAGATAAACCCGATTGAGGTAGGTGAGGAGCACATCACGCTTGCTGTGGCTGGCCTCCAGTTGCAGTGCCACCAGCAATTCGCGCCACTTGCGGCCCAAGGTGTCACCACGACCCACGGTTTCGGGATGCACGCTCCGTGCGAGCTGTTGGGTGAGGGTGCTGCCCCCCTCGAGCACGCGCCCACCGCTGAGGTTGGTGAGCAGGGCCCGGGCGGTGCCGATCGGATCAATGCCGGGGTGCCACCAGAAGCGGTTGTCCTCACTCGCCAGCAGCGCGCTGATCAGCTCCGGAGGAAAGCGGTTGAGATCGTTCTGCTCGCGGTGCTGAACCGATTCAGCAGCCATCAACGGCCGATCGGCTCCATCGAACAACAGCAGGGGCCCGCGGCTCGCCCCAAGGCCAGCCCCCATCGGAACCTGCAGCCGACCGACACCCAGTAGGGCCAGGCCGCTGGCGGCTACCACCGCAGCAGCAGCACTGCACCACTGCCGCACCAGCAGCCAGGGCCGTTGCGCCGGTTGATGAAACACCAGTTCAGCGGCACCCTCCGCACCGGTTGGAGCCATGCGGATGCGATCGCCATCACAGAGCAGCAGCTGCTGGATGCGGCGTCCGCGCCACCAAAGTCCATTGGTGGAGTTCAGATCGGTGAGCAGCCAGTGGCCGCACACCCACTCGATCAACGCATGTTGCTGGCTCACCCCGGCAGCCTGGATGGAGAGTTCAGCGGCCGGGTCACGGCCGATTCGATAGGTACCGGGCTGGAGCTGCCTCCTCTGTTCGCCTTGGCCAAGGCTGCTCCAGCGCAGTTCAGCGGGCCGGGCGGCCATGACGCCCATCCTTGCGGCGCAGCAGATCGATCAGCAGGCAGACCACCGCCAGATTGATCGCGGTGTCCGCCAGGTTGAACACGGGAAACTGCACCGGCACGAATTCCAGAAAATCCACCACGCTCCCGAGCCGCCAGCGATCAAGCCCGTTGCCGATCGCTCCACCGAGCAGCAGCCCTAGGCCCAGGCTCTGCCAGCGGCTGAGGGCCCCGCTGGTCTGAATCCAGAGCACCAGGCCCACGGCCACGGCCGCACTCACAAGACCAAGGCCAAAGGCATTGCCCTCCAACATGCTGAACGCCGCGCCGGTGTTGAACACCAGCCGCTGTTGCAGCAGGCCTGGGAGCAAGGGTTGAACGCCTCGTCCGCTGAGCTGCTGCAGAGCCACGAGCTTGCTCAGTTGATCGCTCACCACCACGGCCAGGGCGATGAGATACACCGGCCGGATCATGATTCCAGCAGCAGCACACGCCGCAAGCCCAGGGCCAGCACGGCCACCGCGCAACACAGCAGCAGCTGCGGCACGAGCGGGCCAATGCTGTAGCTGATCAGCAGCTGAGGGAGGGCACCATTCCAGCGGCCCACCAGGCCCCCAAGCAACAGATTGGCCAGGCCGCAGAGCTGCAGCACCAGCAGCCCCAGCATGGCGGCGCCGGTGAGGCTCAGCAGGTTGTCCATGCCGTTCTGGCGGGCCAGACGGCCCGTGAGCCAGGCCGCCGGCAGGAAGCCGGCGAGATAGCCAAAGCCAGGGTCGAGCAGGTAGTTCACCCCGCCACCGGCCTGGAACACCGGCAGTTGAAAAAGGCCAAGGCTGATGTAAGCCACACCCGCCAACATGCCGGAGCGGGCACCGCACACCAGGGCGGTGAGCAACAGGGCCGGCACCTGCAGGGTGATCGGCAGCAGGATCAGGCTGAATCCACTGGGCCCCAGCCCGGGCAGGGCCGCCTGCACCAAACCGCCACACACGATCAGCAAGAGGCCTGCGATGGCACCGCTCCAGTTGGTGAGGGCTCGCACGAAGGGCCGGTTGCTGCACCCATCCTGCAGGAGAGTGGTGGTCTTGCAAGCGAATGTGTCGCCATGACCGACCATCCAACCCCGACTGTCCCGTTCGCTGTGGGCAGTCGCGTACGCCTGCGCGAACTTCCCTCGTATCTCAAGAGCGCCGATCCGATGCCGATGCTGCGTCCGCCTGATCTGGTGGATGCGCAGGAAGAAGGTGAGGTGGTTGGCTTACGGGCCCTGGAGCAGCTGGCGGTGCGTTTCCGCCGGGGCACATTCTTGCTCGAAGCCCGGCAGCTGGAGGCCGTCAGGCCTTAGCAGCGCCACTCAGGCTTTCATTGAGGTCGTCACTGAGGCTGTGGGCGTGCCACACCGCTTCCGCCTGCTTGAGTGCTGCTGAGGGGCCGCACAGGCTGAGACTTGGCTGAGTTAGCAGCTCCCGTGCTGCCTCCAGCAGCTGTTCAGGCGAAAGCTCGGCAGCATCCCGCAGGCTGCGATCGGCGAAATCAAAGGGCAGGCCATGGCCAAGCACCAGGGCATGGCGATCGGCGATCTGGCTGCTGGTTTGACGGCCAAGCGCTTCCTGGCCGCGGAACTTGGCCAGGGCCAGCTCCAGATCTGCGGGGCTGATCGCCTGATCGAGCAGCCGTTGCCATTCGCTCAGCAGCTCGTGGGTTGCCTCCGCCGCTCGATCACTGCTGGTGGAGAGATGAAACACAAAGGGCGCATCTCCGAGCCGTGCCGGGTAGTGAACGCCCACGTCGTAGGCGAGGCCGTGCTCCTCCCGCAGCGCCACAAACAACCGGCTCGACATACCCACCCCCAGGTGGCAGTGGAGCAGCCTTAGGGCCAGAGCATGGGGTGCTCCCAGCGGCGTGGTGCTGGCCCCGAGCATTAGCACCAGTTGCTCGGTGTCGTCGTTGCTGCAGGCCAGCTTTGGCTGCTTCAGGCCTGCTGGGCCTGACTTGCGCTGCGGCGCGCTGCAGGGCCATGCCTCGTCGCTCAGGCCTGAGAGCAGCCACGGTTCGGCTTCGGCGGGCAGTTCACCCGCTAGCACCAGCACTGCCCCTGAACGGCCATAGCCGCTCGCCAGCTGCTTGAGCTCCGGCCTGCCGATCGCTTTGAGGTCGGCTTCAACCCCGAGGGCATCGTGGCCGTAAGGCCCATCGCCGTAGATCAGGCCACGCAGCTGGTCGTGGGCCAGTTGGAACGGGTCTTCCTTCTGCCGCTGCAGCGTTTGCAGATTGAGCTGACGCTCTAGATCAATCTGGTCGTCCACCAGCCATGGCCGCCTCACCATCTGTAGAAGCAGCGGCAGCAGGGCTTCGGCATCGCTGCTGGCGCACTTGAGGCTGATCAAGGTGCCGTCTTCTGACGCTTCACAGCGCAGCCCGGCACCGCAACCCTCCACCAAATCAGCCAGGGCATCACCGCTGAGATCGCCGCAGCCGCGGCTCAACACGCCGGCCAGCAGCTGCGCGGCACCGCGCTGGCCGCTGCGATCGCCGCTGCTGCCTCCCCGCATCCACAACTTGGCCGAAAGAATCCCTGCCCCCGGCCGATCCATCAGCCAGAGCGGGCATCCACCAGGCAGCACCCGCGACTGAACTGCGCTCTCCTTCATGCCGGCACCGCCTCCAGACAGAAGGCCAGATCGGGATGCAGCAATGGAATCACCTCCCGGCTGAGCCGCTCGCTGTTCCAACCCTCGAGCCATTCCAGCGGGCGCTGCAAATTGTGGCGCCTGCCCCACAGCTGGCTATTGCCCACCATCGCGGCCACCGAGCCGGCGACCTCCAGGCTGAAGCGGTAGCCGTTCCCCACCAGGCGTTTGGCCCGATCCAGCTCCGCCGGCTTGGGTGCATGCTCGATTAGCTCCAGCAACACCTGGCGCACCTGCTGTTCCACCGCCGGCAGCTGCTCGGGTTCGCACACCGCTTCCAGCAGCACCAGACAGCCCGACTCGAGCACGTTCAGGTCGAGATCGATACTTTCCACCAGGCGCAGACGTTCGCGCAGCTGCTCCACCAGGCGGCTGCGCCGACCCTCCGCCAGCAGGGTGGTGAGGAGATCGCCGCCCATCACGCTGTCTTGATCGGCAGCACCCGGCAGCTGCCAGGCCATCAGCAGCCGCGCCGCTTCCAGTCGCGCCAGTCCGATCTGATCGCGGCCTGGCTTGAGCTGCAACACGGGCACAGTCGCCAGCGGCTCCGAGGGCTTGAGCGCAGCCAGGGGGGATTGGTTTAAGCGCGTCTCTAGCTCCAGCCCAGCCAGTGGCCCTGCCAAGGAGAGGCAGCAGCGATCAGCCCGGTAGTGCCGCCGGTGGAAGCCGGCCATTGCTTCGGGGGTGTGGGCCTCCAGGGCCTCACGCCGCCCCAGGATCGGCAGCCCGTAGGGATGGCTGCCGCAGGCCTGCCGCAACAGCTCCTGGAACGCCACCTCTTCCGGTTGGTCTTCACTCTGGGCGAGCTCTTCGAGCACCACTTGGCGCTCCATCGCAAAGTCGCCTCCATCGAGGCGTGGATGCAGCACCAGATCCAGCAGCAGATCCAGCGCCTCAGGTGCTGCCTGGGGCGGGATCAGTACGTGGTAATGCACATCATCGAAACCGGTGGCGGCATTGCTGTTGCCGCCCAGGGCTTCCACCTTCAGGTCGAACTCACCGGCGTCGAGCTTCTCGCTTCCCTTGAACACCATGTGCTCGAGGAAATGCGCCAAGCCCGATTCAGCATCGCTTTCACAGGCACTCCCGGCGCGGCACCAAAGGTCGAGGCACACCACCGGCGCCTCGGGCAGTTCGATCTGCACCAGGCTCACGCCGTTCTTGAGCTGGTGGCGCCGCGGGTCCGGCAGGGGCGGGGTCGATAGACCGGGCAACGCGGGCAACGGATCGAGCGCTGTTTCTGAGCCTTCATTCTGCTGTCAGGATCAGCAGCCTGTTTCCCAGGACCACCGATGAGTTCAGCCGCGTTGGGAATTCATCCGCTGGTGGATGCACTGGCGGATCAGATCCGCCAGAGCTGGCATCAGTTGCCTGGCCTGCAGCCATTGGCTGTGGATCCGGAGCTGGAAGCGATCAGCGGCAGCCTCGATGGCGAAGCGCTGTTCATTCGCAATGAGCTGCGCCAGTGCCAGGGCCTGCGCAAGCTCCACCTCGAGACGGCACGCCTGGGGGCTGGTTTGCAAATCCTGCACTGCGTGTATTTCCCCGATCCCCGCTACGACCTGCCGGTGTTCGGTGCCGACATCGTGGCGGGCCGCGGTGTGGTGTCGGCCGCGATTGTGGATCTCTCGCCCGTCACCGGTGCGCTGCCCGAAGCCGTGGCTCAGGGGTTGTCCGCGTTGCCCCAGCGCAGCTTCAGCCAGGAGCGTGAGCTGCCGGAGTGGGGAACGATCTTTTCTCCCTATGTGCGCTTCGTTCGCCCAGCCGATCAGGAGGAGGAGCAGCAGTTCATCGGTGTCGTGGGCGACTTTCTGCAGGTGCTCAGCGCGGCATGCCGGGCCGCGCAACCGCAGCCGATCGATCACCCGGATACCGTGAAACGGCACGAAGGTCAGCTCTCCTATTGCCGGCAGCAGAAGCGCAACGACAAGACCAGGCGAGTGCTGGAGAAGGCCTTCAACCCTCTCTGGGCAGATCGTTATATCGAGGAGCTGCTCTTCGACGATCCGCAGCCTCTGGCTTGATGCGTCGCCCTTGGCTGATTGCCGCCAGCACCCTGCTGGTTGTGGTGCTGGCGGTGGCTGTGTCCCGCCGCTCCACGCCCAGAGCTTCTGCTCCCGTTCCGGCTGCGGCCACGGCGCCGCGGCTCGAAGCTGTGTCCGCCCTGGGAACGTTGCTTCCCGCCGGAGATGTGCGCCGCCTGGCGGCTCCCACCAGTGCCATGGGGGGCAGTCCGCGGCTGCTCAGCCTCGCTGTAGAAGAGGGCCAGCGGGTGAAGCAGGGTCAACTGCTGGCCACTTTTGACAGCCGCCCCAAACTGCTGGCTGATCTGGCAGCGCTGCAGGCCCGCATCGCCAGCCTGCAGGGGCAAATCCGCCTGCAGAACCGCGAGATTGAGCGTTATCAGAGCGCGGCGAGCTCAGGTGCGGCGGCCATGGTGCTGCTGGAGGAAAAAAAAGATGAGCTCGTGAAGCTTCAGGGCCAGTTGCGGGAAGCCGTGGCCCAGCGCCAGGGCCTGCAAGTGGACTTGGCCGACAGTGAACTGCGCGCTCCCCTGGCGGGCACCGTGCTCAAGATTCACAGTCGTCCTGGAGAGCGCCCCGCCAATGACGGCGTGCTGGAGCTTGGTGCCGGCGATCAGATGGAAGCCGTGGCGGAGGTGTACGAGAGCGACATCAACCGCGTGAAGCAGGGCCAAATGGTGTTGCTGGTGAGTGAAAACGGTGGATTCAGCGGCAGCCTCCAGGCACGCGTGATCCGGATTTCACCCCAGGTGCGCCAGCGGGCGGTGCTCTCCACCGACCCCACCGGCGACGCCGATGCGCGCGTGGTGGAAGTGCGCTTGGCCCTGGATCCGGCTGATGCGGCCAAGGTGCGCGATTTGGCTGGTTTGAAGGTGATCGCCCGCTTCACCCCGTGATCCAGCAGCCCGTGCGCGCGCAACCCATGGGGGTTCAACGCTGGCTGGCTGGCCTCTGGCAGCGCCGCGGCATTCCCCTGTCGTGGCTGCTGCTCACCCGCCAGCCCGTGCGGCTTGCTGTGGCATTAGCCGGCATCAGCTTCGCGGGAATCCTGATGTTCATGCAGCTGGGGTTCCGCGACGGACTGTTTGATGCCAGCGTCACCATCCACCGGCTGTTTGATGCCGATCTTGTGCTGATCAGCCCGCGCTCCACCAGCTCGGTAAGCATGGCTGGCTTCCCCAAGCGCCGGCTTGTGCAGGCGATGGCGGCACCGGAGGTGGAAGGGATCACGCCGGTGCACTGGAACCTGCTGCTCTGGCGCAACCCCGAAACCCGAGGCACTCGTTCAATCCTCACCCTCGGCTTTGAGCCCAACGATCCTCTGTTCACCGATCCGAGCCTGGCGCCGAAAGCCCGTTTGCTTACCCAGAAGGGCCGGGTGCTGTTCGATGAGCAATCCAGGCCGGAATTCGGCCCGGTGGCGTCATGGTTCAAGGCCGGTCGCACCGTGGAGAGCGAGATTGCTGGCAAGCGCGTGCGTGTGGCTGGCTTGGTGGGCCTTGGCACCTCGTTCGGCGCCGACGGCAACCTGCTCACCAGCTCTGAAACGTATCTCGAGCTACTGCCCAACACCCCCCCGGGCAGCATTGAGGTGGGGCTGATCCGCTTGAAGCCGGGGAGTGACCCTGAGGAGGTGGCCAAGCGGCTTCAGGCCCAGTTGCCGAGCGATGTGACCGTGCTCACCAAGCAAGGCTTCATCGCCTTCGAGCAGAACTACTGGCGCACCAGCACCTCAATCGGCTTCATCTTCACCTTGGGCGCAGCCATGGGCTTCGTTGTGGGCTGCGTGATCGTGTATCAGGTGCTCTATTCCGATGTGAGTGATCACCTACCGGAATACGCCACCTTGATGGCGATGGGATACAAGCTGATCAGCCTGCTTGGCGTGGTGGCACGCGAAGGCCTTCTGCTGGCGGCTTTTGGCTACCTGCCTGCCTATGCCGCCGGCCAGGGGCTGTATCTCCTGGTGCGCAATGCCACCCAGCTGCCGGTGTACATGGACACCTCCCGCGCGGTGACCGTGTTCACCATGATTCTGTTGATGTGCATGGCTTCCGCTGGCCTGGCCATGCGGCGCCTGGCGGATGCCGATCCCGCGGAGATCTTCTGAGCACCATGGCTGCCGCAGCTGCGATTGATGTTCAGGGACTCTGCCATTGGTATGGCAGCGGCAGCATGCGGCGTCAGGTGCTGCAGGGCGTGAACCTGCAGGTGGCTGCCGGTGAGGTGGTCCTGCTCACAGGCCCATCCGGTTGCGGCAAAACCACCCTGCTCACCCTCGTGGGCGCCCTGCGGCAGGTGCAGCAGGGATCAGTGCGGGTGCTCGGCCAAGATCTGCAGGGGGCCGGTCGCCGCGAACGCCAGCAGTTGCGGCGCTCGATCGGAATGATTTTTCAGGGCCACAACCTGCTGCGTTGTTTGACGGCCGAGCAGAACGTGCAGATGGGATCGGATCTGCTGCCGCGATTGAGCTACCGCGCTCGCCGCGATCAGGCGCGCGAGTGGCTGCGCGCCGTGGGCCTCGGTGATCAACTCAACAAATTGCCCCACGATCTCTCGGGCGGCCAGAAGCAACGGGTGGCCATTGCCCGTGCCTTGGCCGCGCGGCCGCGCCTGCTGCTGGCGGATGAACCCACGGCGGCGCTGGATTCCAAAACGGGCCGTGAAGTGGTGGAACTGCTGCAGCGCCTGGCCCGCGAGCAGGGTTGTGCGGTGTTGATGGTCACCCACGACCCCCGCATCCTCGATATCGCCGATCGCTTGGTGCGGATGGAGGATGGTCAGCTCAGCGAAGCTGAACCGATGGGTCTGGTCACCAGCGGATGAACGCCATTCAGTAGTGTGGTGATTACCCAAAAGTTCCAGCCGTCTCGATGGCCAAACGCCGCAACCTCAAGAAAGAAAAGCAGGAGCGCAACCGCGCCTACGCCCGCAAATTCAAGAAGCGCAAGCTCCGCAACGACGGCCGCGGTGAAGGCGCAGGCAATGGCGTGACCGGAACAGCCAACAACGGTGGCGCTGCCGACTGATCGCTTCACACGAGAGCGTCAAGTGGGGATCCTGCGGGGTCCCCTTTTTTGTCACTGCTCCAGCTCCCATCTGGCCTGACCCCTCCGCCGCGCCATGTTTCTCAGCGTCGTCATCCCCACCTACAACCGGCTGCCGATCCTGGAGAAGTGTCTGCGGGCGCTGGAGCAGCAGCAGCTGGAGGCACCGATCAGCGCCTATGAGGTGGTCGTTGTCGACGACGGCTCCACCGATGACACGGTGAACTGGCTGCTGCGCAACGGCCACACCTTTCCGCACGTGCGCCTGGTCCAGCAAGACCATGGCGGGCCGGCGGAAGGTCGCAATCGGGGTGTGGATCACGCCCGCGGGGATGTGATCGTGTTTATCGACAGTGACCTGGTGGTCACGGAGAGCTTTCTGATCAGCCACGCGCGCCGTTTGGAGCAGACCTGGCAGCAGCGCGGCGATCGGCTCTGCTTCACCTATGGCGCGGTGATCAACACCGCCAATTTCGACGATCCCACCAGCGAGCCCCACAAGCTCAGCGATCTCTCCTGGGCCTATTTCGCCACGGGCAACGTGGCGATTGATCGCGAGGTGCTGGAGCGCAGCGGCCTGTTCGATACCCGCTTCCGCCTCTACGGCTGGGAAGATTTGGAGCTGGGCGAACGGCTGCGGCGCATGGGGGTGGTGCTGGTGCGCTGCCCCGAAGCGGTGGGCTACCACTGGCATCCGCCCCTGAGCCTCGAGCAGGTGCCCCGCCTGATCGCTGTGGAAGGGGAGCGGGCGAAAATGGGGCTGGTGTTCTACCGGAAGCACCCCACCCGGCGGGTGCGTTTCATCATTCAGCTCACCGTGATGCACCGGCTGCTGTGGGAGCTGCTCACCCTCGGCGGCCTGCTGAATGAGCGCAGCCTGCGGCCGCTACTTGCCTGGTTGATTCGCCGCGGTCAGCCGGGCTTGGCGATGGAGCTGCTGCGGCTCCCGCTCAACCGTATCGGTGTGCGGGCGCTCTACCGCGAGGCGCGCGCCGAGGGCCTGGCCTGAGCGAAGTGCAGCACTGCCATTTGGTAGGGTCACTAGGTTCATTCACACCGCACACCTGCATGTTTCGGGTGACCCGTTCGCGGAGTCCCT
>VFQS010001610.1_pt1 | contig 20284 bp, 22 predicted proteins | sample 3512361 | NCBI WGS metagenome assembly VFQS01 (sample SAMN10412375, study PRJNA504923) | tailings metagenome | isolation source: Relicate 1 Philex TSF3 active mining | place: Philippines
TGGTCGCGAGCGAGAAAATCGGATGCTCCATCGAGGCCATGTCATCCTTGGGGATCGCGTCAAGAACATCGCAAATGAACAGATCGGGATCGGGATAACGAACCGGCAACAGGGGAGGGCGTCCCTCCGCGCCGTTCGGGGTTTCGATGACGGCAAGCGGAAGTTCGGGGTTTCGTTGACGGTCAGGCTCGATTCGGGGTTTCATTGACGGCCAATCTAGATTCGGGGTTTCATTGACGCAACGGAAAAGTTCGGGGTTTCATTGACGGTCGCCCATGATTCGGGGTTTCGTTGACGCAGATTCGGGGTTCTGGAGTCAGTAGATTCGGGGTTCCGTTGACGGGCAAGGCCAAAAAACGCCCGATTCAGTCAATATTATCAATGCGTTGTGGAATCGCCAAAATCCCGTAACACAACTCTTTAACCCATATATTAACACTAGGCCGACCTGCGGATAACTTTGGCCGCAAAGCAAATCTGATACCGCAGCGTCGTGGTTTCACCCACCAGTGTCCCGCCAGATCGGACAGCTTGTCCCGATTTTCGGGACAGCGGCAGCGCGACTCACCGGCGCAGCGCTTCAGGCACAATCAGAAAGAAGAAAAGCGCCGCCTCTTGGGGCTTCGCCCCGCCGGCTCGCGGCCTTCGGCCGCCCCGGATCGCTAAAGCGATCCTCCCACCCGGCATCCCCATGATGAGCCGGCTCCGCCGGCACGCTTTTGTTGGTGTGAGGATCGTTTAAACGCTACACCCCTATCGCAACCACAGCACCAGCGGCACCGTCGCAATTGGCTTTCCAGAAAAGCCAGGCGGATAGGGTGGCAATAGACCCGAGAGGACAGGGCGGGCGGAAACGTCGCCGCAGGAGCGATTTCCGGACCGCTGGGCCTCATTCCAGACATTCGGCTGGGTTGTGAGGGCGCGTGCCCCATGTCGCTCTACGGGCTTCCCAAGCGGCCGATTTCTGGAAAGTTAGATCCTCGCCATTCACCCGTCGCGCGAACGATCCAGACCGGCTATATCGGATCGGCCCAACGGCACGATCGCGGCCGGACCCGCCGTGGCTGCTAACGCGGCGGGTCCAATCATGCTTTATCGAATTTCCCGGCGAACTCGCGATCGGCAAAATAAGCGAGCTTGGTCGCGATGATCGGGCGCTGGCCGGCAAGGAACAGGAGCTGCAAATCGGACGGCATCGCGCGAACCTCATCGGGGGCGCGGCCGACATGCTGGGTGCCGAAGGATATGCCGGTTTCTTCGGCATCGAGCGCGCGGCTCATCGTCTCGAACACGACCGTCTCCTGGCCGAGCAGATCGGAGACGAGTTTCGCGCTGTCGTGATCGTTGACGCCGAACACCTGCAGGACGCCGGCGTTCGACAGGAAGGTGCCGGCGCGGCGCTCATAGGTGGCGCGGAGCTGATGCACGTCCTGCAGGATCGGCCAGAGCTGGATGCCGTAGCCCGCCATCAGGCCCATCGCGCGTTCGACAGGTTCGAGGCGACCGAGCGCGGCGAACTCATCGAGCAGGAACAGGACGGAGCGGGCAGGGGAGGCCGGGGCGCGCGCCAGATCGGTCAACCCTTGCGCGACCATCAGCCGCAACCAGCGGGCATAGGTGGCGAGCCGATCGGGCGGCAGGACAAGGAACACGCTCGCCGGCGATGCCTTCACATCGGCGAACGCGAAATCGGACTGCCCCAGCACCGCCGTCATGCGCGGGCTATCGAGAAAATGGGTATGGCGCTGCGCGGCCGACAGCACGCCAGCGCTTCGCGATCGGATTTGCCAAGGTGGCGATTGGCGGCGCGCGCGACCAGGCCGCCGCTGCCTTGCATCGCTTCGAGCAGGGCGATGAAGGCGGCGGGCGCAAGGGTCAGATGGTCGCGCAGCGTGGCGAGGGTGCGGGTCGCGGGCGGCTCGCTGGCGACGATATGGAGGATCAGGCCGGCGATCAGCGCCTTGGCTTCCTCGTTCCAGTGCGCCTCGCCCGCTTCGCCGGGAGCGTCATAGACCAGCGCGTCGGCGAGGGTCATGGCGTCGTCGGCGAGATCGAGGCCGACAGGGTCGATGCGATCCAGAGGATTGAACGCGGCCGAGGGCAGGCCGGTGACGCCGAAGGGATCGAGGACATTGACCGGGCCGAACCGCCTGCGCTGGCGCGCGGTGACGCGGGCATTCTCGCCCTTGGGGTCGATGCACACCACGGAGCCGGGATAGTCGATCAGGTTGGGAATGATCGTGCCCACGCCCTTGCCGGTGCGCGTGGGCGCGATCGTCAGCAGATGGGCGAAGCCGAGCAGAGAACGCAGCACGAATTGCATGCCGCCGGCGAGCACGATGCCGACGATCAGGAACAGGATCGCGACCCGGAACAGATGGCGGATGAGCGCGATCGGGCTGAGGGTCAGGGCCGTGATCGCCCATATCGGATTCTGGCGCGATATGCGGGCGAGGTTGCGGATCGCGCGGCCGAGCTGGCGCAGCCAGTCCATCGTCGGGTCACTTTGCCGCGAGGGCGAAATCCACCCGCACGGTGACGATGTTCGCGTTGGTGCCGGCCATCATCGGGGGGCCCTGCTCAGCCTGCACTGCCACGACAGGGGGCGGGGCGACCATGCGCGCGTCCATCTCCGCCATCTGCGGCATGTAGCCGCCCTGCCCACCGTCGCGGATCGACAGCACGCGCGTGACGCGCAGATTGGCGGCGGCGGCATAGGCGTCAGCCTTGGCGCGCGCCGCCTTGAAGGCGAGGCCATAGGCCCCGAGGTTGGCCTTTTCGGGATCGGCGACCGAGAGGTTGGGGCCGGAGACGATATTGGCGCCCGCAGCCGTCACGGCCGCGATGGCCTCGCTCACCCGCCTGGTGTCGCGGACCCGCACGGCGACGCTGTTGCTCGCCTCATAGCGGCCCTTGTTCGCGCCGTAGTCGATCCGGTTGACCGAGAGGTTGCGGGTCTGGATGTCGCGCTCGGGAATGTTCAGCCGGCCAAGCGCGGCGGTGATCTTGTTCATCGTTTCGGCATTGCGGGCGCTGGCGGCCTGCGCGTCGCCGGCGATGCTGGACAGGCCGGCGGTGAACAACGCCTGGTCGGGCGTGGCTTCGGCGCGGCCCGTGCCGGTGACGGTCAAGACCGTTTCGTCGCGATCGACACCGCGAGGATCGGGCGCGGCCGACGAGCAGCCGGCCAGGAGAGCCAGCGCGGCCAGAGAGATGAGGGGCGTGCAATTCGGGTTCATGGTTCGGCTCCGATGGACAGGGGCGTGATCGCCAGCGCCGGATCGGCGTCGGGATGATCGAGCAGCTTGAGGACGATCGCGGTGGCGAGGGGAGGGGGCACGGCTTCCTCGCGCAGCATGTCGAACAGCGCCGCGTCGTCGGGCGACAGCGCCATGCCTTCGATCGCAAGATTGGCGCGGGCTTCGGTATCGTCCTCGCGCCACATGGCGACCTCGACCAGGCTGCCGCGCCTGAACTTGAGCGCGCGGACCTCGCGCCGGATCGCTTCAACGTCCAGTGCGGGCTTGGCGGTCCGCCGCATCATGCCCGGTCCCCGTCGAGCACGCTCAGCGCGTCGAGCAAGGCTCCCATGCCATCCTCCGTGGTCATTGCCCCGCCAAGCGCCCACCATGCCGCCCGCCGGTGACGATCGCCGACAGGGTAGCGCTTGTTGAAGCGGCGGGCTTCGCCAGCGAGCGCGGCGACCATCGCCTTGTCCTCGCGCCACGACCGGCCTTGCCAATGCGTAAGGCGGGCATCGCAATCGGCCCAAAGCGAGTCCTCTCCCTGCATGGAAGTCGAGGCGAGCAGATCGTGCAGGTAAGGGAAGCGTTCGCGGGCCATCAGGCGATGCACACGCACATCGCCATCATGCACCCAATGGACCAATCGGCCCGCATGGGGCGGCGGCGGTGGCGGGTAATGGCTCGACATAAATTGCACCTTGTCCGCTCGGTCAGAAACCAGTCGATGATGAAGTTCCATCAGGCCGGCCCACTCGCTTCCGCTTCCGCGTCGAACGCACGACGGCCGCGCCGCTTCCAGAGGGCAAGCGCGCTGCCGTCCTCGCGCGCCTTTGCCGCCGCTTCGAGCAGCGCGCCGTAGAGGGTGGCGCGATCGTCGTCGGCGAGATCGACGAGGCCGGCTTTCTGGACGAGGCCGCCCAGCTCGATCAGGTGACGAGTGCGTTCCCGGCGTTGCACGACCCATCCTCTCGTATCGGTGCGGCGCTGCCCGACCTCAGCCCTGCGAACTGCCTGCGCCAGCTTCGCCTGCGCCGCCATCGTCGCTCGCAGCGCCGCGCCCGCCCTTGCGCCCGCGCCGTTGAAAGAAGGCGACGCCCTTCGCGCGCCATGCCTCCTTTCCTTGCGTGTTCGCTTCCACGGCGGCGACAAGCGCGCCGGCGAGCGTTTCGAGATCGAGCGCATCGGCTCCGGTTGCCGTCACCAGCTCGCCAAGCTGCTGCACCTTACGAGCCTTGAGCGCCTTGGCTTTGTCTCCAAGCGCCCGCAGCTCGGCGTCATAGTCGCGCGTCTTTCGCATATTCTCTCCCTCGCGCCCGAAATGGAAGCCTCAGCGTAGCACGCTCGCGTTGGCAGGACAGCGGTTCCAGCAAGAAATGCGGCGAAGTCAATCACGCGAACGGCAGAGAGTGTGAGTGCGCGCTTATACGTTGTTGCCGACGTGCGCTAAGAAGGGCAGTATAGCGGCTGTCATGGCGATCTACCATTTCTCGGCCAAGGTCATCAGCCGCGCTAACGGATCGAGCGCGGTTGCGTCGGCTGCCTATCGTTCGGCATCCGAGCTGCACGATGACCGACTTGGGCGCGACCATGATTTCTCGAACAAGGCCGGCGTCGTCCATTCGGAAATCCTGTTGCCCGAGGGCGCACCGGAGCGCTTAAACGATCGCACAACCTTGTGGAACGAGGTCGAGGCCGGCGAGAAGCGCAAGGACGCGCAGCTTGCTCGCGAGGTTGAGTTCTCGATTCCGCGCGAGCTGGACCAGAAAGAGGGCGTCAGCCTTGCGCGCGATTTCGTCGAAAAGCAGTTCGTCGAACGCGGCATGGTGGCCGACCTCAATGTGCATTGGGACATGGGTAAGGACGGGCAAGCAAAACCCCATGCCCATGTCATGTTGTCGATGCGCGAAGTCGGGCCGGAGGGCTTCAGCCAGAAGGTGCGCGAGTGGAACTCGACGCAGCTCTTGCAGGGGTGGCGCGAGGCGTGGGCGGATCATGTCAATGAGCGCCTGGCGGAGCTGAATATAGACGCTCGGATCGACCATCGGACGTTGGCGGCGCAGGGCATCGAGCTTGAGCCGCAGCACAAGATCGGCCCCGCGGGATCGCGGCGGCTGGAGCGTGGCGAGGACGCCGAGCGCGCCGACGATCATCTGCGCATCGCGCGCGAGAACGGCGCGAAGATCATTGCCAGGCCGGAGATCGCGTTGGACGCGATCACGCGGCAGCAGGCGACGTTCACCACCCGCGACCTCGCGATGTTCGTCCACCGCCACAGCGACGGCAAGGAGCAGTTCGATTCCGCGATGAGCGCGGTACGCTCCAGCCCTGAGCTGGTGGCGCTCGGACAGGACGGGAAGGGCCAGGAACGGTTCACCTCGCGCGAGATGATCGCGGTCGAGCAGCGGTTGGAACGCGCTGGCGATCAGCTTGCGGAGCGTTCCGGGCATGGCCTCCCGGCGGCATCGCTATCAAGGGGGTTGAACACCGCCGGGAGTGGCGGCCTGACACTCGGTGGGGATCAGCAGGCCGCTCTGGAGCATATAGGGAGGAGCGGCGATCTTGCCATCGTTGTGGGCTATGCCGGGACCGGCAAGTCGGCGATGCTCGGCGTTGCGCGCGAAGCGTGGGAGCGCGAGGGCTATACCGTGCGTGGGGCGGCGCTGTCGGGAATCGCGGCCGAGAATCTGGAAGGCGGCTCGGGCATCGCCTCGAGGACGATCGCCAGTCTCGAGCACGCATGGGGGCAGGGGCGCGAGCAGCTTGGGCCGCGTGACGTGCTGGTGGTGGATGAGGCGGGCATGATCGGCTCGCGGCAGATGGAGCGGGTGCTGGCGGCCGCGCGCGATGCCGGCGCCAAGGTGGTGCTCGTCGGCGATCCCGAGCAGTTGCAGGCGATCGAGGCGGGGGCGGCGTTCCGGTCGCTTGCGGAGCGGCATGGCTGGGCCGAGATCACCGAGATACGCCGGCAGCGCGAGGAGTGGCAGCGCGACGCCACCAAAGCCCTCGCCACGGGTCGCACCGGCGAGGCCGTCCATGCCTATAAGGCGCACGGCATGGTCCATGCGGCCGAGACGCGCGAGGCTGCGCGGGGCGCACTGGTCGATGGCTGGGATCGCGCGCGCCAGGCCGATCCGGACAAGAGCCGGATCATTCTCACCCACACCAATGCCGAGGTGCGCGAGCTGAATCAGGAAGCGCGCGAGCGGGTGCGCGCGTCGGGCGAGTTGGGCAAGGACGTGGGCGTTACCGTCGAGCGCGGCAAGCGCGAGTTCGCGACCGGCGATCGGGTCATGTTCTTCCGCAACGACCGCGGCCTTGGCGTGAAGAACGGCACGCTCGGCACGATCGAGCGCGTCGGGCCTGAGGGCATGGGGGTGAAGCTGGACGATGGCCGCACGGTGGCCTTCGACCTCAAGGACTATGCCCATGTCGATCACGGCTATGCCGCGACCTTCCACAAATCGCAGGGGGTGACGGTCGATCGCGCGCATGTGCTGGCGACGCCGGGGATGGACCGGCACAGCGCCTATGTGGGCCTGTCGCGGCACCGTGACGGGGTGCAGCTTCATTATGGTCGCGACGACTTCGCCGATCAGCGCCAACTCACCCGCACGCTGTCGCGTGAGCGCGCCAAGGACATGGCGGGCGACTATGCGAAGCCCGAGCAGGACCAGGCCCGCGCGTTCGCCGAGCGGCGCGAGATCCGGTTCCCGGAACGCGCGCGGGAGATGGTCAGGCAGGTGCAGGCTAAGGCGCGGGGCATGTTCGCCGGGTTCAAGCCGAAACCGGCATCGCCCGAGCTGGCAGAACGCGACGGCAAAGAGGAGCCGATTAACACCTGTCCCGAGCGAGGATCGACCGCGCCCAACCAGGCCAAGGCGATCGAGCGCTATGCGCGCGCGCAGGCCGATATGGACCGGATGCGCGACAAGGGCTTGCCGGTGCTTCCGCACCAGCAGGCGGCCCTGGCGAAGGCTGGCGACGCGCTCGACAAGGTGCGGCCCCATGGCGCGCGCGACCTCGCTTCCGCGTTCGAGCGCAATCCGGCGCTGGTGCGCGAGGCGGCCGAGGGCAAGCCCGGCGGGGCGGCGCGGGCGATGGCCGAGGAAGGGCGGGTGCGCGCCGATCCCGAGCGTCGCGCCGATCGGTTCGTTGAGCGCTGGCAAGGCATGGCGCGCGAACGGGCCGAACTCGCGCGCAACGGCGACCGCGCCGGCGCGAAACGGGCCGGCAAGAAGATGGAGGGCTTGGCGGGAACGCTGCGTCGCGATCCGCAACTCGAATCCGCATTGCGACGGCGCGCGCCCGAGCTGGGGCTGGAAATGCGTCGGGATCGTCCGATCAGCCAGGAATTGACCCATTCGCTGGAAATCGGCCGCGATCGAGGGTTAAGCCGATAAGGAGAGACGATGGCGGACGAGGAATGGGAGGAAGGCGGCGACGCGGCGGCGGAGGCGTTCGAGCAGGTGCGCGTTGCGGTCGAGCAGCAGCGCGGCGAGCTGGCGTTGATGCGCCGTGCCATCGAGGGACTGGCGGCCGAGCGCGCCAGCATCGACGTGCCGGATTATTCCGAAACGCTGGGGCATGTCGTCCAGAGGCTGGACGGCGTGAACGGACGGCTCGACCAGATCACAACCGCGATCGTGAAATCACCAGCGCTGGCGATGACGCCGGCGCAGGTCTCGGCTCAGATCAATCGAGCGGCGGCTGACCTTCGCAGCGCCGACCATGCCGCGCTTGCGACCGCCACCGACGAGATGAAGCAGCAGGGGCGTGAGTTGCGCAGCGTCGTTCAATCGGCGCTAACAGCGCGGGATCAGAAGGACCGTCAACTATGGTTCGGGCTGGGCGGGTTGCTTATCGGCATCCTACTATGGTCCTTCCTGCCCGGTATGGTGGCGCGCGAGATCGTGCCGGCGAGCTGGCAATGGCCCGAACGCATGGCGACGCGGGCTCTTGCCGAAGCGACACCGTGGGATGCCGGGCAGCATCTGATGGCGAGCGCATCGCAGCCGAGCTGGGAGGCGATCGTCGCGGCCGACAGGTTGCTGCGCGACAATCGTGAAAAGATCGAAGGATGCCGGCAAGCCGCAAGGAAGGCGGATCAGCCGGTGCGATGTACAGTTCAAGTCGGAGTGAAGAGGTAATGGTGATTCCCTACCGCTCGACGCCCACATTCGATGAGGCCACATTGCCCGCTGCCTTGCGCTCCGAGCATCGCACCAAGGCCGGTGTATGGGGCGTGATCCGGGTCATCGAGGGGAGATTGAAGCTCACCTATCTCGACCCTGCCTCCGAGGTGATCCTTACACCTGATCGGCCAGGGCTGGTTCTACCGGAACAGCCGCATTTCGTCGAACCGCTCGGAGCCATGCGGATGCAGGTCGATTTCTACGACGAGCCGCCTAGCCTCTAGGGAGCAGCCATACCTAGCGTTGACTGCACTTCAAGTCGATCGCGCCCATAGACAGGGCAGAGGGGGACCCTCCCTCCCGCGCAACTTCCTCGTCCACGCAACGCTGCCTAGGGCTGCGGGTGTCCTTCGGTCGCACCGGCACGGCATAGACCTCGCCGTAGCCCGGCACGATGACCGTGCGCGCTACCGCTCGGGGATCGTCCGTTGGCACGGGCTGGACAAGAACAGTGCCCCATCCCGGCACATAGACCATGCGCGGTTGCGGAGTCGTTTCCTTCCGGTCGGTCGACTGCGCGGCGATCGGCGAGGCCGCGCCGATCGCCAGCATCAAGGCGATTATGGTCGAGGCCCTGTGGCGCATGAGCGTGATGTGGGTTGAGCCAGGGAGAGCATCAAGCATCGCAGGCTGGGTCTATAGCGACACTTCTATAGACTTTGTGAATCAATGACCGGCTACTGATTCAAAGAAGTCATCGGACTTTGTGGGGTTGATTTTGTGGGCTTTGCGCCATGAAAGGCGCAATTCTCCCAGACCCGATCGAGCTGGTGGCGTTCAACCCGGCGCGCAACATCCGCCGGCGCTACAGCATCACAGCGAGCCTCGACCTGTTCGGCATGATCGTCGTCGAAACCCGCTGGGGCCGGATCGGCGCGGCTGGCAAGGTTCAGCGCCATGCCTTCGCCGATTGGACGGCCGCCGAGCGCCATATCGCCGCAAACCTGCGCCGGCGTGGTACGGCCGAAACCCGGATCGGAGTGCCTTATGAGGTGGTGCCAGCCAAGGTTTGAGCTGCCATCGCCAGTAGGCCCTTAGCCGCTTGCAGAAATCGGCCGGCTAGGGCCAGCATATTGCCGGTTCAAGCGGCGCATCCCCTCCCAGGCGACAGTCCTGACGACCATCGGCCGACCGTAGCGCTCCGCATTTTAACCGAAAGGGTTTCAGCGGGACAGGATGCCGGCGGTGCGTCGTGCATCGGGCGTTCGCCTGTTAGCGCGAGGCGGGCGATGTTCATGGCGCGCTCGCGTCGAAATGGACGCTTTGGGTAAGTCTCGCGCCAGATCTTCTCGGCCATTGATGCAAGTTCCTGCGATGTGGGCGGCCGAGCCTCACGAATGCACGCTATTAAGGCGCGCGGGAACAGGCGCTCCATCATCTCTCTCCGATTGCGATATGAAATCCTTATAGCACAGATGCAGCCCTAATCGACCGGGACGGGATGAAGCGGGCCTTGAAGCGGTCTGGCTGGCAACATCGGCGGATCGCGCACCCTATATTGCTTGGGGCAGGAGAGCCTTGCCCGGAGAATGCGATGCCGTCCGATGTGCCTGTCCGTATTTCCTTGCCGATCGCCATGCCCGACGACGCGTTCGGAGCAGCGTTGATCGAGCAGGCAGCCGCGCTTAGCGCCTATGCCCGGCGACTGACCGGAGGCGGCGCCGACGCCGACGACCTCTTGCAGGACACCATGCTTCGGTGCTGGACCGCGCGCGCCAGCTTCACGGCGGGAACAAGCCTCGCTGCCTGGGCGCGGACCGTGATGAAGAACAGCTTTCTCACGGGACGTCGCCGCGCCCGCTTTCACGCCGACCTGCCCGAGGATGCACGCGACCGGATGCTGAAGGTGGACGAGACCCAGAGCCTTGCCATCTGGCTGCGTGACACGGATTGGGCGCTCAGCGAACTTCCGCCTCACCAACGCGAGGCGGTGCTGCTGGCGAGCCAAGGCGTGTCCATCGAGGACGGAGCGGCGCAACTCGGCATTGCAGCAGGCACGTTCAAGAGCCGCATCGCACGCGGGCGGACCCGGCTGCGCGCCCTCATCGAGGAGCGATCGACGCCGTTGCTGGCCGACAGGACCGGCCGTGATACGCCCGCGTCAGTGACCAAGCGGCCCATCCACCTGCGGAAAAAGCGGGACTGGCGGGGCGTCAAGATCGGCTGATCCGCGATGTTGCCTGTCGTCTTGTTGCTTTTCTTAACGGTTTGCCGGTAGCGTGCGCGCACCTGCGGAGACGCGGGTGGAGGCGTGGAAACCTCCTGAAACACGAGCCGGTCGAGCTTCATCGACCGGGTGGCGGGCGCGCATGTCCAAGCCACCCGGCCAAAGGCGTCCGCGCCTGACGTGTTTCAGGTTTCCAACACCCGGTTCAGTGGCCGGCACGTCTCCGAAATGGGGCGTGCCGCCGGCTGCACAGGAACACTTGGGGCGGGAATGAGCTTGGAGAACCTTTTGACCGAGTAGGACATGCGTGAATAGTCATCTGCCTGTCGGCTGCCTCGCCGATCGTCTTCATGCCCTGCCGCGCGAACGCGCCTGGTTCGCGATCCTCCTCAGCGTCACGGCGCTGGCGCTGGCGGACGCACATTTTCCCCGGATAGGTCTCGCGCCACTCTATATCCCGATTGTCTGCGCCGCCTGCTGGGCGCTGGGCAGCCGTGCCGGCTATCTGGTGGCGATCGTTGCGGCGGTCCTCACTGTCGTGCCGCATCTTGCCGAGCTGCCAAGGCTCTCCCCCGCCCTGTTAGGGGCGCGGATGGCCGTGCGCGCGGTCACGTATGTTTTCGTCGCCGCCATTGTTCTCAGCTTTCGCCGCTCGTTCGATCGGGAGCACCACCTGGCGGCGCGCGACCGCATGACCGATGCCCTCAACAAGGAGACGTTCCGCGAGCGCGTGATCCATCGTCTCGATCTAGCGGTGCCTGCCCGGCAGTCCTTCCTGCTCGCGATCCTTGATCTCGACGATTTCAAGGGCATCAACAACCGCCACGGCCATGTTGCCGGCGATGAGGTGTTGCGCGCCTTCGCGCAGGGCACGCGGGAGACCATCCGGCGCGAGGATGATTTCGGCCGGATCGGCGGCGACGAGTTCGCCTTTTTGCTTCCCGTCCATTCGGCCGAAGAAGGGGTGTATTTCGCTCGCTTGCTTCACAAGCGCCTGTCGTCGGTTCTGGCCGGCACGCCTCATCCGGTGACGTGCAGCATGGGCGCGCTGCTCATCTCGCCCGACACTCCACGCGACGAGCCCTCGTTGATGCACGCGGTCGATCAGCTCATGTACGCGGTCAAGCGCGCCGGGAAGAACGCCGTGGAGATCGGCCGCGCAACGACCGGTCGAGGACGGGACACCCCTGTTACGTCCAGGCTCCGGGTAATGGAGGCCACATGACGAGCGAGCAGCCGGAGAGGGCTCATCAGAGCGATGGGCGGAGCCGCATGGACGAGCGGGCACAGGAGATCGCGACTGCGATCAGCCTCATGAAGAGGGCGATGGCATCGCTCGACAAGGCCGACGAGCGCGGCAATGTCGCCGTGCATCTTCAAGCGGCGCTTGACGCGGCCGAGGATAAGTCCCCCGAGCAGCAACGGGCCGAAGCCGCTGTCCTTGAGGCGCGGCTGTTCCCTCCTGGGGAATGACAATGCAGCCATCCGATGCTTGCTGCCGAAAGCGGGAATAGGAGCCCCCTATCCCCGCGATCCGAGGCGCGCAGGCCTAGCAGCCAGCATCGAGCGCGCGGCAGAGCGCCCCGACCACAAGCTCGCGCGACGCGGGCTTGTGGCAGATCGGGCGTGAGGCGTGGACAGCCGGGATCATGCTGGCCGCGCCCGTGGCGAAGATGAAGGGCACGCCGCGCCGGTCCAGTTCGTCAGCGATCGGGAAAGAGGTTTCGGAGCCAAGTTGCACATCGAGGCTGGCGACATGAGGCAACGAGTCCAGCGCCGCGAGGGCGTCCCGCACGCAATCAACAGGGCCGACGACTTCTGCGCCGGCTTCAGATATAATCTCAACCAGCGTGGCCGCGACCCAATAATCGTCTTCGACGACCAGCACGCGAAGGCCGCTGATCCCGTCTCGTGTAGTCATGTCGCACCAAGCATTTACGCAGCCGTTCCACCGACCAGCGCAGCAACGCGCCGTCTGGGTCTGTGCTCCACGCGGACATGCAAAATGTTCGTCTTGGGCGAGCGATTGATCTAAGTAGCCGGTTAGGGGGCGCGTAGAGTTATGGTCGATACTGAAACCCGGATTCGTGAGCTTGAACACCGCTTCAGGAACATTCTCACTATCGTTCGCTCCCTTGTCAGCCAGAGCTTGCAGGCGGCCGATTCGATCGAAGATGCCCGATCGACCATTGACGAGCGATTGGCGGCGCTGGGTAGTGCGACCGAGCAGCTTCTATCCCAAAATTGGGAGACCGCGCCCCTCCCGGCGCTGGCCGAGAATGCGCTGGGCCACTTCACCCTCTACGCGGAGCGGCTTCGCCGCGACGGCCCCACGGTCACGATCGGTCCCAAGGCGGCGATGACGTTGACCCTCGCCTTTCACGAGCTGGCGACGAACGCGATCAAATATGGTGCGCTGTCCAATGAAACAGGCACGATCGAGCTGACGTGGAAAGTGCTGGGATCGGGCGCCGAGGCCGAGCTTTGGATGCAATGGGCCGAGCGAGGTGGCCCGCCCGTCGTCAGGCCAGAGCGGCGGGGCTTTGGGTCGCGGCTGATATGCACGGCCGCGAGCCGTAGCTTGCGTGGCCGTGCCGAGATCGAGTTTCCCGCCTCGGGCGTCGTGTGGACCTTGCTCGCTCCTCTGGCTGCGGCCGAGCTATGATCGAATCCGGATATGGGTAGCTCACAGCCTTGGGTTCATCGCGCATGCCTGTCTCTCCGGCCCACCCTTCTTGCCCGACTGGATCCCTTCCGCCACTTTGATCGTCTCTTTTGTCAGGGTCTGAAATCCGGAGCACGTCTGTATGTCCAAACCGCTCTCCCCCGAAACAATGGCTTTGGTGAAAGCTACGGCGCCTGCGCTCCAGCAGCACGGCGTGGAGATCACCACGCGCATGTATCAGCGCCTGTTCGTCGATCCGGAGATCAAGGCGCTATTCGACATGGCCGCGCACGAATCCGGCGCGCAGCCTAAGCGGCTAGCGGCCGCGATCCTCGCCTTCGCGCAGAACGTCGACAAGCTCGACGTGCTGAAACCCGCGATCGAGCGCATCGCCGCACGTCACGTCGAGACCCATATCAAGCCCGAACATTATCCTGCGGTCGCCAACGCGCTGCTGCCGGCGATCCGCGACATATTGGGCGAGGCGGCAACCGATGAGATTCTGAACGCTTGGGGCGAGGCCTACTGGTTTTTGGCCGATATTCTTATCAACCGTGAGGAGCAGCTCTACCAGACCGAGGCGGCATGATCGCCGCAGCCGGCCGCTCCAAGGATGTGAGACGCCGATCCTAAAATCGTCGGCCGACACGGCAGCCAAGATGCTCATTGTTCGACGCCATTTGCCAGTTTGAGAAGCTTGATCTCGATGTCTTTTAGGCCGGGAAATGGCCTCATGGTCGGCGACTGACCAACGCGGCGGGCTTCTCGAAACTTACCGGCGATGTAAGCACCAGTCGGTGCCGTGCGCGCTCTCGCACGCCGGGACACGGGGCGGCGCCTTGGAGCGGTCGTTGCACAGCGCCTGACCTAGGCCGGCCTCAGCCGCCCTGGCGCTGGCTGGGCGCCATGGATTGCCATTTCTCCCACCATGGCATCGTGCCGCGCAAGGCGTCGCGGCGGCTCGCGTGCCAGTCCAAGGCTGCCCGGAAGTGAACCAACATCTGCTCAATGAACCAATGAACTGCGCGCTGAGGCCTTTAGAGCAGCGGGGTTGCCCTCCTTTTAGATTTTCATCGCACAAGCGCCACTCCGATCCGCAGGCGCGTGGTCTTGCGATCATAATCGAGCAGGTTCTCGCCATAGCCAACGAAGCTCTGGCCGAAGAGATAGAAGTCTGGGCCGCCCCCCAGGAGACGGGGGAGCGGGTATGACAGATCGGCGCTGATCGCCCCCTTCCCGCTCGCCGGATTGAACCGGGTCAAGGTGGAGAGCCGAAGCCCGTCATCCTTACCAATCTCCGCCGACAGGGCCGTGTTGCCGCGGTAACGGCGGATGTCCGGGTTGTCCGACTTGTCGCCGACAAACAAGGAGAGGCGCGGTGCGAGAGACAGTCTATATCCGCTGCCGAGCGGGATCGCAGCCATCGGCGCCACATAGAGGCTGTTGATGCTGCGCGAAGCGCCGCCATCGCGACCGTTCGATTCGTGGCGAATGCCGACTTGCGCGCTCAGGGACACGCCGCTCCGCATCGTCGCGGAAGGAGTCAGATAGAAGAGTTCGGGCTGATAATCGATGTTGCGGAACGGGGAGGAATGCGCGCCGAGATCCCAGAACATGCGCTGGGTATAGGCAAAATGCAGTCCTTCCCTCCATGAACGCGGCAGGTCTTCGGCAGACCGGCTTCCGAACAGCTGGTATTTGAAACTGACCTGGATGCGCGCCTCGCTGTTGGTCCCGGGTCCGTAAACCGCATAGATCGGCTCATAAGCGGCGAGATTGGCCAGAAAGGCGTTGCCGGCGGACCGATCGGACGGCGGGGCCGCTGCCTCCTTCGCCGGGGTGGGCGGCACAGGCGCCGTGACCGACCCGGCATCAGCAACATCGGCAGACTGCGGCGCGGTGCGCAGGGCAATCTCGGTCGCTCTGGTGTTCCAGGCAGGAATGGCGATATCCGCTCCGTCGAGTGCCAGGTCAGCGGGCACACGGAAGCGATAGTGCGCTCGGACGAAGCCGCCGGCGGGGATACTCAGATTGGACGGCAGGTCCGCCCCGCGTTCAAGCCAGACCGATCGCGTTTCACCCGGCTGCCCGACCCGCGCTTCGACGCGGTCGGGCAAGGGCACGGACTGCGGCGTACTTTCATCGTTGAGCAGGCGAAGTTCGATCAGCACAGCCCCATCGGAATCGCGCTCGCCCGCATCCCGGACGAGAATCTCGACCGGGGCGGCGTGGGTTGCGGGCACCCATGCGAGAGTGGCGCAGACGCCGAGCCATTTGAGAGAAAGGCGGGTCATGCGATCAGGTGCTGCCCACTATCTACTGGGATCACCGTGCCAGTGATTTTGCGCGAGGCATCGCTGACGAGAAAGGCGGCCAGGGCGCCGACATCCTCGACATCGACCAATTGCCCTTGGGGCGCCTGTGCCGCCGTGCGCTCCAGCAGTTCGTCGAACCGGTCGATGCCGCTGGCCGCGCGCGTTGCGATCGGGCCCGGGGATATCGCGTGGGCGCGAATGCCCTTCGGACCCAGTTCGGCCGCCATATAGCGCGTGGCGCTTTCCAGCGCGGCCTTGACCGGCCCCATCACATTATAATGCTCCACGACCCGCTCCGACCCGTAGAAGGTAACGCACAGCAGACAACCGCCGCTCGTCATCAACGACTCGGCGAGCTTCGCCATGCGCAGAAAGCTGTGGCAGGAGACATCCATGGCCAGCGCAAAACCCTCGGCTGAGCAATCGATGACACGGCCGTGCAAATCCTCCCTGGGCGCATAGGCGATGGAGTGCAGCAGGAAATCGAGACCGCCCCAGCGGCGCTCCACCTCCGCGAACAGGGCCTCGAGTTGACCGGGAATGCGCACGTCGCAGGGTGCCGTCCATTCCACCCCGATCCGGTCACAGACCGGCTGCACCCACTGCTGCGCTTTTGCGTCGAGATAGCTGGCCGCGAGCCGGGCGCCGCAGTGGGCGAAGGCTTCGGCGCAGCCGGCAGCGATACTGTGCTCGTTCGCGATGCCGATGACAAGGCCGCGCTTGCCCTCAAGATCAACGAGCGGTCTCATTGGACTTGGTCTGCAACAAGGTCGAGCGAGTGCCGCGCGATCATGACTTCCTCATCGGTTGGAATGACATAGACTTTTACACTGCTGTTGGCCCCGTTGATCCGCGGACCACTCTTGCTGTTGGCCTCCTCATCGATCGTAACGCCGAGCCATTCGAGCCTTTTGCAGATGCGAGCGCGCATGGATGCGTCGTTCTCGCCAATGCCTGCGGTGAAGACGATACCATCGAGCCCGCCGAGCGCGGAGACGAGAGCGCCTGCCTCGCGGGCCGCCCGCCAGGCATACAACGTCATCGCCTCTTCGGCCTCGGGCGCCTGGCTGATCGACAGCGTGCGCATGTCGCTTGAGAGGCCGGATACGCCGAGCAGGCCCGACCGGTTGTAAAGCAGGTCTTCGACCTCAGCCGCGCTCATGCCCATCTGCGTCTGAAGGTGCAGCACCACGCCAGGATCGAGCGTCCCGCATCGCGTACCCATCATCAGACCGTCGAGGGCCGTGAATCCCATCGAGGTGTCGATGCTGCATCCCGCCTTCATCGCGCACAAACTGGCACCGTTGCCGAGATGCGCGGCGATCACGCGGCCCTTCGCCAGATCGGGGTCGATCTCCGTCAGGCGGCGGGCGATATATTCATAAGACAGCCCGTGAAAACCGTAACGGCGGATGCCTTGGTCGTGGAGCGCGCGCGGCAGGGCCAGTCGCGCTGCCAGGGGATGCATCTCATGATGGAAGGCGGTGTCGAAACAAGCGACCTGCGTGAGAGTGGGCCGCAGGTCGCGGATCGCCCTGATCGCGGCGAGATTGTGTGGCTGGTGAAGCGGCGCCAACGGGCATAAGGCCTCGAGGTCGTCGAGGAGCGCGGCATCGACGATGCGGGGTGCGGCATGGGTGCGCCCACCATGCACTATCCGGTGCCCGATCGCGACGATCTCGCGCTGCTCCAGCGGATGCGCGTCGGCCCAGGCGAACAGGTCGGCCAGAAGATCCTGATGGTGCAAGGACGCGCCGTTCGGCCAATCGCGTTCCAGCAGGATCGCACCGTCGCTCGATCGCGCCCTTAGAGTGGGGGCAATACCGATCTTCTCGATCTTGCCGGCCGCTACCAGGTGGAGCCGCTGCTCGGCCTCGATCGCGAACAGCGCGAACTTTATGCTGGACGAGCCCGAATTGAGGCTGGCGACGGCTTTCATGCCTGCACCGCCGCAAGACCGGGCGCAGCCTTGGTCGCTGCCCGTGTCATCAGAACCGCAACGGCGCAGGAGGCGAGGCGGGTTCGCAGGCTATCGGCGCGACTGGTCAGGATGATCGGCACCCGCGCGCCCAGCACGATCCCTGCCGCGTCGGCTCCGCCCAGAAACGTGAGTTGCTTGGCGAGCATGTTGCCGGCCTCCAGATTGGGAACGACGAGGATTTCGGCGTGGCCCGCCACGGGTGAAACGATGCCTTTCTCTTTTGCAGCAGCCTCGTTGATCGCGTTGTCGAAAGCGAGAGGGCCATCGAGCAGCCCGCCCGAAATCTGCCCGCGATCGGCCATCTTGCAGAGCGCGGCGGCATCGAGGGTGGACGATATGGTTGGATTGACCGTCTCCACTGCCGACAGGATCGCGACCTTTGGCTCCCCGATGCCGATGACGTGAGCAAGATCGATGGCGTTGCGGATAATATCGGCTTTCTCATCGAGGCTCGGCATGATGTTGATCGCTGCATCGGTGATGATGAGCGGCGTCGGATGCTCGGGCACATCCATGACATAGGCATGGCTGATCCGGCGTTCGGTGCGTAGGCCCGTGGCCGACGGCACGACTGCCGCCATCAGTTCGTCCGTGTGCAGCGATCCCTTCATCAAGAGCCTCGCTTCGCCGGAGCGAACGAGCGCTACCGCTTTTGCCGCTGCGTCATGGCTGTGATCGGCCGATACCACGCGATAAGTGGAGATGTCCTTGCCGGCGTCCTCGGCCGCCTTCCTGATTTTCCCTTCGGGGCCGACCAGAATGGGAGCGATGAGATTGGCCTCCGCTGCTTCGATGGCGGCCAGGAGTGCGGCGCGGCTGCAGGGGTGCGCGACCGCCGTGGGCTCGGGCGCACCATTCGACGTCATCTCCATCAGCTTGCGATAACCGTCATGATCGCGCAGGCGCACTTCGGGAAGCGTTATGCGCGGACGGCGCACCTTCTCGGTCGGGGCCTTAACCTCAGCCTGGCCGCTGATCACCTCCTCGCCATTCTGGTTGACGCAGCGGCAGTCGAGCAGGACATTGTGATGCGCCCGCTTCTCGATGACCGTCGCGGAGGCGGTGATGGTATCGCCAAGGCACACCGGGCGCGTGAAGCGGAGGGATTGGCTGAGATAGATGGCACCGGGGCCGGGCAGCTCGGTTCCGAGCACGGCCGAGATCAGGCCGCCGCCCCACATGCCGTGCGCGATGACGCGCTGGAACAGGTCGGTCGCGGCGTAATCCGCATCCATGTGCGCGGGATTGACGTCGCCGGATACCAACGCGAAGAGTTCTATGTCCTCCTGCGCGAGCGTACGGCTCACGCTGGCGGTATCGCCGACCTGAAGCTCGTCGAAGACCCGGTTCTCGATCATCGGCTTGCCGGTCACGCCTTAGTGCTCCATCACATAGTGACCGGGGGCATCGGCAATCGGCGTATATCCCCTGTCGGGGGCGCCGATCGGCGGCGGGGAGACCGGCTCGCCAGATCGCGCTGCAAGCCAGTCGCCCCATTCGGACCACCATGAGCCCTGCTTTTGTGCCGCGCGCATCTCCCATTCGTCGGGATCGTAGGAGATGCCGTCGAGTTCGCGCGTCAGCACGCGAAACCGGCGGCCTTTATGTCCCGGTTCGGACACGATCCCGGCATTGTGGCCACCGCTGGTCAGCACGAAGGTGATCTCGGCGCCGGTATGAAGGTGGATCTTGTGGACCGAGCGCCAGGGGGCGACATGATCGCGCTCGGTGCCGACCACGAAGATGGGCTTGCGGATTGCTGCCAAGGTGATCGTCTTGCCTTCGACCTTGTACTTTCCCTCCGCCAGATCGTCGTTGAGGAACAGACGGCGAAGATACTGGCTGTGCATCGCGTAAGGCATGCGGGTGCCGTCGGCGTTCCACGCCATCAGGTCGTTCATCGGCTCGCGCTCCCCCATCAGATATTCGGTGAGGATCCGCGACCAGACGAGATCGTTGGACTTCAGGATCTGGAAGGCACCGCCCATCTGGCTGCTGTCGAGATAGCCGCGGCTCCACATCATGTTATCGAGCAAGTTGAGCTGCGCCTCGTCGATGAACAGGCCGAGTTCACCCGGCTCGCTGAACTCGGTCTGCGCGGCGAGGAGTGTGATGCTGGCCAGGCGATCGTCGCCGGCGCGCGCCATGACCGAGGCCGTGATCGAGAGGAGAGTGCCGCCGAGGCAATAGCCGACCGCGTGCACCGACGTTGCTCCGGTGATCGCGGTGACCGCATCGAACGCGGCCATCGGCCCGGAGCGCCGATAGGCCTCCAGGTCGAGGTCGCGATCCGCGCTTCCGGGATTGTGCCAGGAGATCATGAACACGGTGAACCCCTGACCGGTCAGCCAACGGACGAGCGAGTTTTCCGGCGAGAGGTCGAGAATGTAATATTTCATGATCCAGGCCGGTACGATCAGGATCGGTTCTGGCCGTACCTGCTCCGTCGTTGGTTCATATTGTATGAGTTCGATCAGTTCGTTGCGGTAGACGATCTTGCCCTTGGTCGTGGCAACGGTGTCGCCGACCCGGAAAGCCTCCGCGCCGACCGGAGGTTCGCCTCTGGCCATGCGTTGCATGTCCTCAAGCAGGTGCTGGAAGCCGTCGATGAGGCATTTTCCACCGGTCTCGACGATCCTCTTCTGAAGCACCGGGTTGGTGACGAGAAAGTTGGTGGGGGCGAACATGTCCAGCAGCTGCCGAGCAGTGAACTCGATGA
>VFQS010001611.1_pt1 | contig 20284 bp, 8 predicted proteins | sample 3512361 | NCBI WGS metagenome assembly VFQS01 (sample SAMN10412375, study PRJNA504923) | tailings metagenome | isolation source: Relicate 1 Philex TSF3 active mining | place: Philippines
TGTAGAGAAGGGACATATCAAGATAAAGCGGGGGCAAAGAGATGCAATGAGTGTAAGCCAGGGACAGTTTCCAGAGAGGTAGCTGCAATACACCCATGGGTTTGCAAGAATTGTCCTGTGGGAACATATGCAGTGAGCACGTCCTTGTGTGCAGACTGTCCTGCCAACACAATTTCGCCTGCTGGTGCCACTAATAATAGGGAGTGCACTGCCCTCCCTGGTTTCTACGGTTTTCCTGGAACTGGCGCAGCGGGGTGTCCGATGAACCACTACTGTGTCCAAGGCACCTATGTACCCACGCCTTGTCCAGAGGGGACTGTCTCTCCCGCGCTGGCCGTGGAATGTACACCAGGGATCCAGAATGTCGTGCTGTACGACTGGGTATTTTCGTTTGTCTGGGTAGCCTTATTTCTGAGTGGCGCGATCTGGCTCGGAGCGTTCAGGATGATGAAGGATTGTTCGCAGGGGTGGCCAGGTTCAGGGCATAAAATCATCCAGATACGGATTGTACCAGTCAAGACAACGTCAAACAAAACGGAGTGTGTATAAACGTGGGCAGCGCTTTGTACTGGGCAGCAAGGGATGTCCGAAAATCAGATCACTGCACCAGATGTGTCAGCCGAAGACTTCCTCTCGTATATCCATGTGAAAGCGTACGATGTCATCAGCGCTGGGCATTTTAAGCGCCACTTGAGCAAGTCCAGGGAAAACGGGGACAAATGGGCGATCGATATGAACAATGGGCACACCGTAGTGCAGAACAAGGTTCGCGAGATCTTCTCCCTTGTGGGTCAGCTTGGTGGCCCTCAGACGGAGCACATACAGCGTGTCTGCAGGGATGTCATGTCGTGTGCCCAACCGCCCATCAGAATTCTTACCGGGTTCAATGTCTGCGCCCTGACAAAGGTTTCGTCGGAGCACTGCATCGACCTCACTCGGCCTGGGAAAGTCACGCGGGAGGTGTTGGTACACCCCCGCTTTCGATACTTTTTCATGTTTCTTTGGTTCTGTGCCAAATCGGAGTATATTATTCGGGCGTGCACCAAACAGTGGGTGGAAGCGCTCCCCACACAGCCATGCCCCGCATCCTACACGCAACTATGCGAGGAGTACAGCGAGGAGAACCAGGAACTAAATGAAAAACTGTACCGGCTATTTGTCAAAGGAGTGGAGTACATCATTGTTTCGTTAAAAACACTCAAGGAGTCTTGTGCACTGCGACCGACCCTGGTCCCACCCCCTGCTTTTCTCGCTTCCGTCGAGGATACCTTGCCCGAGCCGCACTCCAAGAAAAAAAAATCGAACCTGACAGAGCCAGAAACTGGCACGAGAAATGGGCACAACTAATCATCAGGCATGGAGTTGTGCAATGGTAATTCCAAAGTGGTCATTCCGCTGCGAGCGACCCGGCGTTATCTGTGGGAGACTCTGTTAGAGACCTGCAAGCAAAAGGGTCCTCCCTACTGGATTCGCGTGGAAGGCACTTACATCCCGCTGGACAGCGAGGAATCCTTGCGGGTGGGTTGCCAGGTATGTGCTGCATACCACGACTGGGTTGCGTACAATGCACCATTGGACGACGGCTTCCTTGAGGACATGCAGGCTAGGGAGGCACAAATCGAATGGGAACTATCCACATAAGAAAAAGCGCGCGATTTACACTGCGGGGCTTGGGAGGTAAGGAGGGAAAAATGCAGTATGAGGTGTGGAGGAGGGTACGCAAGCCGTTTCGTTATCCCTCGTGTCGGAGGTGCACATGGGAGGTATTTGACTCCAACGAGGCGGGGTGCAAAAAGTGTGGAAAACACCATATGTGCAAGGAAAATGCTGTAGACAATGACTGCCCATTGATCCAATGTGACGACATGACAAGAGTATGTTCAATCACAGGTTTGGTTCTACGTGAAGTCAGGCATTCGCTTGATGAGTACAGGAACGACACCGTGTGTTTATGCACAAAAAACGGCACGAGGGGGCGTGGGTTGAATTCCCAGCAGCTACTCTTTGAAGAGGTCCTGTCTATCGTTGAATTTTTTCTCTCCAGTCGCAGGGCAAAGGTGTGCAGGGAGAGCGAGAACCGCAAACAGAATACGCGGCTGGCACAGCATATGCTGCGCCAAATGAAGTCATTCAAGCTCTCACATCCTGGAAAGAGCCCTAACGTGTGCAGTATCCTCGCTGGCGCAATCGGGCAGGAGAAATACTGGAGGTTCATTGAGCAGGCAAGCGATTCTCTCGTGTGCCAGGCTGCACAGGCCATTCATCGGTCTGTGATAGAGATGCAAAAACATGGAATGAAGACCGCACCAGGCACACGCACACGGGACTTGGTCGGAGGGCTCCTGTACATGCTAAAACACGGGCTTGTTTATCACGAGCGGATGATTCTAGCGCACATACCAGAGGTCGAGAGATGTCTCCCTCACGAAAACAAAATCGAGGCGTACTTTGGGGTCTCAAGTAAAGTTATATGCATGACAGAAAATGAAGTGAAGCTGATTTTCCGAGAGTCGTTTCAGGGGTGAATAAATATATTTTTCAATGATTATCATTAGGTCAATAATACACTGACGCATCACGAGGCATCAGGACTCCATTGAGGATGTCACGGCCATATGGTGGACAATCCTTGTTGTTGTCCTCGATGTCCTCGTCCATCATCATGGTCACAGAGAAGTCATCCATGCCATAGTCAGTCAAGATATTATGAAAGTATGGATCGTGGTTTGCTGTGTCTTGGAACGGGTCGTCTGACTGCTCCGGTGAAGGAACGGCAGGGTGGGTGGAGGGGGGGGGCGGGTCCAGAACAACATCACTCACTTTCTTGGAGGAAGAGTTGGTAGTCCACAAAGCAAAGTGAATACAACATGTTAGAGAGGTCAGGGCAAGTATAGATGTGAGAATCACGATGACACACACCCAGACGATGTCCATCGGCACAGGGGTGGGGATACAGTGGGGCCATTCGCTTCCATCCGGTGACGGGATCGCTGTGTAACCCTGCAGACAGAACATGTTGTAACAGTCTGGCCCAGCTACAGAGTGCAGTGGTAGAGGGTGATAACTCCCGTTTCTTGAAAAAAAGTACCCATTAGGGCAGGGGCGAGGGGGGTCTCTTGAGTCGTTGACGAACAGGAGCTGGTCTCGCTCAATAATGATCAAATGTGAAGCAGCCTCGCTGAGATTCTTGGTTGGTTCAGGTTTGATCCTGCGCTGGATCTCGTCGGTTAGCCATCCGCCCATCAGGACCAGATTGGTCTGATGGACCCGTGCGAGGCTTTCCAAGGCCACTGACAGATGGATGGTGTTTTGCTCTACACCCCTGTTCATCAGTAAGCGGCGTGTTGGGACTTGCACGCTGCATGCTACTTGGTTGATGAGGCTGTCTTGTAATAGCTCTGAGATATTCACGTGTAATTCGCTGGGGAGCCTGATCTGGTAGGACGCCAGGAAGGTGGCTGTCTGTGTTGCTGAGCGTGGACATGGCTGGAGAGCCTCCCCTACGCTCACCGCTGGCAACGGGGGCCAGATCCATGGAAGTTTGGATATCGGCGTCTCCACTGAGAAGGAGATTGTAAGGGTTGTCCTTGGAATGCTTTGGCGTAGCTCGACTATGTACAGCCCATCCAAAACACGTTGAGCGACAACCCATTGTCCACCAGCAGGGTCACGAGTGCTACCCGGGATATCAAGCTGCTCCGTATGAAAACGCACACGAATAGTGTCTTGGGTGTCGACTGGCTGAAGGAAGCGATTGGTGACAAAAAGCATCACCGATAGCTCAAACTCATTGGAATAGACTCGAGCATCCACCAGCCGCTGCCGATTAACCAGGAGTGATAGCTGGAACAAGGCCTCTCTGAGCCCTTGCGCGTTTGAGCCAGTGAACAGGGCGGCGAAGAGCTTGGATATGACTGAAGAATCAACAACGGGCAGAGTGGGTACAAGAAGCTCCACACTCCGGTTGGATCCCGGGGGAGGGGTGCCTGGAAGTTGACCAGCGTGAATAGAAAAACGCTTCACAGAGATTCCATCAAAAACCTCAGCGAAACCCCACAAGGAAGTCACGGCACTCTGAGTCACGAGTGTGGCCAGCCGGGTCCTGGCTCCCAATACGTGTACTGCAGCCCCACCAATGATCACATCACCTGTGCCCGGAGGGGGTTGGTCGAAAACACAGTCGGAGAAAGCTGGCATATTCTCCTGGAGGACGCATGAAGAGAAACCAATGGCGTCGGTGCGTATCTGGACGTAAAACGCAAACACTGGCGGGGGGGCTACCAGAACCAGGTCCAATGTGGAGCGAGTCAGGGTCACTTCAAGGTCAACGCTTCCCGGTTTTGCCACAGTCCGTGTTTTGATTGAAGATGATGCTGTAAGATTGCCGCCATTCGGCTGCGATGATGACGGCGGGCACGCGGGCACAGAAGCCTGGAGGGAGACCCTGTCTTCATCAAAGTTGGTTGCATGAATCACCAGATCTGTCCCTTCAATCGAAACAAATGGATTTGGTTGCATGGTAAAATACGCGAGAGAAACTGCATCGATCACACTGGGTTGCTGGTGACCTTCCAAGGTAGCGTTCAAAATCAACTGGAATCTGGTTGTGTTACGAACACCTGCAAGGTCGTATACCTCTGGAGCTGCGAGAGAGGTAATGACCCTGCTCTCATTCAGCACTGTGACAGAGATAGAGGTGGATAATCCCTTGAAACCAAGGGTCACTACTGTGTGGCCCACAGCAAGGCCTCTGATCACATTTGAGCCTTCCAATGACAAAATGGAAGGTCCCGGGAGTTGTATCAAGAGCTCGTCTGCAATCTTCAGGGATACCTGTGGTTTATTTGGTTCTCCAATCACGTCCACAGTGCCTGTCACTCCGACCGCCTCGAACAATGTCTGGGAACAATGAATCCTGTGCAGTGAGATGGAGGCAACATCTGGGCGAAGTCCCACGGCAGTAAACATGGTCACGCGCACCTCGCCAGTGAGAGTGAACAGGCTCCTAGGGTGGGTGTACGTGATAGAAACAACAGTTGTACCTGATACTGGGGCGTTGTTAGTCAAAGTCCAATACCCATTGGTGTGATTGTACCGTAGAACAGATGCGTCATGGTCCACGCGCAAGGCCGAGTCATCCAGGCGAGGGAGGGGGAATCTAACCCTGCCTTCTGCCAAAATGACCACAGGTGGGGGGATGAAGAAGGACTCTGGATACGACAAATGGCCATGCAAGTTAGAGCTTGCACTAGCCAGGGACGCGTCACAGCAAACTTCCAGGCTAACAGGGACAAGAGAGGTAACTGTACCCACGACCTCCACGGTTAGTCCCTGGAACTGTAATGTAACCAAATGTAAGTCTACTCCACCTCCAGACGTAGGGGCTACAAAGAAAGAGCCATCCACTTGAGATACAATGACGTCCTGGCGTGCAGCAGTGATCACCAATCCATCGATTCCATTGGGGGTGGGGTCTAGCATCAACGAATACCCTCCGTTATACACCGCTTGAACCAGAAGGAAGGCACGCGATCCTGCCAACAGCGGGGTCTCGGTGGTAGGGGTCTGGAATACAGCGGTGGTAGTGTCTGTAGGATAGTCGTACTCGACACTCAGAGTGGTAAACACGGTGCAGCTCAGCCGACTTGGCGGATTCAGAGCGTTGGTGATATTGATTCCCACGGTGAGCGCGCCTCCGCCGAAGCTTATCGCTGCCATGCCTGGTAGTTTAGCCTGAAAGCTGTCGACTGTGATCACTAAAGCGTGACTGGGGACACTGGCGATAAGCCCGTGGCGGAAAGCGCTGTCAGAAACAGTGACATCGGAACTGTCCCGGGTGTCACAGACCAGTCTCCATTGGGCTCTATGCCCCACTGACACCAACGATCTCTGGAGGATGAATCTGACAGCAACAGGAATCAGAGTCTTGATCTCCGGGCGCACAGCAAAACCAAAGGCCTGGAGGACACAGGGGTAGCTGAGGCACTCCAGTGTCTGGCTGATTTTCTCTGTCCCATCGGCCTCAAATCCAACAAGACGGACTTTACATTTTTCATCGGCAATGAGTGGGTACAGGCGCGACCAAAGTACTACACCTGTGGAGCAAAGCGGGGTCATTCCGACTTTAGCAACCGGAGGAGGGATGCCCCAAACAGTATGCTCTGAGACTATCCGCGGAAGCCCTTGGGTCGAGACCGCGTCAACCATGGACAAGACGATGCGTTGTTGACCTGTTCGAAGCATTCGAAACTCCAAGTGGATCGACCTGGGAACAAGCCCTCCTGCCTCGAAAATGCGCGGAGTACCCCCGAGAGTGGAAGATGCCACGGCGCTCCCGTACACACGCACAAACGGGGTGGTGAAAGAAGATGCCTGGATAGCATACATACCCGCTTCTGGGGACTCAAGAACAACGGTGATATTGAAATTGGTATTCACTACGAACGTCTGGCTACTTGGTTGATCGCCTGAATCCACAAGTACTTCAGAAGAGAACATGCTGTTATCGACTGTTTCCGCTGGCTGGGCGGTGATAGCCTTGGCCCCCCAGCGATTTAAGAATTTCAAAGGGGTTCTCAATACCGACCTTGCTTTCACTGTGGTAGCGTTAATCCATTCTGGAAGACCCAGAGATCTGTCCATGAAGAGACTAGCGTCACTACAGAGAAATTCACAATTCAATGTGGGAACATACGCCATTGGAAGTGGAATAGGTGAAGACGTGGAGGAGGTTCCCAGGATGTTAAACACTGCGATAGGGCCTCCTGGCGCAAACACAAAGTTTCTGTCGGGCGCAGACGCGGAGAATTGTGAACTCCATTCGTCCAGAGAGCTGAGAGTAATTCTGAGGCCAACTGCTTGCTCATCCATCAAAACAGTGGTCGGGAGAGTCTCGGTTTGGAAACCGGCGTCAGTCCCTATCCGCTTGCACACTGCAGTCAATGTGGAAGCACTCTGATCAAATCCGTATGGAGTGTTAAAGGCCATCTGTCGGTTATGTGTGGTCACCAGCTTCACAAGAACGGCAGCGTTTTCAGGATTGGGGGTCTGCTCAAAGTCTCTGAGATCTATTTGGATGGCAACATTTCCAGGGAGTACTTTTAATTCCAGACCTGCCAAGAAAAACGTCTTCCCCACCAATGCTAAAAGAAGGAAAAGCACGTCTCCGCCGTCTGGCCTTGATGCTGGTAAATTCGGGTTTCTCACTGGCTTAAGTTGCATCAACTGCCATTCAGACAGTCTAGTGGTCAGCTGACATCTGGACTTGAGGACGCAAATACGCTCCGGCTTGTTCGACACTCCCACAGCAATGTATTTTTCCATGAACAAGACGTCGATGGTGGTGAATGCTCCATCACCGTCTGTATCGCCGTACACACGAGAGTCCGGGGCAGTCCCACCAGGCATGAGGACGCGTCTCACAGTATTAGGGACTCCTGGTCCCGCCGTGCTCAAGGTCAATAGTCCGGTACCAGTTCGGACAACATAGGATGCAGAACGCGGGGGCAGAAGCTCATCACCGACAACGCATTGGAGGAGGTGAACGTGAACCACGACAAGGGAATCCAGCATCACGGTACCACGTATACTCCCCAAAAGACTCCTCCCTGAAAGCTGGCTATTGCTGAACGCTCCTGCGAACCGCGTCCTGGTCCTTGTCACAGTGCACTGACTGTTAGGCAGCGAGCCAGCCGAGCAAGTTTCTGGTCCCAGTCCTGAACCCACCACCTCTACATCCATCATGTAAGCCCGTAAGAGCCCTGGTGCAACATAGACATAGATAGGAATGTCCATACTCCCGTCGATGGGAACGCGTGGAAGCGGGAGGCCTTGTGCAGCCCCCATATCCAGATCCCCTGTGTTGGACGGAGCTACGTTGACTGTGATGGCCTTTGACACCGGCTGAGGAGGGATAGCAAGACCTTGGCATGCAATGAATGTTCCTGTGACAACCACTGGCTCATACCAATCACCTCTCAGGACGATTGTGGCGGCTTGATCCTGTGCAATCTGTATGACACCAGGCACTGAAGAGACCCATTGGAGGACTCTTTCCGCGACTTGCGCGCTTGGAAACCATTCGTCTGTGTACATAGGTGGGGTAAAGCGTGGGCTTAGGCGTAGGATACTGTTCAGTTGCGCTGTCCAGATGGACGGAGTCGAATCCACGGTGGCCCCGCTGAAGAAAATGCTGCTTTCCACGGCCTGGACTGTCATAGTAGCCTGGTGTCCCCCAAAACTGGCAATTACATCGGCAGCACCGGGGGAAGTAGCGTGGAAAAAGCCTGTGGCATTGTGCATGACAAGGCTCCCACCTCTTCCCTGAAAAAGTGCAGGAACATTCATAGTGGTGCCGTCCGTGAGAACCCCTGTTGCAGAAAAGACTGCTTCTTCCCAAAATCCTGAACAATGAATCTGCCGCAAGGTGTGGGGGCCATTCACTGTAATGTGTGAGAGCTTTTCCACCTGCAGGGAGAGGCCATCGCCAGTGCCTAGGTCATGTCCATATCCCATTGCCCATGCAACTGCAATGTCAAGTCGCAATGACAGTTTCCCACATGACAGATTGGTTAATAGGAAAGTCTCTGAACGGGTGTTGTTCACAAACAAAGAGACTCCTGACAACTGCTCTGAAGGAGAGAAGGTGCTGCCATTGAAGAGCGTGAGGGTCAGGGCCACTGCTAGTGTAGAAGCATATCCAAACGGAGGGAGGCTAGCACCGTCCCCTTTGGGGGCAAGTTTTACTTGCGACACTCCCACACTTGATGGACACGGGGCAGCATTGCAAAAAGCCTGCACAGACGCTGCCCATCGGGGGATGACTGTGACTGCGACTGTTTGCCCCGGAGTGACCATTGTTGTCAAACCTGCTGTTCCCACTGCCCGGGAAGACACACGACCGTCCGTGGCGAGGGTCACCGCGTCACTGCCCTGAGATAGCTGCAGGGGTTCACTCCTGTCAAGCACGCGTCCATCCACCAAAAGTCGACGAACGAACACTGCAGAAGTGTCCAGAGAGGATGGAAAGCTTGTAGGAAACTGCTGGCTCAGCGGGTCGTCTGCCAGGGACATGACAAGCGGGCATCCTGGGCATACAAGCGTTGCCCGAAGCACTGAAGAAGTGACCACGGTGACGTTGGTTGAAGTGGTCACACACGGGATACCACTGAGGGCGAATGTGAGAGTGTGTTCTCCCGAAAGCGTGGGACGAGGCATGGCTGCTAAACCACTCACATCAAATGACTGGGAAAGCATATTCAGGCGTGGGTCATCCTGCACTGAGAGACGGGTGCCGTCACTGAAGACCAAGAAGGCTCTGGTCACAAAGACACTGGACGGGATGAAGGTGTCCACCCCATCCACGTGGTCCGGGGCCAGGACAAAGCGGGTGGACAATGTAATATCCAGGGATCGAGGAGCTGCAGGGAAAACAGGGACCCTGGCTGGAAAAGAAGTCCAGTCTAAACCCATAGGATCAGAGAAGACACTCAAATCCACGCATCTGGCAGACTCTCCCGTGCTTCGAAGCGCCAACACGTTGCCATTAACTGTCAGCCGCGTGGACATTTCTCGTAATGTGGTGTTGGCTATGCCAAGGAACACCCCATGCGATGAGAACAGGAGGAGGGTGGCTGAGGGCATACTAGCTGATACAACTGCAGGTGGGAAGGTATACGAGCCAATGGCAGCAGTGCCAGCAACACCGCTGGATACCAAGAAAAAAGATGCTGGGTAATGTAGCACGACAGGGGCTTGCGGACCACACACACCCACGTACATGGCTGGACTTCCAATTGTGAATAACTGTCCAGTACGAAAGCACTTCCAGAGACCAGTGCTGCTACTGAGTGCCACACCTAGCCCCAGGAGTCGGGGGAGGAATGGGGTGGCGTCTACACCGTGGATTGCACGGGGGCCTGCCGTCAAAGTGGTAAGCACTCGATATCTTCCAGACATTCTCGTCGATGTGAAGGCGATGCCGAACGTAGCCGCACTCGGAACCCAACACTCGATACTGACAAGAACGAAAGCAGATTGATGGGTGACTCGTATCATGCCGCCGAGGGTGTCCTTGTTGCCTGCACGAATAACACTACAGGATATTACCTCGAAGTTTCTCGGATCCAAACTAACACACGTCCCTGGCACATTACCATACGAGTTCATTGCATTGTTCACTGCCACCACATGGATCCCTGTGGTGGTTTCCACTGCTGATGTCTGGATCCTTCTCCAGTTGATCACGTAAGGGCGGCGGAGGTTGGTGATAAGGGTCGTGGGGCGTTGGAAATCTAGCAAGACGTCAACATAACCGTCACTTCTGCATGAAAAACCAAGGGCTCTAACTGGCATAGCGTAAGGGACAGCATTAACCAGGGTAAATTGGAAAGCCTGGGGTACAAGCTGCGCAAAAAGAAGGACGCCAGAGGTACTTGCATCAACCCTGAAAACCATGGTGGCCAGGAGGTTACCCCCACCCTGCGATGCATCTCCGACGACTATTACCAAACCCCCAGCCCTTTCTGTAACCACAGAGTATGAACTTTGGACTGAGAGTAACGTGACCCCTGCCAAGATTCTCACTGCAAAACGAAAGACTGCCAGCCTGGTGTTAGCAGGCGGGTTTAAGACCCTGACCTGCAGATCAAATGTCGAGCCTGGGAAATGAGGAATACTTCCGCGGGGAAGGAGAACCTCAGCCATCCACGAAGAGGTGGGGATGCAGGCTCCAACAGGTCCCGGGTGCAGGAGCGTCTGATTACTTATGGTGACAGATGGATTTCTAAGTACCACCCGGACTCTCACCAGAACACTCATAATGGGGCAAAACTTGGTCCTGCATACACCCAACGGGACATTGGCGTTTGGATTGTTGGGGATCCGCTCACATGTCATGGTGAAGAGGGTGCCCCTACCTGTTGGATCGAGAATATCCATTGTGGCTGTAGCTGCTGTCAAATCAGTGAGAAGCTCGCCGTCTGAGTCTGCCACTGTGAATAGGACTCCGAAGCCCTCAGATCTGCACAGCTCTGGGTAGAAAGTCTGATTGAATGCGACAACCCTCACAGAGACTGGCCGATTCAGGCGTCCCACTGGATTGAGCCATCGCCTAGCAAGCCCAGGGTGATCCATGATGGACAGTGTGGTGACACATGCTCCAGGCCGTCGAGTCATGAGGGCGTAAGATATCATGAGTTGATTGGCTGTCACAGTTGGGATAGAGCCGGTAGAAAGACATTGGTCTACTGTTTGCCCTTCTTCGCCACTCAACGAGAGCCACATAATACCGTCCCTCGCCACCGGTAGCACAGGGGGAGTGCATGAAAAACCAGGGTCCAAGGAGCTGAGGTCTGCACCACATTGAGAACATGAATGATCGCCGGAGCTGCTGAACTGATTCTGCTGACACGCAAGGCAGCCTTGGCTTGCTGCTGCTGGCTGGAAGTCGCCTGCGCTGCAGAGAGTGCATATTGAAGACTTGGTGGATCTCGCGAACGTTCCAGCGGGACAGGCCAAACATGATGTGGCCCCCTGTATAGACTGGTAAAACCCAGGCCTGCATGCTGCCCACGAAGTAAGTCTTGCTTGAGAGCATTGCCCTCCTACAGGGCAAATTGTACACGAAGACCCCCCTGCGGTCGAACGGAATGTGCCAGCTGGGCACGAAACACAGACACTCGGAGCCATAGCACCGACAACAGGGGAGAATGTGCCTGGTGGACAGTTCACACACGTATCATACAGAAGATAACTTCCTGCCGGACATATTCTTGGGAGAAGCCTGAAGAGAACACGCTCGCCCAGTTCCACGCCCTGATAAGGCCAATCCAACCGCGTGGAGGTGATTCTTAAAGACTCACCCGGACAACTAAGCTGTATCTCAGAGCCATTACCTTCGAATACAGCAAAATAGGTCTGGTTTTGTATGTGAGTCGGGTCAAGAATGCCTTTCCAATCCAGCGAAGGCTCTGACTCGCATCTAGTGCCCCTAGGGCAGGGAATGGCTCCTGTACAATTTCCCCTCAGATAGGGGAGTATTCCTCCTCCCCCAGTGATATGAGTACCATTACACACAAGCCCCGGCACGCAGCGAATGGGGGTATGATATCCTGTGGGGCACAGCTCACCTGCCGTACATACCCTGCACTGATGTTTGGTATCCACTGACACTGTCCCTCGCTGGCAAATGGAACACGTGGAGGCTGAGGACTGACCCGTCGCTTGCGAATAGAACCCATCCTGACATAGGGTGCAAACATCAGGAGTTTGGCCCCTGATTTCAGCCGAGAATGTGCCAGCAGGACACTGAATACAGTCGGGGGTTCTCCAACCACGCTCGTTCATGTAAGAACCCGCTGGGCAGTCGCTGCAATTAGTCGATCCTTTGGCCGAGGCAAATGTTCCCAGAGGACACTCCATGCAGTCTGAGGCTCCACTGCTAGGGGCATGAGTGCCTTCCTGGCAAAGCAGACACCCCTCGCGTTGCGCAAGGCCTAATTGCTTGGAGTACATTCCTGGTAAGCATTGGGTGCAGTAGGTAGCCCCCGAGGCAGTCTGATACTGTCCAAGGCCGCACACAGAGCATTGGGTGGCTCCCTGTAATGTAGTGAATGCCCCTTGTGCACATGGTAGACATACTGTGGCACCACGTGAAAGGCTATATGTCCCCGCTGAGCAATTCTGGCAGGCATCCCAGCTTGAGCCCGCTGATTGGTCCCTGAAAGATCCGCTTGGACACTGGTCGCAGTCGGATGCGCCAGTAGACGTCTGAAACTCTCCTGGCACACACTCCAGGCATAGAGAGGATGCCTGGCTTGGCTGGTAACGCCCTCTGTCACACGGAGAGCAACTGTCCTGTCCCTCCAAGGGCTGGAATTTTCCCACGCTACACAACGCGCAAAAAGTGCTGTTCCAAAATGGTTGAAAGGCCCCTTTGCTGCATGGGGTGCACACGGTGGCTCCCGGAGACGGACTAAAGGAGCCTGGAGGGCAAACATGACAGCTGGTAGCATTCTCAGTTGACTGGAATAGACCAATCCTGCAAAGCGAACACTCAGTGGCTCCAGAATTGGGCTGAAACTGTCCACGAGGGCAAGGCAGGCAGTTCTTAGATGAGTTTAGAAACTGGAATTCCCCTGGAGCACAGGATTCGCATGCGCTAGCCCCCACTACTGCCACGCTCTCGCCTGGAGAGCATCCTAAACAGGCGGTGCCACCAGTGCTGTTGCCATATGTACCACTCATACAACTGAAGCAAAGCCTGGACTTAGGTGCGGAGTTGTAGTGTCCGCGAGGGCAATCCTGGCAAACAGTTTCCCCTCCCTGAGACGTATACTTTCCCTCTATACATGAAATGCATACGGTGTCGGAGGTGGCGCCGGTGGTGTTACTGTATGTTCCTGACTCGCATTCTCTGCACCACCATTCCAAGTTGACCTTTTTCAACGGCTGGAATGTGCCTGCTCTACATGCGGTGCAGTTGGGTTGCCCAGATAAATCCTGGTACTCCCCTGGCTCACAATCAGTGCAAGCACTGGCCCCTCTGGCAGCAGATGGTTGGTATGTACCAGGCTCACACGAGCTGCAAGAAGTGAGGCTACTCATACCGTTTCCGGAGGAGAACATGCCAGCCCCACAAGCCCCACAGACACTAGAGGTTATGGCACCAAGTCCTGTATGGTAAGTCCCGCTAGGACACCCAAGGCAAAAGCTGGAAGACCCTGCCCCTTGAGCAGACTGAAAAGTCCCTGCCGCACATAAAGAGCAACCAGCGCCAGTTGTGGAGCCCACTGCAGTCTGAAAAGTCCCAGCGCTGCAAGGGACACACGCCTCGAGGGCTGTGGCTCCAGTACTGGGCTGGTAAAAACCAGCTGAACATTTGGTACACGTACTCAGATCCCCTCCCGCCTGTGATGTCTGGAATGTCCCTGCTGGACAGAGCAGACATGTTGCACTAGTCCCCCCCCCTTCAGCAGTCTGGTACTTTCCGCTCCCACATAGCAAACAATCGCTTGTACTGCTGGCGCCCAAACCAGGTTGGTAGGTTCCCACTTGGCAGGGCAGGCACGAGCTTTCCTGTGATGCACCCGTGACGGGTTGATATGTTCCAGGTGGACACAGGGTGCAATAATCGTCACTCTCAGCAGCCTCGAAAGGTTGGTATGAGCCTTCAAAACAAGCAAGGCAAGCCAAACTGTTCACTGCTCCCATTTGAGTCTGATATGTCCCTTCTGGGCATGGCAGGCAGGCGTGTGTCTGCAGGCTTAGACCTGTTCCTGTCCCGTAAAGCCCAGCAGCACACGCAGTGCATGGCTCACCACTACCCTCCTCTGGTTGATATGTTCCTGCTGGGCACTTCAGACATAAACTCCTGTTAACAGCTCCCTCCATGGTCTGGAATTCTCCCGCTGCACACGAAATACAGGCAGCTTCAAATGCTCTTCCAAGCAATGATTGAAACGTCCCAGCCCTGCATAGAATACAATCCCCCAGGGATATCATCCCAGTACCCGTCTGGTAGGTCCCCGCAGGGCATTGCTTGCAGTCACCCAAGGTGTCCATCCCATAACCTGTCTGATATGTACCTTGCATGCATCCCAAACATGTGGTTGCAGATAGCAATGGCTGAATACTTCCTGGTCCGCACAGAGTACACACAGTAGAGCCTGTCTGTGTCGAATAACTTCCACTGGAGCAAGGAGTGCACAAATAGGCTCCGTTTTCAACCTGAAAACTCAACATACTTCCTGCACTACAAACCGGGACAGTGCTGCTACTACTCTCCATCGGCAAGCAAGTACACATAAACAACAAAAATACGCTTATTCCTAGCATTGCAGCGAAATTGGTAAAACTCCAGACATCTTTATACACATACACTCCAAAAGGAAACGTATTTATTTTTATCTGGCGAAACAAAAACACTGGTAATGACACCAGAAGAGGCGTTGACTCTTTATGCACCAGTCATCGTTTGTTGGTTTCTCATATGGCTGACCAAGAAATCCGAATCGCTTCCGAGAGATGAACCTGAAAACCAACCATCTCGTCCACGAGAATCAAACAAAAGCCACCATCACGCGCCGACAGAAGTGTATTGGAACGTATCACCCTTCCTCCGCCCCGGTAAACAGTAGTTCCTCGCAGTTCAGCAAAAGCGGAGGGTTGTCCGCACGCCGTCCGTCCGAATCACGAGTGTCAAGCTCTTGCATCCCACGGCCAAACTGCAAACACATCAAACAGCATAAGTAAAACAAGAAAGTAAAAAATTAAATGAAAAAATCTCACCAACATAGTGTGGAAAACCGGCCGAATATCCGAAAGCACGTTAAGATGTCCCATACAAGAGCAGTAGTCGATACAAGAATTACTCATCACAAACATGTTCGAAATACTCCCAACCAAAACATGGCCCACGCTACTGACTCTGATGCTGTCAATCTCAACACCATCGACTTGGTGAAAAGAAAAGGCAATCCTTGAACTGAAAATCCCAGCCTCGGGAAATCTAGAGGCCCCATCAGACACAAACTCGGTGAACACAAAATCCGCCACAGTATCCAACGACACGCCCACTGTAGCACCAAAAACAACGACACCACGACCGTGCACCTTGTTGCATCTTATGGCATTCAAGCCTCCATCATACACTTGCACTGTATTCAGGTAGACATCATTGCGAACGCCTGCCTTCCCAACAAAACTGAGCAAATTGTTGACATAAGGCAGGGTACTAAGACCAAGCCGCCGAAAGGTCACGTTGATAATTCTTGCATCAGATCGAAAAATCATGCCCATGTTGGATGGGAGAAGCACTTCTGATGAGAAAGAACCCTCAACCAGATCGTCTTTTGGCACAGAAGTTGAAGTGCCTTCAATCGTAAGCATCACCTCTATTGGAGGAATCAGGCTGTCCACATGGAACATGATAGGGGCCAAAGTCAAGACCGTTTGTGGTAGCAAACTTCCCCATAAAAGAAAATTAAGCTTATCGCTTGAATCCACGTGAAGGCTGATAAACTCCTTTGCCAAAAACCAAAACAACGTTTCCATTCTATGAATACTCGGCTTCTGAAAACAACTCGCAGCAAAAAATACGTCCATCACGCCGCGCAACTCGTCGTCGAAATCGCTCCCAAAGCAAAACTGCGATCTCCTGGCTCGAGGTGTCATGGAAAACAAACCCCTCAGAGACAAATAAAATCCACTGGAACACCAATGAAGAGTCTCTGCAACTGGGCCCACATTTTCTTCCCAGATTCGCAAACAGTCCTGAAAAAAACAAAATCTAAGATTGAAATACATGCAACAAAAACCAGATGAAAGAAGACAACCTCAAAGGTTTTTGTATTTTCCTCTTTATCATTTGCGGGCCAAGATCCACAAATTAAGATGAACTTGAGGCAGGATAAGGTCAGCAGACGAGTGCTGTACATTCGAAATACACATGCTCGTGCGAGGTTAGTCAATTCATCTGTAGCCCATTCGTCATCACGATAGGATGTCTGAAGAACGTAAAAGCATTGCACTGGGTTGTGACATTCACGAAACAGGGACAAGGCAGTTTCATAGGATAGGCCATTGGAGGATGCCATGATTTGAAATGATTTGGAAAAGACATGTGGGGTTTTATCAGGGCCAAGAACGCTGAGGCAAAAAAGGGGTGGGAAAATCCGTACTGATTTTAGTACACGTGCAACAATAAAAAAAGGGGGGGGGGAAACCCGTACTGAATTCAGTACGCGTTTAAATTAAAAAGAGGGTAAAAAGGGGAGGGGGACGTGACCAAAAGCGTACTGAAATAAGTACAAGGGCTTTCCGAATGCAAAAGGCGCGGGAAACCTGGAAAAGGGTACTTAGTCAGGACTGATGGCGGAAAAAACCGAAAACACAAGCATGTCCACGCAAGACAGAGAGAGGTCAGACGATGATGGGTCGAGTAGCCAGCATACTGGTCCAGACGTTTCACAAGATGGAGATGTCATGCCTGGAAATACAACTGTCTTTTCAGGTACATGACACGTTCGAATATGAGTTTATTAGACAGGGAAGGTCTAACATTCTTAACAGATTTCCACCCACCGTCACTTTCGCCGTCGAGTTTATGCAGTGAGAAAGACGATGACGAAGCAACCATGTCGCGCCCGTCCGTTGATCAAGACCAACGCTCTCCTCCGGCTGCAGCACTCACCGATCCTGTGGAGGCAAGGCTGAGGCAGCTATTCCCGCACACCCAACCTGCCCCGCTCCCTGAAAATGACAGAGGGGGGATCCGATGTGAGTGGGTGGTCCCAGAGCATTTTCGTGCACATTGGGGGAAAGTTCCCGAGTTGCTGAAAAGTATTCCCATTCCCATGAACTACTACCAAAGCCAGTCAATGACTCCCAGGGCCGAGGATATTGGGCGAATGTACTCGGAGTCTAAATGTTTCAGTCTGCTAAGCCAAAACAGTGTAGAGCGGCTTGCTGCACCCCACCACGGGCCCACGTACTGCTTCCTGGCCACGTGTTACTCTGACATACCCGACGCGAGCCTGAAGGCGATATTTTTCATGGACAATGTCAAGAAAATCTTGGAGTCCCAGAACAAGAACCCGTACGTATTTCCGACCGACGTGATTGGTCTCACCTACTGCAAGAAGAACAACAAGGTGATTACTGGACTCTACTCCAAACACGAGCGCGAGGGGGAGAGCAGCGCCCAGCCGCATGTCCAGCCAGGGGAGGCTCACATTCGGAGGCTACTCGACGAGAGAACCCAAGAAGAACCCGAGGAAATCAGACAGCCTATTCCCGAAATCTCAATCAGGCTGGGCTTCTTGCGTGCAGAGTACCAGAACGACAAAGGGAGACAGTGTTACAAGAATTTTTCAGTGGTTTTTGTGACTCCGACCGCAAACTTCTGCTTTTGGGCATACATTTTCGGGTCTATTCTCTGCCCTCCCAAGCTAGGCGCCCCCGGTTACCAGGCTCAGATGGAGTTGTATTTGACCATGAAGAGTGCGCTAGAAGAAATCCTCAACAATGAACTGGTTGTTAACCTAGGAGTCCACCACAACGATTTCGGAAGCTGGGATGATTACAGGTTCAATTCAGGGGGGAGGCTTGGCGTGAACACCATTCTGTCACAGTTCATGCTTCCAGCGAAAATCTTCCACGTGGTTCTGTCTGACGAACCAAGTGCGACGGATATACGGATTTCGGGTTTCCCGGAGGAGTTGGATTTCCAAAACGAGAATATTGCTACTGCAGACTATCTTCGATACATGCATCGCTCAATCACTGCTACCGAGCGCTGGCAGCAGCGGGCAAATGATATTCTCGACACGTTCAACAAACTCAAGGATATGAGCCTAGCCGACGACGCTGTCTTGGAGGCAGTAGGGGGGTGGCCTCTGCAGGTGGACAGACATGGGATCGTACAAGTGTTTGGCATACCCCCCCTCCCGTTGGTCATGAGATACGTGTCGAAAAATGCTCTTTTCAGAGTGTACGACACGTGGTTGGCGTACATTGGAGGCAAGGACGCGCTTCCCGAACTTGTCTCTGCGCTTCTACGGTCGTGTGCGCTGGACGAAGAGACTGAGTCTGGGTTTCCAAACATTGACCACTTCTTAACAGACAAACGGCCAGCTGACGATATCAAACGATATCACAAGTACTTCAGCTCGTCAGTCAACCCCTTCAAATCCCTCTTGATCAGCAACAGCCAACTCAATGTGTACGAGGGTTTCATCAAGGAAATGGAGCGCCGCAGATCGGCAGGGGCATCAGTGGAGCAAGTTATGGCGAACATTGAAAACTATGTTACAAGTGTGGTTTTTAGTCTGGAAGGCAAGGTCTCCAGCGGCGGATTCCGGAGCAAGGCAATTGAACAGATGCTCTTCATCTGCAAAACGAAGAATATGCCCGAGATCTGCAGGCTGGGAGAGACAAGCATCTACAAACGATTGCGCCGTTTCCGTGAAAAGGTATCAGTCAAGCGGAGATACGATCGCATTGACTGTGCCATTGGGGCTCTGCTCGATATGTACGAGGAAATCAACCGATCTTTCTACCTCAACTCGGGAAATCTCGCCCTGCTGTTCGAGCTATCCATTTCGAGGATGCTGTACAACATGGGTGGCATCAATGACACGTGGACGTATTTCTTCGCCATGATCATGGTTATGGCAGGGAACGGTCATTACAAGGTCAATGCACCATGCGGCTCCATAATCGACGACAACCGCAAACCGAATGGGTTGGGGACAGACAACGTCATGAGCAGGGAAATCGACATATTCAACACGATCTACGACAGCGGGGTCCCTGTCTCCTCACGCGTGCTGCTGATGATGTCATGCTCGAGGTTCTCTGGTATTGTCTGGGAGCAACTCAGCACTGCCAGCGCAGCACCCAGCTCCTCTGCGGATTCCTTGGATGTCTTTTCCCAACCACCAGCCGAGCTCAACTGCCGCCCCATGTATCTCTCTGAGATGCGAGGCGACGACTGGACTGGCATTATCAAGTCTGCGCTGGCCAGAAACGTGGTCTGGGAATCCTCTGCGTTCACCACGACCGATCCGAAGAAGACAAACGAACGGCAGCTCACCGTGAAGGCCAAGGTTCAGCAAGTGTACCTCATGCTAACTTGCAGCAATGTCCTCAACACCAAGCTGACTGCAGAGCAGACGTTGACTGCCCGGGTAGTTGCAGACGTGATGTGGCCAGGATCGGGCCTGCCTCACAAGAAACGGTCGAGAACCGAGTTTCAGGGATTTACACGCGACATCAACACGGGACGCCATAGGGAGCTGGAAGACAAGGACAGCGTGGCCAATTTGGTGGTCTTCCCTTTGGTCTTTGCCGGGTTGTATGCAACCGCAAACAAAGTCAGGGCTACACCCGCCGAGATCTGCGACAGCGTGCGTGCATTGCTGGAATGGGCGACAGAGTATCTCAAGAAGTACACTGAGGGGATGCTCAACCGCGTGGAGCTGGAGAACTGGGACAGGATGGTCCAGGGGTACACCAGCAGGGGGGTGGCTCTAGGGGTCTATGTCAAAACCATCGACTGGTTGTCACGACTGGAGGAAAATGACCAGAAGACTGAACTCGTCAAAGACTACCTTTTGGACCTTGCAGTGGATGCCCTGCCTCTTGTATGTGTCCCGTACGTCCTCACGCGTATCATGGCCAGATCCTTGCACATGGGGTGTGTGGTAATGCTTATGGCGATTGCCGAGGACATGGACGTCCCAGTCGTGTCTTGGAAAGCCCTAAATCACTTTTTCGAGGAAGC
>VFQS010001612.1_pt1 | contig 20276 bp, 12 predicted proteins | sample 3512361 | NCBI WGS metagenome assembly VFQS01 (sample SAMN10412375, study PRJNA504923) | tailings metagenome | isolation source: Relicate 1 Philex TSF3 active mining | place: Philippines
GGTCATCAATTTGCTTGAGCTTGATCCGGCCTCTGCTTCTGCCTGGCTGGCCACATCAGCACTGATCGTGCGGTTGGCACTTAGATCGCCGCCGCCGGTTAGGCCGGTGCCAGCCGTGACAGTGCGAGCGGATGGAACCGAATTGGCCGTTGTAGCCAAATTGTCAACAGTCAGTGTTTGCGTGCTCGACTCGATTTGGTCGGCTTTGACTTTTCCGAAAGGTGCCATTAGACGATTACCCAGGTGGAGTTGGCGGAAATGGTGACAGTCACGCCCGCATCAATGGACACAGGCCCAACTGAAGAAGCGTTTTTGCCCGTTGGAATCGTGTAGGTAGTTGTGACAACTTGATCGTTTTCAACAAACACTTCATCGCTGCCGCCGCCGGTTGCGCCGCCGCCGGCGGAAAGTGCTGCGATTGCCTGGGCAACACGCAATGGCGTTGTGTATTTGGTGTTGTTTGTGCCGGCTTCTGCCTCAGCCTGTGAAGCGCTGTTCGCCAGATTGAGGTATCTGACCTCTGGGTTGTTAGCGAAATAGCTGAGGTAATTCCAGGTGCTGCCAGCGGTTGTGTAACGCAGGCGAACCGTCAACCCGGCATCGCCCACAAACCCGCCCGGCAAGCCAGCAAGCGGCGTAAACGCCGCAATGCCTGTGCTGTCGCCAACCTCGATGTAGGTGTTGTTGGCGGGGCTGGCGGGGATCGCCGCCACATTGGCCACCAGCGTGAACAACACCGCTTGCGAGACCGCAGCCGCGGCCTGATTAGCCGTGTTGTTGGCGGCGTTTGCTGTGGCGACAGCGTTGTTGGCGGTTGTCACCGCATTGCTGGCCGTGGTGCTGGCGGCGTTGGCCGTGCTGATGGCGGTTGCCGCGTCCGCAGATGCCTGGGTAGCCGCGGTCGTTGCAGCAGTTGAAGCCGTTGTTGCTGATGCAGCAGCTGTGGTCGCATTGTTGGCCGCTGTGGTCGCTGCCGCCGCTGTCGTGTTGGCGTTATTGGCAGCAGTCGTGGCGGCGGCGGCGGCTGTTGTCGCGCCAGTAGCAGCTGTCTGCGCTGCGATTGCAGCGGCGACGCCTGCATCATTCCGGTCCTGCTGCTCCTGCACCACGTACAGGTTCTGCAGGTCAGCGGTGTCGAGGTAGTCGGCGATCAGGTTGCTGCCGTCTTGCCAGTCGACCAGGCGCGAATCGCTGGGCGTCAGGCGAATGACCGTGAGGGTCTGGCCAGCGGCAGGCGCCGTGGTGCACTGCACCTGCGTACCACTGGTCCAGGTAAAGCCGACACCATCCACCAGCTCACTGGTGAAGGTGCCGTCAAGAATGTCGTAGCCCAGGTAAAGATGAACATGGGCCTTCAGCAGGTACGGGAACGGGACAGAGAATGTCGTCGTCGCGCCGTTGCCCGCGTACTGGCGATAGGAGTAGGGAGTGGGCATCGCCGCCTGCTGCAGTGCACCTGTGCACTTAACAGGCTATCGGCACTGCTATTGCCTCACCACGCCTAATGCGCTTGCGCCCTCGGCGAACTGCTGCAGCTTTTGCTGCTGTTGCTGGGCCAGCCCAATGATCCGCTCACGCACGGTGAACTGGCTGGACTTCACCAACTCAAGCTGGGCCAGCTTGTCGTAGTAATCGATCACGTCATTGATCGGGCTGTAAAGCTCACCACCAGGGCCCCGCTGACGCTCACTCAATGTCCTGCCTGGCTGTGCCTGCAGGCTCGGGCTGATCTGCCCATCGGGGATGTTCAGCAGCGCGTTGTATTTCGGATCCCGCATCAGCATCCGCAGTGCGCTCTGCAGGTTGCGGCCCTGCACGATCGGCCAGATGTCCATCACCTTGTTGGCACCCATCCCCAGTTGCTCTGGATGGATGCCGCCCTGGATGGTGCGCATGGTCTCGCGGTAGAAGTCCTCCTCCTCCATGGTCATGGTGATCTCTGGGCCACCAGGTACCACGGTGAGCTTGCCCTCTGGATGGGGCTTGGCACCGAAGCCATGGCGATCCAGCCAGTCATAGAGCGGATCCTGCGGCTTGATCACCGGCATGAACGGGATGGCCTGATCCAGGGGCAGGCCCAGGGGCCGCTGCACCTCACTGCCAAGCCAGTCGCGCTGCCGCGTCTGCATCCCGCTGAGGCCTGGGTAGCTCGAGGCGGCCCGGGCAAACGCTTTCTGCAGCATGTTCACCACTGGCTGCACCACGCCGAAAAGCGGGTCCTTGCCCAGTGCCGCCATCTCCTCCTTGGACGGGAAGCGCATCTTCACCATGCGTTCGCTGGGGTCTTCCATGGCACGGGCCACGTGACCCATGGCGCCAGACACCGGCAGGATGCCGCCCATCTGGTCGGCCAAGATGTCGGCGAAGTCGTAGCGCTCAGGGTCCTGCATCACATTGAGGATGCTGGTGATGTTCTTGAGCGCTGCCTTGTTCTTGAGCAGGTTGCCCCAGGCGTAGATGATCTTCTCGACGGCCTTCGCGGCATCGCCTTCCTGGATGTAGCCCTCATGCCAGGCACGCAGTGTGTCGGCATGAAGCCCCATCAGATCAATCGCATCAATGCCATTGGCCCGTACCTTGATACCGGCCGCGATGGTGTTGGCCAGGCTGAAGCTGTAGGGACTGTTGGTGCGGGACCAGCGCTCGTTCTGACGGGGATCGGCCGGGCCGCCATCGGTGAAGATCCCGCTCTCCCACAGCATGTGGGTGCCTGCCGCCAGAGCTGCCGCCACCACCGTCCGGGCCCTGGCGTCCGCCATCTGCTCAGCGGTGTACTGAGCTGCCCCGCCGCCGCGGCGTGAGCCAGCTTGCTGCAGCTCCATCACCAGCTGCTTGGGCATGGCCACCAGGATGTCTCGGTTCAGCACCCAGCCGATGCCGTTGATCGGCACTTTCCAGAAAGGAATGATCCAGCCCGCAACGGGGTTCTGCCGCATCAGCTGCACGCCCTGGGTGATGGGATCCCTCAGCGCATTGGTGAAAGCAACATCGGCAGTGCGGCTGTAGGCAACCTGCCCAATGTCGTCTGCCAGATTCGGGGCGTTCTTATACATGTTGTAAAGCATCGCCCGCAAATCGTCGTCTTCGATCTCATCGCCAGCCGGGATGCCGTACTGCTCGTTGCGTGTGCGGCGAAACTCGATCAGATCGTCATCGGTGAAGACGCCATCAAAGATGGTGTTCTTGGCCAGCTCATCAGCCCGCTGCTCGATCCAACGTGCATCCATGCCCTGCGCCCGGCCCTCTTCTGCAGCACGCAGGAAGGCCTCGTGGTTGGCCTTCCACACATAGGCCTGCGTGCGCATAAACTCATCGCCTGCATTGAGCAGGCGGAAGGGAGCCAAATACCCGAAGTCGCTGCCGGTCAGGCGCTCAAGGCCACCACCCAGCACCTTCCAAGCCCCGGCGTTGAGGATGTTCAACATCTTCAACGCTGTCTCACCCGTGTTCATCGGGTTCAGCGACTGTGCTGAGAACAGCTCATCCCACTTCGTGGTGAGCGTGGCGTTGATCCATTCCTTGGGCGATTCGTACACGCCCTTGGTGATGTACTTCAGGTTCTCATCGCCCATCGTTCCCTTGCCTTTCAGCAGGGACTCGGAAGCGTTGCCCCAGGCCATGCCCCAGGCGCTGTTCCATGCGCGAGCTGCATAGCCGGCAGCTTGCAGGCCATCGGCCACGCCAGGCTTAAGCCCGTTCTTGGCGATCCCTCGCACCACACCCGACACCACGTCTTCTGCCATGTAGACGCCCTGCACCAGGGCCCCACTGGCTGGGTTCCGTACCGCCCAGGTGGACAGCGACGACAGCAGGTTGGCCCGGCGCAGCGTGTTCAGGATCTCCAGCTCAGCCATGAACCCTTTGCGGTTCACCTCGCCGCCGTTCATGGTCATCAACCGCTTCGCTGCAGCCCGGCGCCTGAGCTCCTTGGCGTTGCCATCGGCCGTCAGCTTGAGCATGTCGGCGACCAGCGAGTTGCCGTTCACCTCATCCAGCGTCAGTTGCGTGATCTCCTTCTGAACGTCGATGAAGTTGATCTCGTCGGTGCTGTTGAACTGCAGCGACTTCAGGGCCTGGCCCACGCGACGGCGCACCTGGGCGTCGAGCTGCTCGTAGAAGTGCGCCCACTTCGCAGCATTGCCAGCCTGGGTCTTGATCTCGTCGGTGATGTAACCGCCGTCGATCGCATCGGCCAGCTCGTCGAGGGCATCGCTGTACTGGATCGCCGAATCCCAGCGGGCCTTGGCCACGCCATAGACCGCGCTGGGCAGGTTGTCGATCCCAGCCACGCGCCGCTTCAGCAGCTCGGCCGCTTTGCGAGGGTCAGCCCCTGCAGCCTGCGCCATCTGCAGCAGCGCCCGGGATGCCACCTGATTGGTGAACGGCCGCCGCAGCTGCAGCCCCTTCTCCGATGTGGCCCGCTTGAGGCCCATGATCTCGAGCAGGGCAGCGATGTTCTGATCGTCGGGGGAGATCTGGGCGTAGTTGACCATCCGCCCGGTGCGCCCCCGTGGTACCCGCCGGCCATCGAAGCCGGCCTGCACCATCTGGATCACCGTCTCATCGCCCATCCGTGCGGCATCCAGCTCGGCCTGGGTGATCCATTCGCCAGGATCAACCGTCACCTCATCGCCGGTGTAGGTGCGCAACACCTTCGGCTTCTTTGGCGGCTGGCCATCCGCCAAGCCAACCTTGGCCTCAATGCCACGGCGGGTGGAAGCAATGGCCTCCAGCTGCGCCTCGAGCTCTTTGATCTCGGCGTTGATGTCGTTGCAGCTGGTCATCAGCAACTTGCTCCTTTGGATTGACGGGTCAGTTCATCCAGCCTCTTCCTAATGGCTGCCTCTTGTTTGTCCAGAGCTGTGGTCTGGCTCTTGGCCTGGTTCTTCAGTTCACGCTTGGCTGCAGCTGCAGCCTGCTTCTGTGCTTTCACCTCCTCTGGTGTTGGCTTGGGTTGCGCTTTGGGCTGATCAGCAATCTGCGCATTGCCCTTCTCATCGAACGTGAGCCGATACTCCTTCGGCCTGCGTGGTGCCACAGGTTGCTGCATGTCCAGATCAGATCTGGCCCCAGGTGTTGGCGGCTGGAACCGCTCGGCATAGGGGTCAAGGCTGTAGAAGCCTTCGCTCAAAATCCCCAGCTTCTTCTTCTCTTCCCAAGTCATCGTGTTCCAGCCCTTCTCGGCCAGGAACGCATCACGCTGGGCCTGCTGCGCAGCGTCATCCAGAGCCTTGTACTCGAAGCGCAGACGCAGCTCCTCGATCAAGGCATCGGCCGCCTTGCCGCCAGCCTTGTAGGTGGGCAGCTGGTCGCTGGCAAACAGCAGCGGCAGCTGGCCGGTGGGGTCAGCAAACAGCTGATCCACCATTGAGGTCTGCTTGAAGCTGGTGCGCGGCCGCTCAGGCAGCGGGCTGAACGGCGGCTGCACCTCGCCATTGTCGATCGCACGCTGCAGGATCTCAGCCTTCAACCGCTCTCGCGTTTCGGCATCCATGCCGCGGCCGCTGTAGTCCGTCATCGGGACCGGCACTTCATTGCCATCGGCATCCAGCACACGGCCCATGCCGGGCACAGCCAGATCAGCCGGGCGATCGAACAGCGGTGCTGCATCGCCGAACTGGTTGGCCTTCAGCTCCATTGCCAGCTGCTCAGCCTCGGGCGGCAGGTAGCGGCCGCGGCGCTTGCTGAGCTCCACCAGGGCATCGATGATGTCGCTCTTCTTGGCAGACCACACCCGGCGGCCGGTGTTGGCCTTCACCAATGCAGCCACCTCAGGGCTCGAATCAGGCATGGCCAGCCGGCGCAGCTGGTCACGGTTCCAACCCTGCAGCGCTGATCGGTACTCCTCCGGTGAGCGGTAGCCGTACTCGCTGGCGGTGCGGGTGATGGCCTCAAAGGGCGGCAGCTGCACCGGCGGGTTGAGATCCAGCTGGCCCTGCTGCTCAATGCGCAGCTGCAGCTGATCACCCACCAGAGATTCGGGCACCCGCTGGCGGCCCTCGATCGCACGCAGCTGCTGCTGCACCGCATCGATCTCCTTCTGCGCCTTGGTTGCCATGCGCTTGGCGCCCGTTGGCGTGATCTCCCCGGCTTCTGCTCTGGCCTGGATGTCGACCAACCGTTGGTTGAGCTCATCCAGCTGAGCCTGGGTTGTGGCCAGCTCCTGGGCGTTGCGCTCAGCGTTCTGCTGCTGGTACACCCGGCTGTGGATCTGCCGCAGCTCGGCGTCACTCAGCTCATCCAGGTTGGCCAGGTAGGTGTCGAGCTCTGGCCGGCCATCGGGCATGTCGAGCTCTGGCTGGTAGGGCCGCTCACCAGGCATGAAGTCCTGGGCGCTGCCTTGTTGGATCAGATCACCGATCGCCTGATCGATTTCCCCCAACTGCTGGGTCATGTCCTCGCCCGAGTCCATGCCCTGCTTGATCAGCTGGCCCCGCTGCGTCTGCAGCTGGCGGATCTGCAGCCGGATCTCTGGATCAACAGCACCGCCCAGGCTGAGCTCGAGCTGGCCGCCCTCGCCCTGCTGCACCAGGCCCATGCCCTGCAGCCGCTGGCGCTGCTCAACCACCTGCCGGATCTGGGTTTGCTCCTGCAGGGCCCGGGTGATCGCCGAGTCATAGCCGTACTGAGCCGGCGGGGCCTCCATCTGCTGGAACAGCTCGCCGTAGTTGGCGCTGCTCTGGCCAAAGGCCGGCAGTGAACGGTTGCCGGTGTCCACCAAGTCGGCCGCCGCGGCCGGGGGCAGCGCAGTTGGGAGATTGCCAGGCACATAGGGAGCCAGCTCAGCCTCGGCCAGCTCATCCAGCCAGGCAGAGCCGCCTTCCGCCAAACCCCTCCTGATTGGAGGAATCAACGCGCCGGCCCCCATCAGTGCGAGGGGGGCGGCCAGTCCCTCCACAAACAGGCTCTTGCCCAGGGCCTGCAGGTAGTTGTCATTGGGGTCAACGCGGCCCGGCAGCTGCACGCCCAGGGCGTCGCCCAGGTTGGCCAGGTTGCCGTCTTCGGCATCCAGGAACAGCGCAGCAGCAGCAGTGCTGGCTGTGGCCTCAGCCACGTTGCCGGCGACAGTCACGCCCGCTCGCACGGGCTTGCTGACCTTGGCCGCCACCGCCAGCCTCTTCACCTGCTGTGTGCGGCGCAGCGCATCAGCGGCGGCCTTGACCTTGCTCAGCCCCTGGATGCCACGGATCACACCACCACCAACCATCTCCGCGCCGATGGCCTCACCGAGCTCGAGGCCCGCCTGGTCTGACGGCCCGACGTACTGACCGACAGTGCCAATGCGCCATGGGTTGATCTGACGCGCCATCTTGTCGCTGATCGTCCAGGCGTCGCTGACATCAATCGGTTTGCGCTGAATCAGATCACCAACCGCATTGGTCAGCTTGCTGATGCCATTCACCGGGCCGGTGAAGATGCCGATCTTGGTGTCAGGCGAAGCCAGTGCATTGCCGAACTGGACCAGCGGCTTCAGCAGCCCGCCCACCACCGGCACAGATGCAGCGCCCTGCTCAATGCGCCGGTTGCCAATCTCTCTGGCTTGACCCGCACTGGGCCTGCCCTGTGGGGCTGGCGGCCAGGCCGGGGCAAGGTCTTGAGGCAGAGGCGCAAGGTTGAACTTAGGCATAGGTCAGCTCCCCACAATGCGGATACGGCCCACACCCCTGCTGGTGCTGCCGAATAATTTCCTGAACGCTGCAGGAGATAGATCAATCACCCTTGGATCGGAACGATTGATTGCTCGTTCAGATCCACCCATCTGGCCTACGTCGTTCACCCAAACCCTCACGGTTTTGCCGGTGTCAAGATCTTCAACCGTGACCCACTTGTTGAGATACTTCCCGCGCAGACTCCACTGCACGGCAGCTGTCATCTTCTTGGGGTCGTAGATCTCGCCGTTGGCCGTCGGCCCACCGGCAACGCCATCACTCCCGCCGCTGCCGGTGTAGTAGGTGGCCAGGCCAGTCATGCCGCCACCACGCCTTGTTGCTGGCCGGGCCGCACCGCCCTGCAGGCTGGCCACCACATGCCGGCGCAGCTGATCGAAGTTGCTGTAGGGCGTCATGTCCCGGCTGCCTGCGCCGCGTGGCGCCAGGAAGTCGACGCTGGCGATCGTGCCGTCGGCAGAGCGCACGTTCCCGGTGCCGCCCTGCTGGCCGATGATCTGGCCAGGCGACACACGCTGGCCGGGCCGCACCTGCACGCCGCCATCCGCCAGGTGGCCATAAAGCACATCCACCTTGCGGTTGGTCAGCGGGTCCACCGACTCGACAACGATGTAGTTGCCGTAGCCACCCTCCCTACCAACGTCTTTCACCACGCCACCGAGCACCGCAGGGAAGCGCTTGCTGGGGAAATAGAGGTCCACGCCCGGCTGACCATCCGGCCGCTCGTAGACCACGGAGACAGGCTTCTCAAATGAGCCGCCTCCGCTATCCCCAAAAGGGCGGCCGCCACCTCCCATGGGTGGCAGCGTGGCTGCAGCGGCCGGCGGCATCAGCAGGTTCATCAACCAGCTGCCCGGCGCCAGGGGGTTGTACCCAGTCGGCACCATCGCCAGTCCACCCGTGGCGCCGCGGTAGTTGGCGCTGGAGAGCTGCTGGCCTTGGCGCTGCTTGCGCAGCTGACCCTCAAGGAACTGTCGTGCTTCGCCCTGGGGATCCAGCTGGGGGTAGAAGCGCAGCTGCTCGAGCAGATACCGGTTGGTGCTGGTGCCGGCCCGCTTGGCCAGCTGATACAGCTCAGGGCTCACGGGCTTGCCATTGGCCACATTGCTCAGCTCGCTGTGCAGCCAGCCGCCATCCAGCACCGGCCGGGCCGCGTAGCCCTTCACCGTGCTGTCAGGCAGAGAGCTCGCGCTGGCCTTCGGCACACCCCTGGCCTGGGGGCCCGGCTGTGTGCCTTGGCTTGGCCCGGTGCCCACGGTGGCAGGGCCCACCTGCCCTGGCTGCTTGCCGGTCAACGTCGAGTAGAGGTCGGCGTAGGCCTTGCTCTTGCGAGCATCAGCAACGGCCTGGCTCACGATCCGATTCTTGGCTGCCTCGCTCAGCGCACGGCCGGGGTTGGCTTCACGCCAATCGTTGATCGCATCCTCCGCCGAGCGCAGATAGAGGTTCTGCACACCGTTGGTGAACGCCACCACGTTGCTCTGGCCAAAAGCACTGGCTGCCGCAGCCGCAGGGCTGGCACCCTGCTGGATCAGCGACTGCATCAGGCTGCTGCCACCGGGCTTGCCCTTGTCCGCCAGGGCGGCCACCGCAGGCAGCGCCAGATCCTGCAGCAGGGCCTGATCGATCTGACGCTGCACACCTGGCGTGGCCTCCTCGGCCTGCCGGCGCTTGCGCTCGATCGCCTCGTTGTATTCGCGGTAGCGCTCGGCCTGCAGCTCAGGTGTGGGCTCGGCCCGGGCGGCTGCCCTGGCCTGCTCACGCAACGCCTTCAATCCCGCTGGCGAGGAGAAAGTCGAAGGCGGCGCATCTTCAATCGAGTTCAGGAAGTCCTGAGCCGAAAGCGGGTCTGGGCGATAAGCCTCCTCGAGCACCGATGAGGTCGAGCTCATCCGGTTGCTCAGGTAGCTGTCGACATCCCGGTAGCCCAGCGCCGCGGCCTGATTGCGGAAGGTGATCAGCGCTGCGGGGTAGCCAGGGTCCGATGGCAGCAGGGCACCGGGGCTACCGGCCTGATACCAAAGCGCATCCAGCTTCTGCTCAATGCCCTGCTGGCCCAGCTCGTAGTCCTTGATCCGCGCTTCGTTGCCGCGGTTCTTCAGCTCGATCATGTCCAGCGGGTTGCTGGCACCCCAGGTGGGCCGCTTCTCCATCGGCACTGATGGATCACCGCCACGCACAAAGGTGAGCGCTTCAGCCATCCCCGGCACCTGGCCGAAGCTGCCCATCAGCTGCTCGCGCATTTGCTGCGCCGCCTTCACGCGAGAGGAGCCGCCCAGCATCTGCAGCTGCTTGTCCATCTCCTGGGTCAACATCAGCCCCGCCAGCTGGGGCCACATCGGATCGCCAGGCATTACCTGCGCACCGTTGAAAGGGATGCCGTTCTCGTAGAGCGACTGCAGGCCAGACCCCATGGCCGCGGTGCCGAGCGCCGTAGTGCTGGCTTCCAGCTGATCGTTGTAGGCCTGCTCGTGCTTGGTGGCGAACTTGTCCCACGCTCGCGTCATCTGCGGCGTGAAGTACTGCGCCACCTCGGGCATGTCTTCGTTCAGCCCATAGCGCTGCATGAACTGATTGGTGACATCAACCCGCACCTTCATCAGCTCACCGCTGCCCGGGGGCAGCCCGGCCAGGCGGCCAAAGTCCTGTGACAGCGCAGCCGAAAGCGCTGAGTTCACATCGTTGCCAGCGATCTGGGCAATCGCCCGCCGGCGGCCAATCTGCTTCCAGGGGTTGGCGTCCTTCAGCAGGATCGCGGCCACCGGATCCACCTTCTCCAGCTGCGTGATCTGGCTGGCGGCGTTGGTGGCCGACACCTCGCTTTGCTGCTGCAGGATCAGCTGCGCCTTGGCGTATTCGTTCTGCGCCTCGATGTAGCCCGCATCGATCTGCTGCGCCTTCAACATCACCGCACCGCCGGTGAGCGTGGTGGTGAGCGCACGGTTGAAGGGAGTGAGCGCCTCGGCGACAGCTCGCAGGTTGCGGCCCGGGTCGGCCTGGCTGGCAATGCTGCCGCCACCGCCACCGCTGATTGCACGCAGCCCACCGCTCACCTGGATCTCAGATGGCGCTGCAGGCTTCGGCACGTTCTGTTGCGCCGACGGCTGGATGAAGCTGTCGAGGGGCCGGGCGACTGGCGTGACCTGGCCGAAGGGAAGACGTTCTGCCATGGGTCAGTCTCCGTACTGGCGAATACCGCTGAGGTCCAGGCCATTGCCGGTGCCGCTGCCGCCACCGCTTGGGGTGTTCAGACCCCTGATTCCCTGCCATGCGCTGACGCCGGCTTGGACACCGTTCAGCACGCCGGTGGCGATGTTCAAGCCATAGGCCGCACCGCTCGGCCTGGTCGGCGGTGCACCCGTCATCGAGGGCGCCGGTGGCATCACCAACGTGGGCAGCGGCGCCAACGGCGGCAGCGGATCCATGTAGGGCTGCTCGTCGTAGAACTTCTGACTGTTGTATCGACTCAGGTATTGCGCAACTTGCGCTGCCTGCTCGCGGGTGTACTGACGCTTTCTCAGCCCTGCATTGATGTTCTGCAGCGTCTCGTAATCACCGAGCTGCCTCGAGTAATCGTTGATCACACGGTCAACAGAATTGCCCTCTTGCTCTAGGGCCTGCACCGATGCACGCGCCTGCAAAGCACGCCAGCGATACTGCATCCGGCCAAAGGCATCCTGAATGTCAGCTTCCTGGTAGGCGTTGGAAATGGCCTGGCTGTCGGCCACATAGGCCGCCATTGCATTGGCCCTGGTCTCCGCAACCGTTTCCGCCTGCCGAATAGCACGGATGGTTTCGTAATTCCTGAGAGAATTGACGTAGGACTTCTGCTGGTTGTAATTAACCGTGGCAGCCCAGTATTGATACTTGGAATTGGTATTGCTGAGCTTGGCGTTAAAGCGCGACTGCCAGGCGGCAAAGCGATCGTTCGCTCGCTGAAACTTCTTGGCGTCTTTGTAGTTCTGCTGTTGCTGCTTGTAGGCAGCCTCCTCGGCAGAGCGCTGTTGGCCAGCGCCAAAGATGTTGAGAACAGTGCTGACACCGCCGATCCCCAGCCCGATTGCGTCATCCCAACCGAAAGCCATCAGCTCATCCTCCAGAACGGGCAGAACAGTGCACCGCTCGGCCCATAGGGCTCGGGCTCAAACACCGTGAACCCCAACCGCTGCAGCCACCGGATGGACTCGGCGTTCTTCGCAAACACGTAGTTGCCGATTGGCCCATCCACTTGCTTCAGGCAATGCTGCACCCATTCTTCCGCTTCTCTGCACAGCTGCATACGTCTGAGCTTGGTTGCCGTCAGATCTTCTGTGCCCAGCAGCCAGATCAGATCGCCATCCAGGCCGGTCAGCCCCAGGGGCACACCCTTGTGATCAACGATGGCCTGGCAGATCGTGCTGCTGGCCCAGCTATCCATGGCAACGTGATAGGGGTCAACGCCATGGCTGAGCCGCACTTCCTGACGGTCTGAAGCCCGCAGCCGCTTGGCCACGTACTTCACCCTCTCCTCTGTCGCGGCGGCCCATTTCATAGCGACTTGCTCTTGGTACTCAGAAGTGCAGTCCACTCACAGGTGGAGAACTTGCACGGCAGCGGCGTCGAGTTCAGCACCTCAACGATGCACTGCTCGCCACGGCTGGCGATCGGGACGTTGAACACTCCCTCGTAATACCTGCCGGCATCGTTGGCCGCGTTCGGGGCCGTGCCAATCGTCGAACCACGCGTGGCGATGATCGTGCCATCAAAGGTGTATGTAGCCGTTGGCCGATGCTCTGGGCTAACCGTGACCTGGAAATAGCCGCTTTCGTGATACCGGAGCTTGGCCGAGCGCACCTGGGTGCGGATCGTGTTGCTCGCCGTCTTGCCGGTTCCCACCTCCTTCATCACCTTGAACCGGCTGAAGCGGTAGCGGAACTGATAGGGCACACCGGCAAACACGTCGGCGTTGCTCCAGTCGCCGCGGGCTGTGAAGGTGGTGCCGCTGGTGATCGTGGCCAGCAGCACGCCACCCATCTTTCGCCCCGGCGTCAGGCTGTAACCCGACCACAGCTGCGTCGTGGTGTTGGCGGTGTAAGGCAGCGTCCAGGTGGTCGTCTCTGTCGCGGCGTTGTAGACCCCATCAGCCATGCGCATTGGCACGCTGGTCACGTTGGTGTTGCTCACCCGGCGGTCCAGCAACATCGGATAAGGCGTGCCGGTTTCCTCTGACAAGCGATCGAGCACGGAGATCACCTCGAGGTAAACCTTCGTGCCGTACTGCATCAGGCAGTAGAGCTTCTCCCTGACGCACAGAATCGAGAGCACCTTGTCGCAACCGGCAAAGTCCCAGTAGCTCCAGCTCGCCTGCACACGCTGCGCGGTCTGGCCGTCGCTGCGGTTGAAGAACTTGTAGACGTAGATCCTATTCTCGTAGCCGGTCCGGCTCGACAGGAAAAAGATCGCGTTGCCCGTGTCATTGGCCGCCATCTTGAAGATGCCGGATGGCACATAAGCGCTCACGTGGTCGCTGATGTCGGCAGCGTTGGCCACCACACCGCTGCCGCTGCCCACCACGGCAAACTCCCGGAAGCGGCTCCACACGCCGTTCTCCTGGGCGAAGAACACACCGCTGCCCACCTGGCTGGGCCGCAGCCCCATGTCTGCCTCGTATTGCGTGAGCACCGTGAGCCGCGAGGTCTGCGAAGTCAGCGGCTGATCGCCACTGCTCAGCCGGAACTGGCTCTGCGAGCTGAAGATGATCAGCTCGTCCTGGTACGGCACCGCATAACGCAACACCGAGATCCGGTTGTTGCTGGCCGAGATGTCGATCGGATCCGAATCCAAGATCGTGGTGGCCGTTTCCGGGAAGAACTGGAAGAACTCCCCAGAACGGCTGAGCACCACCGCTTCATCCGCCAGCAGCCCCAAGCGGTTGCGGTACACGAACATGTCGTTGATCGGCTTCCCGATGAAGCTCGGATCCACCACCGTGTCGTAATCGCCGCAGGTGCGATCGCCCCACTTCGGCAGGGTGATGGTGCCCACCGTGCGGCCATCCACCGGGCCGAAGTAGAAGGTGCCATCCGGCAGCCGCACCAGCGCATGGGGCATGGTGTTGGGCTTGATCTTGTACTGGGTGCCGGGCGCCACGGTCTCCACCCAGGCCCCCTCACCGAACGTCCCCAGGCCATCCCGCGGCCGGAACTCGACGTAGTAGCCGTCCCACTTATTACCGGGGTCGCCGTCGATCTCCACCTGGTAGCCGACGGGGCCAATCGTCGGCAGCTCACTGAAGGCCTGGACGCTGTTGGTGATCGCCGTGATGTCGGCGTTGGCCCGGGCGTCCGTGGCCTTGATCGTCATCGCGCTGCTGCTCTTGAGATGCAGCACCGAACCCGAGCGCTCGATCGTTACCCCAGCCACACCAGAGAGACCGGTCTTGATGTTCTCCGCGATCTCAGCCGCGCTGATCTTCACCTCCGTCACCGTGGTGCCAGCCACGATCACAGCTGCTGTGGCCGTGGTCACGTCCACCGTGGTGCCGTTCAGCGTCACGCTGTACTTCTGGCCATAGTTGGCCGCCTTCACCCAGATCAGCGCCTCGTGGGTCGCTGGCCGCGGCGTCGCCGGGCTCAGCGCCGGATCCATCTCAGGCGCCTTCAGCGTGTTCAGGATCCAGGTGTAGTCCGCAATCGTCGTGGCCCGCACCTGGCTCCTGGCATCAGTGATGGTCGACAGGTAGCCGTAGCCATCTGGTGCGCTGACGGTTTTCTCATTGCCCGCCAGATCAAACACCTTGATCGCCGTCTTCGTGATGACAGCCAGGTACTCCTCGTTGTCGTCACGCAGCAGTGAGTGGAAATACGCATCGCCAAAGGAGGTGTCGCTCACCTTGGCCAGCGTGTTGGTGCCGTCCCGCTTGCGCAGACCCTCGGCAATGCTCGACATGCCGTTGATCTGGATCTCGCCCTGCGATGGATCACGCTGCGAGTCCGGCTGCTGACTGATCCCCTGGATCAGGTTCGGAATGGCATAGCTGTAGAGCTCAGCCAAGGTGTGCCCCCCCAGCCAGGCGGCGATCCAGCAGACCGAAGCCGGCCTGGAAGGTGGGGAAGGGCCGCAGACCACGGCCACCGGTCAGGCTGTTGGGCTGGTGCTGATCGAACTCGACCCGGTTCAGCTCCACCAGGGCCTGCTGCTCATCCAGCGACGTGAACTTGAACACCTGGTCTGAACCGAGCACGCGATCGGAGAACACCCGTGCGGCACGGATGGTGATCCAGCGGTTAAACACCTCCGGCGATTCATCCCAGGCCAGCAGCCACGTCACATCGGCGTGCAGTGGGCTGATGCCGTCTTCGATCTGATAGCTGCGCTTCACACGGTCGTAGACACGCAGGCCACGCAGCTGGAACCGGCCATTCCAGCGATAGGGATCCAGGCTGAACGAGATCACGTTCTCGGGAATCGTGATCTGCTTTGTCGTCTCGTCGCGGGAGAAGGGGTACTCGTACTCCATGTTCCAGCTCCACCCGCGCGACTGGCCTTCCTTGTGGAACTCCAGCAGCGTCTGCTGGGCCATCCACACTTCGCCAACCTGCTGACCTTCAAGGCTGTTCACCGGCTGCTCGCCGATGCAGGCCAGCGCCACATTCACTGCCTCCAGCAGGGTGGTCCTGCCTGGCGTGACCCCCTCGTACTGCAGGCCCATGACGTATGCACTGGTGCACTTCTCATGGTACGGGGCATGAAAAAGGAGGGCCAGAAGCCCTCCCTGTTCTCCACTGTTGCGCAGGAGCCTCTCTCCTCTTGAAGCCTACGGCTTCTCGATCACAACGGCAGACTCTTGGCGCAGGGTTCCCATGCCGATGCTCATGCGAGCCAGCAGCAGGGTGCCCTGGTACTCGATGTTGAAATCGCCAGAGGTCATCTGCAGCGAAGGCTGCTTGAGGGTCAGCACACCGGCGCAGTCACGCGAGAAGATCATGCCCACGCACTTCGACAGATCCTGCTGGTAAGCAGTGTTCTTGTCGCCAGAGACGTTGGTGTAGGCAGCCTGCGTCACATGATTGCTCATGAACAGCGGGATGCCGGCCACTCGCATGGTGCGGCCATCAGCGATGGTGCCGTTGGCACCGCTTGCACCGTTGAAGTCGGTGTTGATCGCGCGGCTGGACTGGGAAATGTAGAAGTACTCCTCAGGAGAGAAGACCCCATACATCCCATCGATGGGCACGTCCTTCTTCTCCAGTGCCACACGGGCATCGAAGATCTTCTGAACGAGCTCATCGCCCTTGGCCTGAACAGTGGCCGCGGCGTAGCCAGCGCTGAGGGTCAGGCCGGCACCGGTGCGAGGCTGGTTCTTGGCCTGGCCCAGGGGCTCTGTGGCGCTCTTGGCGGCGCCATAGATCACACGGGCAGCACGGCGGTCCCACTCGTAGGCAAGAGCCAGACCAAGCTGCTTGGTGTACTCCTGGCGGACGGGCCAGTAGCTCATCAGCTCGTCGAGCTCATAGATCACGGTGTCCGCAATCAGGAGCGCATCGAGGTTGATGATCACCTCGTTCAGATCACTGGGCTCGTTGCCTTGGCCCAGGATCGGTTCGCCGGGGGTGTGATACCGCGCAGACATCTTGCCCGACACGGGGAAGGCAGCGCTTTTGCCGCCTTTGATGTTGCGCTCTTTGAGCTTGCCGCGGAACACGCAGTTCCGCTCCATCGCTCCAATGACCTCCGCAATCCCGAGCTTGAGGAACAGGGCACGGTCATCACCAGCGCCCTTGATTTGACCAAGGCGCTGAAGTGTTGCAGTAGGGGGGGTGGCAGGTGCCATGACAGTTCAGATGTAGACCTTGATCAACGACGGCGGCAGTCCGGTTGTCCCCGCAGGGGCCATTCCTTCACGGCCGTATCTCGCTAGTCCTGATCAGAACGTACTAGAAGAAATCGCTGCGGGCGACCATTGCATCCACCTTTGCTCTGTAGGCGTCGTCCGTCTCGTAGAGCACCTGGCCCAGACTGTTGCGCTTCTGCATAGCTTCCAGCACCTGGCCCATGCTCTCGAAGGCCATGCCATCGCTGGGAGTGCTGCCACCAATCAGCTTTGGCTCACGCGATTCGGTAGCTGGCTTGCTGGCACGCTTGCTGATCGCCGCCTGCATGGACATTGATCGCAGGGCCCAGAAGATGGCCTGACGATTGCCGCTGTCCACCACCTGGTTGTAGGAGGCCAGCTCGGCTTCGGTGAGGTTTTGCTTGGCCCAGTCCGTCAGTTCCTGGAAGGCTTCATCCCCGCCCACCTGGGCCTTGAACTCCGCCACCTCCTGCTCTGAAAGCGCAACGGCCTCGGCCGCCGGCTGCTCAGCTGCAGCGTTCGACAGGTACTGCTCGATCACCGGCCTGGGGATGCCAGCGCCCTCGAGCTTGTCGACATAGCCGCTGAGGTCTTGCCCCGCCTCAAAGCGGGCCGCCATCTCAAACGGGTTGACTCCGGCTTCCTCAAACTTGTCGGTGAGCAGCTCGCCGTATTGCTTCAGCGACTCCTCCCTCGAATACTCGGGGATCTCAACCTCCCCGCCGCCGCCATCCTCGATCTGCTCACCCCGGCCGAGCTTTCGCTCCAGCTCTTGGTAAGCGCGGGCCAGCTCTTCCTGTGAGCGGAACTTGCCCAGCAGCAGTTCCTGTTCCTCCTGCTGTGCGCCGGTGTCTCCTTCCGGGATCAGCTCGCCAGACTCCTGCTCGCGCAGAAACTCGGCTGCCATCTCCTCCTGGCCAGGGGCCACAAGGCCAAGCGGTGACACATCACTGGTGATGCCCATCACCGGTGCGGGGCTGAACGTGGCGTCGGTCATTGGGGTTGAAGTTCAGGGACTTGAGCGCTGGCCATCTCCTGCTCAATCGCAGCAGCGTTGGCCAGCTTCTGTGGGTCGGCCATGCCAGCAGCAATGGCCTGCTGCGCCATGGCCATCTGCTGGGCCTGCTGCTGTTCGGCAGCAAGCTCGTCTTCGGTTTTGACCAGGCCGATGATGTCGAGGCCCATCGCCGCGGCCAGACGCTTAATCAGCTCTGAGCTGTTGACGTAGGTGGTGATGCCCTCAGGGCCCAGCGTCTGCTGAAGGATCGTCATGAAGCGTGCGGTCTGCTCGAGATCGTTGCCGCGGCCAACAGCGGCCAGGCCAACCGAGACCACCGGCGTCACCAGTCCATCCGGCAGCTGCTTCATGCCACCGCTGCGCATGAACAGATCGAGCTTCCGCGCGATGTAGGGGGCCTGCAGTTCAACCGTCAGCTGGGCGTAGACGGACCCGATGGCTTGTTCCAGCTGCAATGCCTGCAGGCGGACCTCTTCCGCGGTGACGCGCTCGGCGTCGCGCATGTCGGCCAGCATGAAGGCCTGGGCCAGCCGCATCTCGATGCGCTGCAGGGTGGCGACCGCCACGTTCAGATCGCCGCCTTTCTGCACCTGCACCGTGAACACGTCGTCGGGGTTGCCGGGCAGGTAGGCGCCGTTGGGGGCGTCGGCCAGCTGCTTGGCGCTCACCACCGCCGAAGGCTTCACCAGGTGCCGCACCTGGGCCGATACCAACGCTCCTTCAGCAACAGCCTGGTTCAGGGCTTCGGCGGTCTGAAGGTCGGCGATGCAGGCCGATTCCACATAGCCCGGCCCGTAATCCGAACCATCCACCCGGATCATGCGCAACGGCAGCCAGGGCGAGCGGCTGCTGCTGGCGGTACCCGATGTGCCTTCCACCTTCTGGCCTTTGATCTCCTGGTGCCAGCGCACCTGGCCGTCATCCCACTTGATCCAGGTGTAGACCTTGACGGTCTTTTCGATCTGCGACAGCGGGCTGGCTTCGACGATGCCACGCAGTTCGCTCTCTTCACCTTTCAGCTCCTCCCGCACTTTCTCTGGGAGGCTCTCAATCGCAACCTCCTCGCACACCACAGCCTCCTGCGGATTGCCCATGGGGTCGCGGGACAGCGCGTAGCGGTTGAGGTGATAGCACTTCAAGCCGTCTTCGGAGACATAGAGCAGCGCGTTGCCAGCAACCAGCAGGTGCATCAACGCCTCGTGCATCACCACACGATCGTTGGATGCCTCGATGCTGCGGAGGACCGAACGCTCGAGCCGGGCCAGGCCAAGCTCGATCTCACTCTTGGCTTGTGCAATCTCCTTGGGGGTTGCCCCCATGTTCTCCATCTGCTCCTCTTGCTTCTGCATCTCCACGTCATCAATCGTGAAGCGAAAGAAGCTCTGTGTTGGAGGAAGAATCGCAAGAAGAAGGCGACTGGCGAGGTTGTGCACACCCCGTGCGCCAATGCCATTCCATGGCAACGGGAACGACTCTTGGTGGTGAGCGGTCGGCTCGGCTGTGTTGGGAATCAGGTAGGGCACTGTGAGCCGGCTGGCCTGTCGTGCTCGATCGAGATACCAGTCACGGCCGTTGCCGACCAGGCGGCGATAGGTCTGTTCGGCGTTCATGGCATCAGGCGGCGATGTTCAACCCGGCGCCGGCAGACGAACCCATCGCGGGGCTTATCGACAGCGGGTTGCGGACTGGCTTGCGGCGAGGCGCGATGGCACTGGTGGTCTTGGCACCAGCGGCTGGTGCGTTCTGGCTTGTCACCACGGCATAGGCGCCCTGGGGCCCCTGCATCTGGGACATTTGCTGTTGCAGCGCACCAATCGTGGCCGACATGGCATTGATCTCATCCAGCCACTGAGTGTTGTCGGTTTGATTGGTTGTCACCTGCGTGTTGATCGCATCGATGATTGTCTGGTTCGACGCGTTTACAGAGTTGATCCAGTCCTGGATCGCCAGCATTTCACCGGTCTGGCCGGTTCGGTAGTTGTTGTAAACGCCGGTCGACACATAGGGCGCGGCCGCGGCCGCTTGCTTAATGCCGGCCTTGTCGACGCCAAGAGATGTCAGGTAGTTGACATCCTGCATCCCCAGGCCAGCCCCACCGCGCGATGCGGGGTCATAGGTGGGAACAATGCTCTGATTGATCGCTTGCTGCGCTGCAGGCTTGATCGTTGCCGCGGTGTTAGCGATTGCCTTGGCAGCAGCTGTTGCATTGCCAGCAATCTTGAGGATCTGGTTGTACTCCTTGATGTTGATTTTGCCGTTGCTTGCTGCTGCCTGAGCGGCTTGCCGGACTGCTTGCTTTTGCTGCTGCTGTTTGTTGTTGGCCATGGTGTCGTCCTCAGGTAATGGAAAGGCCGGTGCCAGGGGCAGAACCGCTGGTGGTAACGCGATCAACCCTCAGCGCAGAGCGGCCTCGCCGGCGCGTGCTGGTGTCCTCACGGTCGCGGCCAACAACAGGTGGCTTGGCGGATGGCTCTGGCGGCGGCGGCCCCATCAGGGCCGACATCTGCATGGCCTTCTCGGACAGCGCCGACTGGTTGCTGGCTAGCTCGAGCTTGAGATCCCGAGCCTGCTGAATGGTGTTGGCGAGATCCTTGTCGCTTTGCTGCAGCCGCATCTGGGCAAGCAGCAGCTCGTTGTCAGGCGACTGCATCTGCATGACCGCCTGGGTCATCATCCGTTGAGCCGCGTTGGCCGCGTGCATCTTCGGCTGCTTGATCTTGGCCGGCTTGGGGTCCGGGGCCTTAGGAGCGCCGCCACA
>VFQS010001613.1_pt1 | contig 20273 bp, 24 predicted proteins | sample 3512361 | NCBI WGS metagenome assembly VFQS01 (sample SAMN10412375, study PRJNA504923) | tailings metagenome | isolation source: Relicate 1 Philex TSF3 active mining | place: Philippines
TCACTGGCGTGGATCAGGCGGACATCGGCTTCAATTGCCGCGCCTTGCGCAGCGGCATTGGCCAGTGCCTCTGTCCCGCCGGTTAGGGAATCATAGAGGATAAGGAGCTGTGGCATGAGCAGCTTTATGGGCGCGCGGGCGCGGGTTGGGAAGAATATGGTTCGCGCAGAGGCGCAGCGACCGCAAAGGAGGTCATGATCTCTGCGGTCTTTGCGTCTTTGCGCGACATATCTCTGTTCATCATCGGCGATGCGAATGGAGTCCCGCCTGCGCGGAAATGACGGAATGGTGCGCTTTTATCGTCATTTATAACCAAATGGGTTTTTTATCTTGACATCGTCACGCTGATCTGGCACAAAAGCCGAGACTGGAGACATGCGGGCGCAAGAGAGCGCCTTTGGGCTTGGCCCGTTTCTCTCCATTTTCTTTCAGGGAGATCATCATGGCATTGGCGACCCAGCCTGTGGCGGGGGCGGCGCGATTTGACGCGCGGGCCCGGCGTGCCTTTTTGGATCATCTGGCGATGACCGCCAATGTTGCCGCTTCTGCCCGGGCCGCCGGGATTGCGCCGCACCTGGCCTATGCGACGCGGCGTCGCAACGCGGAGTTTGCGAGCCTCTGGCAGGCGGCGCTGACCGAGGGATTTGCCAGACTGGAAGGCGCGTTGCTCGCCGAGGCCTTAAGCGCGGTGTCGGGCAAAGTCTCGGACGCTACGCTCAAATCCCGCGCGCAAAAGCATCGGCTGGGTCTGGCGCTTTTGGCGATGCACCGCGCCTCGGTGCGCGGGGGCGGCAAGACGGTGGCTCCGCCCGACCCAAAGCAGGATCGGGCCATGGCCGATAAGGTCGCGGCGAAGATTCGCGATATGCATGCCCGCATGTTGGCTGGTGATGGCGAAATCTAAGGCACTGCCCGAGCATATCCGGGCCTTGATCAAGAGCTTGCCCACCAAGGATGAGGCCAATGACTGGCTGACCCGCAATGATCATCATCTTGGTGCCCTTGGCTATGATTGGCGCTTTTGGCGGCGGCCCGAACAGACGGCCCCTTTGGGCGATTGGCGGTGCTGGTTGATTTTGGCGGGGCGCGGATTTGGCAAGACGCGCACGGGCGCGGAATGGGTGCGGGCGCAGGCCGAAGCGACGCCGGGCCTGCGCATTGCATTGGTCGGGGCCACGCTCGCCGATGTGCGGGCGGTGATGGTGGAGGGGGAAAGTGGCCTTTTGGCAATATCCCCCGATGCCACACGGCCCAATTTTGAACCGAGCTTGCGACGACTGAGCTGGCGCAATGGAGCGGTTGCCACACTCTATGCCGCGACCGAGCCGGATGGGCTGCGCGGGCCGGAGCATCATATTGGCTGGGCCGATGAATGCGCCAAATGGGAGCATGGCATTGACGCCTGGGACAATTTGACCCTTGGCCTGAGATTGGGAGAAGCCCCGCGGCTGATCGCCACAACAACGCCTCGGCCCGTGCCGCTCATCCGGCGGCTGGTGACGGAAGAGGGCGTCATCGTGACGCAGGGGCGGACGGCGGACAATGCGATCAACCTGCCCCGGCCCTTTATGGCGGCGATGACCCGCCTGTATGATGGCACGCGCATTGGCCGACAGGAATTGGACGGCCAGTTGATCACCGAAGTGGAGGGCGCGCTGTGGACGCGCGCGATGATTGAGGTGGCGCGGATCGAGAGCCTGCCCGCCCTGCGCCGCGTCGTGGTGGCAGTAGACCCGCCCGCCAGCGCAACGGGCGATGCCTGTGGCATAATTGTGGCCGGGCTTGGCACCGATGGACTGGGCTATGTTCTGGCCGATGCCAGCATCAAAGGGGCAACACCCGAAGCCTGGGAGCGGCAAGTGGCCGAGGCCGCCCGGGCGGAACCGGTGGCCGCGCTGTATGAACGGGGCCGCGTGCGCCATGCCGCCGCCTTTCCGGCGCTGGAAGATGAACTGTGCGGATTGGTAACGGGCGGTGCCTATCACGGCCCCGGCCGATCCCCCGACCGCGCCGATGCCCTTGTCTGGGCGATGACCGAATTGATGCTGGGCCGGGCAGAGACGGAGCCGCGGGTACGGGTGGTGTGAGGGGATTTAGGGTTCGCGCAGAGACGCAAAGGGCGCCGAGAATAAGGGGGCATTGCCCCCGTCAAACAGCGCCGGCCCAGTTTGAAGGATGGCGGAACTCCATCATTCACCGGAGCAGACTGTATCTCTGCACCCTCTGCGTCTTTGCGCGAGATAAAATTGGGGCGGAGTGAGCCCACCCCCAGCCCCTCCCGCTTGCGGGAGGGGAGAGGCGAAGACGCTACAATTTTCAGGAGACATAAATGAAACTCTTCGGCTGGACACAGTCCGGGCGTGCGGCGGCGCGTCCGGCGCTTTCGCGTGCGTTTTCATCATGGGCGGGCGGCGAATGGCCGCGCGCTTATGAGGCGCAGCTGCGCGAGCTGTATCTGACCAATGCCATTGCCCAGCGCGCCGTGCGACTGGTGGCGGAAGGGGTGGCGTCGGTAACGGTGGCCGCCTCTGACTCAGAAGCGGGCGGCCTGGTTGCGGCGACATCGGGCGGGCAGGCATTGTTGGAGACGCTGGCGACCAATGTGCTGCTGCATGGCAATGGCTATGTGCAGATGCTGAGCGATGCCAGTGGCCGCCCGGCCGAGCTCTTTGCGCTGCGCCCCGAACGGGTGAGCGTTGAGGCGGACACGCGCGGATGGCCCATGGCCTATCGCTATCGCGCCGGGGAGACGGCAACCACGCTGCCCGCCGAGGCCGTGGTGCATATTCGCGCGCACCATCCGCTGGATGACCATTATGGGTTGGGCTGTCTGGATGCCGCCGCCGGGCCAATGGCGATCCACAATGCCGCCGCACGGTGGAACAAGGCGCTGCTCGACAATGCGGCCCGCCCCTCTGGCGCGTTGGTGCATGAGGCGAAAGAGGCGCTGTCTGCCGATCAATTTGATCGGCTGCGGGCGGAATTGAGCGAGAGCTTTCAGGGTGCCCGCAATGCCGGGCGGCCGATGTTGCTGGAGGGGGGATTGCGCTGGCAGGCGCTCTCCCTCTCCCCCGCAGAGATGGATTTTGTCGCGCTCAAGGCCGGAGCGGCGCGCGACATTGCACTGGCCTTTGGCGTGCCGCCCGTTCTGCTCGGCCTGCCGGGCGATGCGACCTATGCCAATTATAGAGAGGCACACCGGGCGCTGTGGCGCCAATCCATCCTGCCGCTTTCTGCCAAGATCCTGAACGCCATTGCCGAAGGGCTGCGGCCCTGGTTCGCCGGACTGACTTTGCAGGTCGACCAAGATCGGGTGCCGGCGCTGAGCGAAGATCGTGAACGGCTGTGGGCGCAGGTGACGGCCGCCGATTTTCTAACCCCCGATGAAAAGCGGGCGATGGTGGGATTGGAGACACAGGCATGAGCAATAGTAATATGTTGATCCATTTGGCGGCCCAAGCAGATGCGCGCGGGGCCGATCTGGTCACGCTGCGCGCGATGATTGAGGAGGCGTCTGATTTGGGCGCGGCGCGGGCGCTGGCGCGGCTTGGCCTGTCAGATGATCATGCGGCCAAGGATATGGCGGAGCTGCGCGAGCTGCTGTCCGCCTGGCGCGATGCCAAAAAGACAATGCGCAAGGCCGTTTTGGGATGGCTGGCGCGGATTGCCTTGGCGCTCCTCTTAATGGGGTTGGCGGTGAAGCTGGGGCTGACAGGGCTGATGCTGAAATGACTGAGGCTGTCCGGCTGGCAGGCTATGCCGCGATTTTCGACCAACCTGACCGCGGGGGGGACATTATCCGGCCCGGCGCATTTGCAACGGCCAAAGCGGGCCTGCCCCTGTTGCTGGGCCATGATGTCCGGCGGCGGATCGGCACGGTCGACCATCTGTCCGAAGATGATCGGGGCCTGCGGATCATTGCGCGGGCCAAGGGCGTTGCGGTGCAGCCGGGACAGGGCCTGTCCTTTGGCTATCGCGTGCGCGCCGCCCGCCGGGGAGACGACCCCCAATATCGGGAACTCACGGGGTTGGAGCTGATCGAAGTCAGTCTGGTGACCCACCCCATGCAGCCGCTGGCCCGTGTGCTGGCGACCGAACCCGCCCCCCTTGACGATGATGTAACGAAGGAGACGAAGAATGGATTATGACGTGAAAGCCGATACTCTGGAGACCGCCTTTGAGGCGGCAGATGTGCCCCGCAGCCCCGTAACGCGCCCCGCCCTTGCCGGAGCGACCCTGATCGATCCAGCGCGGCAGGCCTTTATTGACGGCTATGTCCGCCGCGGGGCGGAGATGGAGTTGAAGAGCGTGACCGGCACCACGCCACAGGATGGCGGCTTTGCTATTCCACGTGAAATTGATGCCAGCATCGACAGCCTGCTCAAAAGCATTTCACCGATCCGCCAAATCGCCAATGTTGTGCGTGTGGGAACCGCCGGATATCGCAAGCTGGTGACGCAAAATGGCGTGTCATCCGGCTGGGTGGCGGAAACGTCGCCCCGCCCGGAAACGGCATCCCCCGTGTTCAATGAAGTCGTGCCAAGCTTTGGCGAGCTTTATGCCAATCCGGCCGCGACGCAGGCGATGCTGGATGATGCGGCTTTTGACGTCGAAGGCTGGCTGGCGAGTGAAATTGCGACCGAATTCGCCAAGGCCGAAGGCTCTGCCTTTGTGAATGGCACGGGGGTCAACCGGCCCAAGGGCTTTTTGACGACACCGCTGTCGATCAATGCCGATGCCACGCGCCCTTTTGGCACGCTGCAATATTTGCCGACGGGTGTGGCGGGCGCCTTTGCCGCCAATCCGCAGGATCGGCTGGTCGATCTCGTCCACGCCCTGCGATCCCCCTATCGGCAGGGCGCGGTTTGGGTGATGAACGCAACGACGCTGGCCGCCATTCGTAAGTTTAAGACGACCGACGGGGCCTTCCTGTTCCAGCCGGGCTTGGTCTCAGGCCATCCCGACACGTTGCTGGGCTATCCCGTGATTGAGGCCGCCGACATGCCGGACATTGCGGCCAACAGCCTGTCCATCGCCTTTGGCAATTTCCGCCTGGGCTATCTGATTGCCGAACGCCGTGAGACGACGCTGCTGCGCGACCCCTTCACCAACAAACCCTATGTCCATTTTTATGCGACCAAGCGGGTGGGGGGCATTGTCTCGAACTCGGACGCGATCAAGCTGCTGCGCTTTGCCGCCAGCTGACGCCTGTGGCCCCTGCCTTTGGGCGGGGGCCATTTTCTATATGACCCTTTATCTCCCAGGGGACAGATGATGATCGACCCAAGCCCAATTTCGGGCGCGCTGCTGGCGGGCGCGCGGGATGAGGCCAAAGCCTATTTGCGGATCGACAGCACGGCCGAAGACGGCCTGTTGGACACGCTGATGGCGCAGGCCGTCGCCCTGGCCGAAGCCTTTACCGGGCAGATTTTGCTGACACGCGAATGCATGGAAATACTGACACCGCGCGCCCAATGGCAGCGGCTGACGACAACGCCCGTGCGCGCCTTGACCCTGATTGAGGCATTGTCGGCGGACGGCAGCGCACAGGCCCTGACCAACACCTCTTATGCATTTGATATTGATGCGCGGGGCGATGGCTGGGTGCAGATGGCCAATGCCACGACCCTATCCCGGCTGCGAATTCGGGTGACGGCAGGCCTTGCGCCGCGCTGGGCCGATCTGCCGGAGCCCCTGCGGCTCGGCATTGTTCGGCTGGCCGCCCATTATTTCACGCACCGCGATGCGGCCGACGATGCCGGGCCACCGGCCGCCGTCGCGGCCTTGCTCGCCCCTTGGCGTCGGATGCGCTTGTCATGAGCGGGGAGTTTGCCGGCGCGCTGCGCGAGCGGGTGACCCTTGAACAGCCCCCTTTGGCCCGCGACACTCTGGGCGGGCGGCAGGGCAATTGGCGCTATGATGGCGCAGCTTGGGCGCGCGTCTCCCCCTTAATGCCCGCCGGGGCCGTGGTGGCCGACGCGCTGTCTGCTTTGCCGCGCTGGTCGGTGACGATGCGCAAGCGCGAGGGCGTGTTGCCCGGCAGCCGCCTTGTCTGGCGCGGGCGTTTTTTGATCGTGATGAGCGGGATGAGTGATCCGGCCGACCCGGCGCGGATGGTGTTGACCTGTGAGGAGATGCGCTGATGCAAAGGTTCTGGCGATGAGTGGGCCCTATGAGGCCGTGCAGACGGCCATCGTCGCACAAATTCGGGCGGCGCCCAAGCTGGCGGCGCTGACGGGTGTCTATGACAGCCCGCCCGCGCGTGCGCCCTTTCCCTATGCTGTGATCAGCACGACGAGCGCCACCGACTGGAGCACCAAGACCGAGACCGGCCGCGAAATCCGCCTTGGCCTGACGATTTGGGAGGAGGGCGGGCAAACGGCGCGGCTCCAAATGCTGATGGCCGACGCCGAAGCGGCGATGGCCAATCTGCCGCGCAATTTGGATGGCTGGCGGATCATCTCGCTCACGCTCGCCCGCAGCCTGATCGCCCGCGACCCGAGCGGCCCCTGGGCGGGCCTGATCGACCATCGCATTCGCCTGTTTCAAATTTAGGAGAAAATCATGCCTGCTGAAAAGGGAAGCGCCTTCCTACTCAAAGTCGGAAATGGCGCGCAGACGCTTGCTTACCAGACCATTGCCGGCCTGCGCACGACGCAGCTGAGCATCAATGGTGATGCCGTCGTCATCACACATAAAGGATCGGGCGGCTGGCGCGAATTGCTGTCGGGTGCGGGGGTGCGCTCCCTCTCCGTCTCGGCCGCCGGGGTGTTCACCGGATCGGCCGGCGAGATGCGCATGAAGGCCAATGCGCTGTCCGGCGCGCTGGATGACTATGAACTGAGCTTTGAAAGTGGCGAACGATTGCGCGGCAAATTTCTCGTCACGCGGCTCGACTATGCCGGGGATTTTAATGGGGAGCGTAGCTACACCATCGCCCTTGAAAGCTCTGGCGCGGTGGACAGCCAGTGACGCGACCTGACCCCCTCCCTCTGACAAATCCCCTGCGCGGGGAAGCCGACGTCGCTGGACTGGCGCTGCGGCCGAGCTTTGCCGCCCTTGTCGCCGCCGAAGCCGAATTGGGGCCGCTGCTGGCGCTGGTGGAGCGCGCCGCCGATGGGCAGATCAGCCTGACGGAGATCATCGCCCTGTTCTGGCATTGCCGAGTGGACAGGATGATCCCGCGGGACGCCTTTTCCGAGCAAGTGGCGGCCGCGGGCCTGGCCGCGATGACACCGGCTCTGCGCGTGCTGCTGCGCCAAATTGTGCAGGGGCAATGATGTTTGGCGATGCTGCGTTGCGGCTGGCGGGTCTGGCCGGATTGCTCTTTGGCTGGCGACCCGAGGAGTTTTGGCAAGCAACGCCCGCCGAACTCGCCGCGCTGATGCAGGCCGCCGCCCCATCCGACACGCCGCCTGCCGCCGATGTCCTCCACGCCTTAAAGGAGCGTTTCCCCGATGGATGAGGAAATTGACCGATTGCTGATTTCGGTGCGCGCCGACACACAGGGCTTTGCCCGCGATGTGGAGGCGATGCGCGACGCCCTGACCGGGCCATTGGGCGAAGGCGCGGTGCGCGCCGGACAGATATTGGAAAGCAGTTTGATGCGCGCGCTCAAGACCGGGCGCATGGGGTTTGACGACCTGAAACGTGTCGCGCTGTCGGCGCTCGCCGAAATTGCCGGGGCCGCTGTGCGATCCGGCATCGGCGCGCTGTTGGGCGGAGGGTCTGGATCGAATGGATCATCCGGTCTGGTCAATTTGGGTGCGACGATTGCCACCACGCTGCTTGGCCTGCCGGGGCGGGCAACGGGCGGGCCTGTTTCCCCCGGGCGGGGCTATTTGGTTGGGGAGCGGGGACCGGAAATGTTCGTGCCAACGACCAGCGGCAGCATTGCCCCGATGGCCGGGAGCGCGAGCCGCGATGTGCGCGTGTCCATTACCGTCAATGCACCCCCCGCCGCTGCCCCCGACATGCTCGCCCGATCCAGCCGCCAAGTGGCGCGCGCGGTGCGCGGCGCATTGATGCTGGAGCGCTGAGTCATGAGCTATTGGCTGGCGGGGCCAGAGGATGCCGATGTGCACGCCCCCCTGAAGCGATTTGACGCCCGCTATTGGACGGTCAATTTCCCCCGGCCGATGATGGCCGCCGTCACCACGGCCGGGCCACAGGCGCTGCGGGTGGATGCCATATTCTACAAGGCCAATGATCTGGCTGGGCTGATTTGGGAGTCGGTGGACCGGCATGATCACCCCCTGTTCGCTTATGAAACGCGCACCGATTATCGCGGCCTGACGCTCCGCTTTCGGTGGCGGTCGTCTGGCATATTGCCGCTTAACGCCGTCTATGGGCCGACGCTGACCATTGAAGGCAGGGACGCCCAAGGGCGTCCGCGCGGCTGGTATGTTCGGCTTTGGAACTATGCCCAAGGATCGCCGCAAGATGCGCAGATCACGCTGGATTTCGATCAGCTATCCGGCGGCTTTCTCTTGCCGGGAGAGGCCGACCCCGTTTGGGCGGGGAATATTGACCGGATGTTCATTTCCCTTGTGGCGCCGGGCTATTCGGGGGCGGATGCGCCGCTCACCACCCCGGTTGAGGGCTGGGCCGAAATGTCCGACATCGTCTGTGACGGGGCATCTTCGGTCCTCAAACGCAGCGATGTTCTTGTCCCGCCCCATGGTCGATCCATCGCGACCGGCTATGACGATCATTATCATCTGACGCCCGAGCGCCTGATCTGGCAGGCCTATCGCCTCGGCTATCGGGGGGCGATCAACCATTATGCGGGGATGAGCCATTATTTCCGGCTTGCGCGCGATGGGGGCAATTGGCGGGTCACGCTGATGGGCGGGGCGCTCAACAATGCGACGGCGGCCTGGCACCGCGACTTTGCAGAACGGGCGCGGGCCTATGGATTTGGGCTGATCCTCTCCCTCTCCTTTGAGCTGTTCGATGCACATTGCCCGGACAGCTGGAAACAGCGCGCCGCCAATGGCGACCCTGCCCTGACCGGATGGTCGCCGCCCTCTACCCTCCTGTCCCCCGCACAGGGGGCTGCAATGGCCTATCTTCAGGCGGTGGCCAAAGCCTTGGTCGGGATTGCCGTGGACGCAGGCCATGCCCCGCGCTTTCAAATTGGCGAGCCTTGGTGGTGGATTATGCCCGATGGGCGGCCCTGTATTTATGATGCGGCGGCAAAGGCGGCTTTGGGTGGGGCGCCCGTCGCCATCCCGTCGGTTGCAACAAGCGCGCTGACGGCGGCGCAAAAGGCGCTGCTAGATGCCGCAGGTGTCCTGCTGGCGCAGGCGACAGCGGCGCTCGCCGCGTCTGTGCGCAGAGACTTTCCCAATTGTGAGCGGTTGCTGCTCATCTATCTGCCGAGCATATTGGATGCCGCGGCACCAGAGGTGCGGCGGGCCAATCTTCCCCTTGGCTGGGCGCGGCCTGCCTTTGATGTGTTGCAGCTGGAAGATTATGATTGGGTGACCGGCGGCGATGCCGGCGGACGCGACGCTGCATTGGCTGACGTCACCGCGCGCCTCGGCTATCCGTTGGCGCGACAGCATTATCTATCTGGCTTTGTCTTGCGGGCGCAGGAGGCCGACCAATGGCAGGCCATTGATGCCGCGGCAGATGCTGCGCACGCACGCGGCGTGCCGGAGATTTTCATCTGGGCGCTGCCGCAGGTGCTGCGCGATGGATTTACCTGTTTCAAATTGGGGGAGGAGGCCATGCAAGCTTTTGACGATGTGGATTTTCCGCTGGCCATTGGTCAGCAGGCGCAAGTTGCACCCGAATTTTCCACCGCTATTGTCACAACAGCGTCGGGCCATGAGCAGCGCAACGCCGCCTGGGCCAATGGCCGATTGCGCTTTGATGCAGGACCGGGGGTGCGGTCTGACCAAGATGTGCAAAGGCTCATCGGCTTTTTCCGCGCGCGACGGGGGGCGGCCAAGGCCTTTCGCTTTCGCGACCCAACCGACAATAGTTCGAACAAAATGACCGCCCCGCCAACGCCAAATGATGTGCGCATCGGCACGGGCGACGGCAAGACAGCACGCTTTGCCTTGGTCAAAGGCTATGGCGACGGAGCCGATGCCGAAGTGCGCCGCATTACCCGGCCCGTCGCCGCCAGCCTGTTGGTGGCCGTGAATGGCAACCCAAGACCATCGGGCTGGGTGCTGGAGACAGGCGGCTGGATCCGCTTTGCAACCGCCCCGCCAAATGGCGCGGTTGTGACGGCAGGCTTTATCTTCGATGTGCCGGTGCGCTTTGAGGGAGATCAGCTGAGCGTCACGGCCTTTGGTTTGGCCGCTGGCGAGATCCCTTCCGTCCCGCTGATTGAAGTGCGCGACCAATGAGTCGCTGGTTTGAAGCGCCGCTTTCCACCCTCGCCTTTTGCTGGCGGATTGCGCGGGGCGATGGCGTGACCATTGGGCTGACCAGTCATGACCGCGATCTGCGCTGGGGCGGCGTCACCTACCAGGCGGCCCCCGGCATGGTGCCATCCGCCATTGAACGCAGTGCCGGGATGGAGGCGGACTCGGTGCAGCTGACCGGCGCCGTTACAACGGATTTGCTGACCGGCGATGATTTGGCCGCAGGGCGTTGGGATGGCGCGCGCCTCACGCTTTGGGCGGTTGATTGGACCAACCCAGCCAATGATCCTGTCCATCTCTCCGGAGGACAGCTGGGCGCGGTTGAGATGTCGCAGGGCCAGTTTTCCGTCGAGCTGGACGGACCCAGCCGCGTCTTCGATGCCGCTGTGACCGAAGCGGTGACCCCGCATTGCCGGGCCAATTTGGGCGATGAAAAATGCCGGGTCGATCTGGCGGGGCGGGTGGTGATGGCCCAAGTGATCGCGCTTTCCGGATCAGAGGTGACGGTGGACCGCGCCCTTGCGACCGGCGATTTTGCCTTTGGCAGCCTCCTCTGGGCAGATGGCCCTAAAGCGGGCCTACGGGTCGCCATATTGGCCAATGAGGCCCTGAGCCTGACACTGGCAGAAGCCCCGGACATTGAGATGTCTGGCCCAATTCAGGTCGAGCTGTCGCAGGGATGTGATCGGCGCTTTGCGACCTGTCGTGATCGTTTTGGCAATGCCGTGAATTTCCGAGGAGAGCCCCATCTTCCCGGCAACGACCTGTTGCTGCGTTATGGATAGGGGCGCGGCTATCGCGCGGGCCAGGGCGGTGCTGGGCGCGCGCTTTCGCTTTCAGGGGCGAGACGCAGACGGGCTGGATTGCGTCGGGCTGGTTGCCCATGCCTATCAACAGACCGACATCCCGTGCGATTATACGCTGCGCTCTGCCGATATTGGGCGCTGGTCGGCCTGTCTCGATGCGCGGTTTAACCGATGCCACCGGCCGCTTGAGCCGGGGGATGTTCTGATGATGCAGGCAGGCCCGGCGCTGCTGCATCTGGGGCTATGGGCCGGGGCGAGCCTGATCCATGCGGATGGGCGTTTGCGCTGTATCGTGGAAACGCCGGGGCCGCCCGGCTGGCCGATATTGGGCCAATGGCAGATGCGAAAGGAGAGCTGATGGCAACGCTTGTGTTCACCGCAATCGGGACCGCTTTGGGTGGTCCGATTGGCGGGGCCATTGGGTCTGTTATTGGCCAAGCAATTGATCAGAAAATCTTTGCGCCTGCCGCCCGCAATGGACCCCGGCTCGCCGATCTTTCGGTTCAATCCTCCTCGTATGGCCGCACCCTGCCCAAGATTTTTGGCACGATGCGGGTTGCGGGCACAGTGATCTGGGCGACGGATTTGCGCGAGGACCGGCAGAGCGTGTCCCAAGGCAAAGGTCGACCCAAAGCCAATATATATACCTATAGTGCCTCTTTTGCCGTGGCGCTGAGCGCGCGACGGGCGGTGCGGGTGGGGCGGATTTGGGCGGACGGAAAGTTGCTGCGTGGGGCGGCGGGCGACTTTAAGGTTGCAACTGGTTTTCGCTTTTACTCAGGGGCCGAAGACCAACCCGCTGATCCCCTGATCCTAGCGGCGGAGGGTGTAGTAGAAACGCCCGCCTATCGCGGCCTTTGCTATGCCGTGTTTGAGGATATGGCGCTGGAAAGCTTTGGCAATCGGATCCCCATTCTCAGCTTTGAATTGGTGGCAGATGAAGCGCCCATCGCTGCTGATACAATCTTGAACGACCTGGGCGCAGGTGCACTGGCGGCTGCCTGTGCCGAGCCGCTGCTGGGCTATGCGGCCGATGGAGCGACGCTGCGCGCGGCAATTGAGCCGATTGTGAAGCTTTTTGGACTGTCCACTTGGGATGATGGCGCGCAGGTGCGCCTATCGCGCGAGACCGAATTATTGACCGTAGAGGCCGACGTGCTGGGCGCTGAAGCGGGAATGACAGGCGGCACGACCCTGACCCGCGAGACCATTGCCCGGACCAGCCTGCCCACAGCGCTGCGCATCCTTTATGCCGATCCCGCGCGCGATCATCAGCCCGGTATGCAGACCGCCGATTTGATGGCGGGTTTGGGCGTTGAGCAAATTGACCTTCCGGCGGCAACAGATGCTGCAACGGCGCAACAATGGGCCTGGCAGGCCTTGCTGGCCGGGCGCGCGGCGCAGGCGCGGCTGACCCTATCAGTGCCTTGGGCCGCACTGCCCATGGTCGGTGGCGGGCGGGTAAATTTGCCCGGTATATCGGCCCCTTGGCAAATTACCGCCCTGACGTTTGAGGCGATGCGGATCAAGCTGACCTTGATGCCCGCGCGCATGACTCCCGCCCGCCCGGCCGCCGCCGATTCAGGCCGCGCAATCCCATCGCCGGACAGCCTCCATGGCCCAACTCAAATAATGATCGCGGACTTGCCTTGGTTCGGGCCGGGACTGGCACAACGCCCAAACATCGTGATTGCGGCGGCGGGTCCCTCGCCGGGATGGCGCAGAGCCGCACTGATGCTCTCTTCCGATGAAGGTATCAGTTGGACCGAGATTGGAGAGACTGCCGCACCCGCCGTGATGGGCCGCGCTGTTGGTCGGCTAGGCCCTGCCAGCCCGGCGTCATTTGATCGGCAATCAACGCTGATCGTTGAGCTGTTGCACGATGAAATGACGCTGACCAATGTGGATGAGGACGCCCTATTGGCGGGACGCAATTTGATGCTGGTGGGGCGTGAACTGATCCAATTTGGTCAAGCCGCGCGCATGGGCCCGGCGCGCTATCGCCTGTCCCACTTGCTGCGCGGCCGACGCGGCACGGAGGCGGACATTGACGGGCATGAGGCCGATGAGCCAATCTTGCTTATCGACCCATCAAGCTTGATCAGCCTTGAGAATGCACCGGACACTGGCCGGATCGATATTTTGGCAAGCGGCATTGACGATGCCGATCCTGCCAAGGCTGGATGTGAGATACGCGCTCGCGCAGTGCGGCCCTTGTCACCGGTACATCTCGCAGCCGAGCGCCAAGCGGATGGTTCGATTTGGGTGCGATGGATCCGCCGCAGCCGGGAGGGGTGGAGTTGGCCAGACGCCATTGAGACGCCATTGGGAGAGGAGCGCGAGGCCTATCGCCTCGCCGTGACGCCGGATCGCGGGGTTGGCTGGCACGTCGAGCTTGAGCGCCCGGACGCGACATTTTCCGCCAGCCAAATCGCCGCCCTGCGCGCGCAAGGGGCAACACGCTTGTCATGTGAGATCACGCAGCTGGGTCGGCTGGCGGCCTCCCTCCCGAGCGCAATCGACATCATGATCCTTTGAAAGGACAGAATATGAGTGAAATGACTGCCCGTCTAAGCCTGCCGTTGATGGCAGCCGGCCAAAGCCAGAAGGAAGTGACCCATAATGAAGCTTTGCTCCGCATGGACCTCCTGGTGCAAGCGGTGGTGATGTCCGGGCCGCAGTCCACAGCCCCCGCCAGCCCACTTAATGGGCAAAGCTGGATCGTTGGAAAGCCAGCCACAGGCATCTGGGCTGGCAAGGAAGATTATCTCGTTCAATGGACCGCCAATGGCTGGATATTCGTACCGCCTTTTGACGGCCTCTTCGTCTGGGCCGTGACCGGAGGTCGTGGCTGGAGATTTAGTGCCGGAAGATGGAGCGATACCCACGAGACTTCGTCCCTCCGAATCGCTGGAAAGCAAGTCGTGGGTGCGCAGCAACCGCCTATTTCCTTGCCCCAAGGCGGCACCAACATAGATCCAGAGGCCCGTGCCGCTATCTCTATGGTGATCAATAGCTTGCGGGCCCATGGCTTGATTTCAAACTAAAGTAGCGCAGTGAAAATCCCCAATAACTGCGGCTTTTGGGCAACAGTTTGTGGCAATGTGCGCTTGCACGGCAGCATTGCAAAGAGTAGGACAGCTCATCCATCCCAAAGAAACCTATGGAAAGGGGATTTATTATGCGGAAGCTTGCTTTTGCAGCCGTGCTCGCCTCAACGGCGCTGGCGTCGCCAGCAATGGCGCGTGACGATGCCTGGTATGTTGGCATCGAAGGCGGTGCCTCGATCGTTGAAGATCGGGATTTTGCTATTTCGGGCCTTGATAAGGCTGCCACTGCCAACATGAAAAGTGCCTGGGACATCGATGGGCTTGTTGGCTATGATTTTGGCTCTTTCCGACTGGAAGCTGAAATCGGCTATAAGCGTGCATATCTTACGCAATGGTCATCCCAGCGCACCACGCCAGCTGGTGCTGCGGCAACGGCACGTCCAGCGGGCATTTATGTCGATGCTGGCGGCCCGGCAACAAGCCTGAGCTTCATGATGAACGGTCTTGTCGACTTTGGTGATGATGATGGCGTGAACGGCTATATTGGCGGCGGCGCAGGTGTGGCCCAAGCCAAATCCAGCTTCTCCATTGACGGCTCCGGTCCAGATTTTCTGGATGACTCTGACACTGGCTTTGCTTGGCAGGCCATTGCTGGCGTGCGCACCGCAATCAGCCAGAATGTCGATCTTGGCGTGAAATATCGCTTTTACAATCAGCCCAATGTCGATTTGGTCGACCGGATCGGTCGCTCAGCGGACAGTCGCCTACGTTCGCATTCAATCTTGGCGAGCCTGATCTTCAACTTTGGGGAAGTTGCCGCTCCGCCGCCACCACCCCCGCCGCCACCACCCCCGCCGCCGCCGCCGCCGCCAGAACCAGCTGTTGTGGCAAAGGTGTGCGCACCGGGCCCGTATATTGTCTTCTTCGAATGGGATAAATCCGACGTTACGGCTGAAGCCTCATCGATCCTCGACAATGCGGTCACGGCTTACGCCGATTGCGGCCAGGCACAGGTCATGCTGGCTGGTCACGCAGACAAATCAGGCAAGCCCAAGTATAACATGGGTCTTTCCGAGCGTCGTAACGCGTCGGTCCGCACCTATCTTGAAGGCAAGGGCGTTCCTGCTGGCGTCATCGCCACACAGGCCTTTGGTGAAAGCGCCCCGCGCGTTGAAACCGCCGATGGCGTACGTGAGCTTCAGAACCGTCGGGTGGAAATCACCTACGGCCCGGGTTCTGGCCAGTAAGCAAACTGACACGCTTGCGTGACAGAGATGAGGGGGCTGGTCTTGCGACTGGCCCCCTTTTTCATGGGCTGGGCAAAAGGGAAGGTGCATTTCTCCCACACCGCCTTTCCATTTAGATAAGCGGGACGCGGCATGAAGATTACGATGATTGGGGCAGGCTATGTTGGGCTGGTATCCGGGGCATGTTTGGCCGATTTCGGCCATGAAGTTGTGTGCGTCGATCTTGACCAGAGTAAGATTGATGCGCTGCTCCGTGGGGCAATGCCCATTTATGAGCCGGGCTTGGCAGAGCTTGTTGCTGCTAATGTGCGCGCGGGCCGGCTATCTTTTACGACTGATCTCAAGGCCGCTATTGCTGGCGTCGATTCTGTATTCATCGCAGTCGGCACGCCTTCTCGCCGTGGGGATGGTCATGCCGATCTCACCTATGTGTATCAAGCCGCACGCGACATTGCAGAAGCGATGACCGGGCCATTGGTTGTCGTCACCAAATCGACGGCTCCCGTTGGCACAGGGGATGAGGTCGAGCGCATCATGCGCGAGGTCGCGCCCGACGCCGATATATCCGTTGTTTCTAACCCGGAATTTCTGCGCGAAGGCGCGGCGATCCATGATTTTAAGCGGCCGGACCGCATTGTCATAGGCGCATCCGATGAGCGCGCCCGCGCCGTCATGCATCAGGTGTATCGCCCGCTCTATCTGAACCAAGCGCCCTTGGTGTTTACAGAGCGGCGGACGGCGGAGCTGATCAAATATGCCGCCAATGCCTTTCTCGCGACCAAAATCACCTTCATCAATGAAATGGCCGATCTGTGCGAAGCGGTTGGCGCCAATGTGCAAGATGTTGCGCGCGGCATCGGGCTTGATAATCGCATTGGCGGGAAGTTTCTGCACGCAGGGCCAGGCTATGGCGGGTCCTGTTTTCCCAAAGACACGCTCGCGCTGTTGAAGACAGCGGAGGATTATGACGTTCCCTGCCGGATCGTCGAGTCGGTCGTACAAGTGAACGAGACCCGCAAACGCGCCATGGGCCGCAAGATTATTGAGGCAATGGGCAGCGGCCCGGTGCGCGGCAAGACGGTCGGTCTGCTTGGGGTTACGTTCAAGCCCAATACCGATGATATGCGCGACGCCCCTTCTATTGCGATTGTTCAAGCGCTTGAAGATGCGGGTATTCGCGTCGTCGCCTATGATCCCGAAGGGATGGAGGCCGCCAAGCTGATCCTGCCGCAGGTCACCTTCCGCGCGGATCCCTATGCTGTCGCAGAGGGCGCCGATGCGCTGGCCATTGTGACCGAATGGGATGCCTTTCGCGCGCTTGATTTGGAGCGACTGGCGAGCCTGATGACGCGGCCAGTTCTGGTCGACCTGCGCAATATTTATAAGCCGGAAGAGGCGCGGGCGCTTGGCTTTGCCTATAGCTCGGTCGGGCGGCCCTGACCCTGAAGGTTAAACTCCCTGATAGGCCCGCAGCCAGGTGACAAAATCAGGGATGCCGACATCAATGGGGGTGGTCGGCCGAAAGCCGAGATCGCGACGGATGTCGTCTATGTCGGCATAGGTTTCGAGCACATCGCCCGGCTGTAGCGGCTGAAAGTCTATCTCTGCCGGGCGGCCGCATGCTTCCTCTATCAAGGCGATGAGGCGCATCAGCGGCTCTGAGCGGTGATTGCCAATGTTATAGAGGCGGTGCGGGGCAAAGCTCCCGCCCGCTTTTTCAAGACCATCATCCTGAACGGGCTGATCAAGAGCCGCCAGAAGCCCGGCGACAATATCATCTACATGGGTGAAGTCGCGCCGCATCTTCCCTTCATGATAGACGGGGATGGGCAGGCCCTTCAGGATCCGGTCGGCAAACATCCACACGGCCATATCCGGACGACCCCAGCGGCCATAAACGGTAAAGAAGCGTAAGCCCGTCAGCGGCACGCGATAGAGATGGGCGTAGGTCTCACTCATCAATTCATCGGCTTTTTTGGTTGCGGCATAAAGCGAGATGGGGTGGTCCACCCGATCCGAGACCCGAAAGGGCAGAGTCTTATTGGCGCCATAGACGGACGAAGACGAAGCATAGAGCATTTGCCGGACGCCCCGCTGGCGCGCGACCTCCAGCATGTTGAGGTGACCGGCCAGATTGGACTGCACATAAGCGCGCGGATTGACGATGGAATAGCGCACACCTGGCTGCGCGCCCAAATGAACGATGCTGTCAATCTCGATGCCCTGCAACGCTTGTTCCAGCGCGAGATGATCAGCAAAATCAACCTGGTGAAAGACAAGGTTGGGATGGGCGATGTGGGCCAGCCGATCTCGCTTCAAATCTGGGCTGTAATAGTCGTTGAGATTATCAATGCCGATAACATGCGCCCCCCGGGCAAGCAGCTGACGGGCCAGCTGCGACCCGATAAATCCTGCCACGCCTGTGACAATAATGGCCATGACTTATCCCTTTTCATCGCATCCCGGCCGGGCTGATCTGCGTAAACGATAGACGGTCTTGAAAGAAGCCGAAATCTGGTTGATCACAGGATATTAACCCTTGCGATTGACGGAGTGATCCATGCGCCTTGTTCTGCTTCCCCTTGCTGCCGTGTCGGTACTATTGGCCGGGTGCGTTATGGATCGATCGGGTGGCGCGAACCGCGCCCAAGCCGAGGCCCCGCTCTTTGATGCGGGCGGCAAGCTATCGGGTCGGGCGATCGTGTCTGAGACCCAAGACGGGCTGTGGCTGGACGTGACCGCCAGTGGGATCACGCCCGGGGCCCATGGCCTGCATGTGCATGCCGTTGGTCGGTGCGATGCTCCCGATTTTGCGACGGCAGGGCCGCATTGGAACCCGACAGCACATGAACATGGCCGCAAGAACCCCAAAGGCACCCATGCGGGGGATGCCCCCAATTTGATCGCGGATGCGGCAGGCAAGGGCCGGCTGAAAAGCTGGTTGAGCGCCAGCGCCCTTTCCGCCCTATTGGATGGCGATGGCGCGGCTGTTGTGGTTCATGCCGATCCCGATGATGAAATGACCGACCCTTCCGGCAAGAGCGGCAAGCGGATTTTGTGCGGCGTTCTGACCGCCCGCTAATGCTGCGCCGCTAGACAGACTCCCCGGCGGCGCGGGCGCGGTCCAGCAAGTTCCTTTCCAAACTGGGCACGGTGCGCAGGGCTGTGACGATAGCCGCAAGGATCAGCGGAACGACAATCATTGTGCTCATCAAAGCGATACGCAGATCCCCTGTCACATCGCTGACCAACCCTGTTAGATAGGGGCCAAGGCCGAGGCCAAGGATGGTCGTTCCCAGGAAGAAAACGGCAGTGGCCGTGCCGCGCATCCGCGGCAGAACCAAATCCTGCACGGTTGCGGCACAGGGGCCGAGCCACATGATGTGAATGAACATATTGAGAGCGGCGAAAGTGTAGAAGGCGTTCAAGCTTGTCACCGCATAGCTGGCGTAAATGGTGGCGGTCGAGCCAATGGCTGCGATGAGCATCACGATCATGCGCCCCCCCGCATGGGAGCGCCGGAGCCAATCCCCAAATATGCCGCCAAAAGTGGCACCCAAGCCGCCGCCAATAGCGGTGATCAAGCCTAAGGTGAGGCCGCTTTCCGCCCCCACGCCAAATTGCTGCTTGGCATAAAGGAACAGGAAGGGAGACAGCCCATAGCTGATATAGGACATCAGGCCACCAGCGATGGTCAGCCCGATAAAGCCCGGATTGGCCATAAGGGCATAGCTGGCCGGATCACGCAGGCGGATCGTTTGAACCCAACTGCCCACACAATAGATGCCAACAGCAAGGGCTGCCCACTGCACCATGTTGGTGGTGATAACAAAATCCCCCAGCTGACCGACGGCCGCGCGCTTAGCGGGAGCGAGCAGGCTGTCTGTACCGGTGATGATCCCCACGGCGGCTAAGCATAACAACACAAGCAAAGCCGCGTTGCGGCGCAGCGTCGTGCCGGTGGCGTCGAGCCGCTGAAACCCCCGCCAGTTCCAAGGCGGCAGCATGGCGGCAAATTCGCCCATGACAGATTGGATCGGCTTGGGATCGCCCGGCGTCGGCAGGCCGTCAATCGCACCGCGCACGGGCTCTCTGACCGTAAGCCACATGAGGATCGCCAGAATGATACCCGGCACACCAAAGGCCAAATAAGTTGCCTGCCATCCTGTCAGCCCCAAGGGGGCCGTGGCGGGCGTATAATGTGCTTCCCAATATTGGATGACCGCCCCGCCAAAGATGAGCGCCGCACCACTGCCGAGATAAATGCCAGCCGAATAGAGCGCGAGGACGGTCGCCCGAACCGATTTCGGAAAATAATCCTGCAACAAGGAATAGGAGGCGGGTGAGGCGCTTGCCTCCCCTACGCCCACGCCCACACGCGCAGCACCAAGCTGAGCAAAGCTGGAGGTAAAGCCGGAAACGGCCGTCATGCTCGACCAGAAGAACAGGCCGATGGATATGGTGCGCACCCGATTCCATCCATCGGCAAGCTTGGCCAGTGGCAGCCCAAATACGGCATAGAAAAGGGCAAATGCCGTGCCGAAGAGCAGTCCAATTTGGGCATCAGAGACACCCATATCGGCCTTGAGATAAGGGGCGATAATGGTGACCACCTGCCGATCCAGAAAATTGACGGCATAAATGATCATCAACAGGATCAGGACATATGTCCGATAGGCCTTGGCTGCCATGGCTCTCCCCTATGTTCTCGCTTTATGGAGGAGAGTGTACAGATTGCGTCTGAGGTTCAAAGCGGAAATCGCTTACAATCAGGCTTATGTCGTGTTT
>VFQS010001614.1_pt1 | contig 20270 bp, 16 predicted proteins | sample 3512361 | NCBI WGS metagenome assembly VFQS01 (sample SAMN10412375, study PRJNA504923) | tailings metagenome | isolation source: Relicate 1 Philex TSF3 active mining | place: Philippines
GATGCCAGTGTAATCGAGCGTTAAAGTATTACTTGAGTCGGTTGTGTTGGCATTTGGTGTCAATGTTGCGGTCCAAGTGATGCCACCATCGCCGGTAGTTAAATTTGATAGGGCACCATTGTCTGCAGTGATATCGGCGATTGTAAAACCAGTGATCGCCTCATTGAAAGTGAACGTAACGGTCGCGGTATCGCCGACTTTGAGTGCGGTATCGCTGATGGTAATGCTAGAAGCCAAGCTTGGGCGTACGGTGTCTACGGCGTAATTGCCGCTGCTAGCCGAGCCAGTGCCCGCATTACCCGCTGCATCGGTGATGCCGGAATAATCGAGTGTCAGGACATTGCTAGAAGCCGTGGTGCTAGCATCGGGGGTCAGTGTTGCTGTCCAAGTGATGCCACCATCACCAGAGGAAAGGCCAGACAGTACACCATTGGGTACGGTGACATCGGCGGTGGTAAAACCCGACACTGCTTCGGTAAAGGTAAATGTGACAGTTGCAGTATCGCCGATTCTAAGCGCGGTGTCAGAAATGGTGATCGCGGATGCCAGTATTGGACGTGCAGTATCGATTGCGTAATTACCGCTGGTCGCAGTACCAGTTCCCGCATTACCTGATAGATCGGTGATACCGGTGTAGTCAAGCGTGAGAACATTGCTGGCAGATGTTGAACTGGCATTAGGTGTCAGTGTTGCCGTCCAAGTGATGCCACCATCACCAGAGGAAAGGCCAGACAGTGCACCATTGGGCACAGTGACATCGGCGGTGGTAAAGCCCGCCACTGCTTCGGTAAATGTAAATGTGACGGTTGCGGTATCACCGATTTTAAGTGCAGTGTCAGAGATGGTGATCGCGGATGCTAGTACAGGACGTGCAGTATCGATTGTGTAATTACCGCTGGTCGCAGTACCAGTTCCAGCATTACCTGCTAGATCGGTGATGCCAGTGTAATCGAGCGTTAAAGTATTACTTGAGTCGGTTGTGTTGGCATTTGGTGTCAATGTTGCGGTCCAAGTGATGCCACCATCGCCGGTAGTTAAATTTGATAGGGCACCATTGTCTGCAGTGATATCGGCGATTGTAAAACCAGTGATCGCCTCATTGAAAGTGAACGTAACGGTCGCGGTATCGCCGACTTTGAGTGCGGTATCGCTGATGGTAATGCTAGAAGCCAAGCTTGGGCGTACGGTGTCTACGGCGTAATTGCCGCTGCTAGCCGAGCCAGTGCCCGCATTACCCGCTGCATCGGTGATGCCGGAATAATCGAGTGTCAGGACATTGCTAGAAGCCGTGGTGCTAGCATCGGGGGTCAGTGTTGCTGTCCAAGTGATGCCACCATCACCAGAGGAAAGGCCAGACAGTACACCATTGGGTACGGTGACATCGGCGGTGGTAAAACCCGACACTGCTTCGGTAAAGGTAAATGTGACAGTTGCAGTATCGCCGATTCTAAGCGCGGTGTCAGAAATGGTGATCGCGGATGCCAGTATTGGACGTGCAGTATCGATTGCGTAATTACCGCTGGTCGCAGTACCAGTTCCCGCATTACCTGATAGATCGGTGATACCGGTGTAGTCAAGCGTGAGAACATTGCTGGCAGATGTTGAACTGGCATTAGGTGTCAGTGTTGCCGTCCAAGTGATGCCACCATCACCAGAGGAAAGGCCAGACAGTGCACCATTGGGCACAGTGACATCGGCGGTGGTAAAGCCCGCCACTGCTTCGGTAAATGTAAATGTGACGGTTGCGGTATCACCGATTTTAAGTGCAGTGTCAGAGATGGTGATCGCGGATGCTAAACTAGGGGCGGTAGTATCAATCGTAATGCCCAATCCAGACGAAGCGAGGCTAGTGTTGCCCGCAGCATCAGTTGCTTTGGCAGTGATCGTATGTGATCCTGCACTGAGGGCGGAAGTCGTAATCGAATAATTGCCCCCAGTTGCTGTGCCAGACCCGATGACGGTAGTGCCATCGGTATCATAGAGTGTGACAGTCGATCCGCTTTCCGCAGTACCTGTGAAAGTTGGAGTGGTATCGTTGGTATTATTGTCGGTACTTGAACTACCCATATCAGTACCAGAGGTCATGTCTGGTGCGCTTGGTGCGTTAGGTGCTGTAGTATCAATAACGATATTTTTATTGGCTCCCAATGAACCCGCCGCACCGGGGCTTGGTAAGGTTAATACGGCATCGGTTGCGTCACTGACACTTTTGATGGTTCCCGCATTTAGCACTAAGGCTGTTGTTCCTTGGTAGTCGAGGTCACTAGAGGTATCACCTGCTTGAACTGTGTAAGTGAAAGTCAAGGTTGTAGTACCTGTGCCACTGACATAGTTGATCGTGCGATCGGTGGTTCCTGTTTCTAATGTTAACTGGGGTGTTCCTGAAACATTAACAGCTGCGCTGAAAGTGACTGTTACATTGATGATGTCACCCGCGTTATAGCTGCCATCTGAAGTGCTTGCGCTGACACTGCTCACTACTGGTGCTGGTGCGTAGTTGGTGTTAAGTGTTCCAGTGCTACTAATATTGTTGGCTGCTGTTGGTGATGTGCCAGATACACCTGTGCCTGTTTCTAATCCGCCTGCGCCACTAGCACCCGTATTGCCGCTCATTGCTGCAAAGTTAGCGCTGGTAATGTTAAAAGTACCTGCATTCAGAACTGCACCTACGCCAAGACCTCCATCACCACCGTTTGAGTCACTTCCTTGAGGAGCAGCGTATCCGCCGCCACCGCCACCACCGCCAGCACCGATATTGTTTGTAATGAGTGAATTACCAATTACATTGATGGTTCCAGACGCTGCGTTATAAATTCCACCAACTGCCCCCCCCCCTTTTTTACCTTGAGCATTATAGCCACCACCACCACCACCACCACCGATGGAGATGCTACCGTTATTTGCAGTTGCACCTGCGCCGCCCGTCGAGTACCCAGCATAAAAACCGCCAGCACCTCCAGTGGTTGTTCCACCTGAGCCACCCAGTGACGCTATTGGCCCCGAGCCTCCACCTTTCCCCCCTTGCCCGGTACTACCAAGGGCTCCTGTGTTACCATGAGGAATGCCAAAAGTGCTCCCCCCAGTACCACCAATTCCAGTAGCAAGTGCACCACCACCACCACCACCGCCACCAACAAATGTGCTGGCGACACCGCCGCCGCCGCCGCCGCCAGCGGCACCGTTGACGGTAATATTGGTGTTGTTGATCGTTAATGTGCCAGCATTTCTAATGCCAGCGCCAAGTGCGCTATTACCGTCAGTCGCACCGCCACCAGTGCTGTCACCACCGTTGCCACCATTTCCAGATAATGAACCATGTGTAATCACTAAACCTTCAAGAGTGACATTTCCGGAGAAAATTTCGATCACGCGACTCTTATAATTCGCATCGATCGTGACATCTGGCGTATTGTTGTTATCTAAATCCCCATCAATAATCAGATTCTTAGTAATCAATAACTGCGTACCATTGAGTGTTACGGTCATGCCTGCATTAAACGTGATGGTGTCGCCACTGATTGCATCGGTAATCGCTTGGCGTAAGGATCCTGCGCCTGAATCATTGCCGTTGGTCACTGTGATGGTTGCTAGAGCGTAGTCGTAATTGCTTTCGGCGGCTTGTGACATTGCAGAAATAGCAGCGACGGAACCCGTCGTAATTTCCAAATCCCAGTCACCGTCGGTGCCAGTGCGATCATTGGATGCTGCAACATCTGCGCCGGTGAGAGTAGCAAAATTTGCGATAAAACTGAGTCCATCGGCGTTTGCTGCCAAATTACAGGAATACAGCAAAATATCGCCATCAGCCGTCAGCGCTTGACCAATATCGCTTAAGGCTTGGCTATGAGTATTGAGGGTATTGTTGTCGAGAAATGAATTGCCTAGCCATAAATTACCTTCGAATCCATGTGCAATCACTTGAATAGATTCAACCATTCGCCCATTTAGATAGTTGGCTATTTGCTGCAAGCCATCTTGATCCGCCTTTAGAAAAACGACTTCGGTACCGCTTGCAATGTCTTTCAGTAAAGAGGCGCTATCTTGTACCCGAGCATCGATGAAGACGATATTGGCATGGCTGGCACTAGCGCTGGGCACTTGGCTAGAACATGACAAAACCGTGTTTTCATTCAAGGTGTTTTTTTGAAGATCGTTCGTGTTTTTCATGGCGGTCTCAATTAGACGGGATTAGACAAAATTAGGCGGTTTTAGTAGGGGAAAATTTAGGCGTAATGACGTTGCAGCGGCTATTGCTATTGTCTTGCCAGAATGAGAGCGCTGCGAATTTCTCAAATAGGTCTGGTGGCAAAATACTGGCGCGTTTTTCATAGCTCACTTTGGCGCGTACTTTATGTAAACCATGCATGCCTAATGGTGCATCAAATTCTGGCGCGTCATAATTTAAATTGCTGAAGTCATGCTTAAATTCAGGCTCACCTAAAAACTGGTAAATCAGCGGCATGACTTTGTCTGGCGCTTGCGCCAATAAGTCGTAATCAACGATTAATAATGATTCAGCATGTTCGCCATAAAATGCTTCTTTGAGCGCAGTCCAAGGATAACCAACTAGACGATTTGCTTGCGCCAAGGTTTCTACCCGGCTGTACACGGTATTTCGTTCGTTATCGTCGTTAAATAAGCGCGTTATTTCATAAGGATTTGCACGATAACGGCGCTCTAAACTATCCATAATCCAAGCCACATTTCGAACGCAGGCAATCACTTTTGCTTCTGGAAATTGATCCATTAACACGGGCATGTGCGCGCACCACATACGATTGGTATCAAAAATGACTTCTTTATCGGCGTGATCAGCGTAATAAGAGTCGAATAGTCCGTTCGTTAAACGCTTGCGCTGTTCTTTTGTGACCACGCTACCAAATTCACTTCCAGCACCAAGCTGATTTAGCATGCCTTTCATCAAGCTACCTACAGGGCTAGTCATGCCAGCATGAAAGCGTGGATTTTGTAGAAGTAGCGCTGCCAATAGAGTTGAACCTGAACGCGGTAATCCAGAGATAAAGTGGTACTTGGTAGGTGACATAAAATTCTTAATTTTTCAAAAATGCATAGAGTTGCTTGACTGCGCTGGCACGATCTATTTGGGAAGTGTCAATCGTACATTCTGCCTCAATTGGTGCTTCATATGGAGCTGAAATTCCGGTCAATTGAATTGAGGGATTGGCTTTCGCTTTCGCATACAAACCCTTGACGTCTCGTTGCTCACAGATATGTAACGGCGTTGATATATAACACTCAATAAAGTGATTTTTTCCAACAATGTTCCTAGCTAAACTTCTACCACTAGCGCTTGGTGATACCAGTGAAATGATGGCAAAAACACCATTTGCATTAAGTATCTTTGCCATTTCAGCGGCGCGTCGCCCTTGCTCTTCGCGTTCCGTCATACTAAATCCCAAGTCCTTTGACAGGCCTTTTCTTAATTCGTCGCCATCTAACACGCAAACTGGCAATCCTTGCTCGCGTAGTTTTGATGCAAGTTCGTTTGCTAAAGTGGTTTTGCCCGCACCCGACAGCCCAGTCAACCACCACGTTAAAGCGTATTTGTTTTGAGCACTGTTCAAAATTCCAAGTCCTTAATGCTGAGCACAGTTGCTGCAATTAATAAAATCTAGCAAAAACCATACCATTGCTTAGTGGTAATTTTGATTTGCTGAGTCCGTGAAAGTGCTAATTTCATTTACATGTAAGCCTAAGCTAATGGAATTAATTTACATGTTGAATACACTTCAATTGAATAAGACCTGGTAGAAACTAAGAGGTTCATTGTTGACGGTGATCGGGCGACTCGCAGGCGCGAGTACCGGTGCCACTGACCAAAAATGGCGACCAATGTTAGGGTGGTCGAAGTAGTAATTGTCCTGAGCTAGTACTGGACTAGCTGGTGCCGAAAATACCAGTAACATTGGTGTGCGGTATTCGGCGGGCAATCCTGGTCGCGCGATCTCAGTTGCTTCGATCAGACGCAATTCGACGGTGCCGACCGAGGTGTGAACGATAAAGCTGCTATGTAATAAAGTTTGCGCTTGTGCAAAGCTGAGTGACATATTTTCTCCAATATTGATTATTGACTACCTTCGGTCAGTATGAGTTTAAACTGCGAAAAATACCTAATTTTTATGAAATCATAGCAAGTGATGTGCCATTCAACAAAGCACGCCAATTCGGCGTTCAAAGTATGGGAATATTCTTTGCTTTATTCGTTTTATTTCTATTCTGAGGTGGATAACTTGATTCATTTAAAACCACCGCTGAGTTGGCGACAAATTGAAGCTAGTGATCAAGAGTTTTTAGATGCACTGTATCAAGACAGTCGGTCGGACTTGTTAGCGATGCCCTTACCGCAATTGGCGATGCAGCAGATGATTCGTATGCAGCAAATGAGTCAGACACAAGGAATAACGCACAGCTATCCGAATGCTCTGCACAGGCTCTTACTGTGGCAAGAAGATTCTGCTGGGCGTATCGTGCTTGCGCAGGATGAGTCGTCAATACGTCTGGTCGACATCGCGATCAAGTCAGAATGGCAGGGCAAAGGTTTCGCAACACAAGTGCTAGTTGGCTTGCAAGAATATGCTCGTAGTCATGAGAAAATAATTAGCTTAGCGGTGCAATCCAATAATTCGCGGGCGTACGGTATTTATCAACGGCTAGGTTTTGTTGTACAAAGTAGTGATGGTTTATTTAATCAAATGAATTGGCATCCTGCCATGGTAGTTTGAATTTGTGGATTTGAAATACTTAATTTTTGTGACCTAACTTCAATCTAAATGAATGTGTTTTTATGTCGAGTTGCCCCTACCTGAAATTACCGTTTTCGTTTGATATTACAAGGCTCCAGCACGATTTAGCTTTGGCAGTGCGATCGCCATGGATAAAACATTTCAATACACAAGCTTACGAGAAAGATTGGTCTTGTATTCCTTTACGTTCGGTTGGTGGAAGCATCGATCACATATTGCCGATCGACAGTGCGGAATTTCAGGATACGGTTATCCTCGAACAATGTACTTACTTCCGCGAAGTGATCAAGCATTTTGAATGTGAGACAACCTCGATACGCCTAATGTCTCTAGAGGCTGGCGGCATCATTAAAGAGCACGTAGATGCTGGTACTAGTTTAGAAGATGGCATTACGCGATTGCATATTCCCATTCAAACATCGCCTGAAGTAATTTTTATGATCGACCATCAGGCTGTACATTTTTCGGCTGGTGATACCTGGTATCTAAATGCAAGTTGCCTGCACGGTGTGCGCAATGATAGTCAACAAGCACGCATTCATTTGATGCTAGATTGTGTCAGTAATGCCTGGCTTGAACAGATCTTCACGCAAGCTGGTTGGGTGCCTCGACCTGTACCTCGCTATCCCGATCCTTCCATCCATGACGGCAATGTTTTCGAGGTAATCGAACGTTTGCGCCTAGCTGGATTTCCAGCAGGTTTGGTGTTGGCAGATGAGTTAGAGGCGATCGCACTCGATTCTAAATAAGCTTTCCACTGGCAACATATTACGGCTGGCATATCAATTGCTTAGATAAAAATACTACTAAAATCGAATTTTTAAGTAGGCATTGCTAAAAAAGTAAGTAATTATATGAATTTTAATTTTTTAGGAATAGATCAATCAGTCTTTCTTTATAAAGTTAAAAAATAAGGTCGGCGCAATCGCGCTTTCGTTCTTGCTGTATTTACACACGAAGGAGATATAAATGGATGCATTCATGGGTACCGTTCTGCCTGTCGCTTTTAACTATCCACCACGCGGTTGGATGTTTTGTAATGGACAGATTATTCCGATCGCACAAAATTCCGCGATGTTTGCTCTGTTGGGAACGATGTATGGTGGCGACGGCCAAACTACTTTCGCTTTGCCAGATTTACGTGGTCGCACAATTGTAGGTTCACAAGGTCAAGGCCCAGGTTTGTCTAATGTTGTTCAAGGTGAAAAAGCTGGTACGAACAATACAACAGTGATTGCCAACGGCACAGTAAATATCACGCTGACTTTGGCTAATTTGCCAGCACATAATCATCCCGCTACGTTAGCCCTAGATGCCTTAAATGCGACGACACGCGTGACAGTTGGTACTGGGACAAATGGTGGCTTACCAGCAGTTGCCAGCAATGGTGGTCTGACGGCTACTGCGGGAGGTCCATCTGGTGCAGCAATTTACTTGCCAGCTGGTACAGCGCCAACGAGTCCTGTCGATCTGGGTGGCGTAACCACTACAGTAACTGGCAGTGGCACTGTAACTACCGGAAATACTGGAACGGGAACTCCTTTGGTTGCACCAGTAGTAACAAATGCGACGATTTCCAATATGCAACCTTACTTAGGTTTGAATTATATTATTGCGATGGAAGGTATTTTCCCTTCAAGGAACTAAATTAGCTTGAAATAGATGGGTCTGTAAACCGAGTAGGCTTTGAGTCTACTCGGTTTTTTTGCGCTTTTTCGGCGAGATAAAAAAACGACGAAGTGGTCTGCAAAAAACATAATTTTGTTTTCTGATCAGACTGAACTCGTGTAAATTCAAACGTGTTTGTACGCATGAATTTCGTTGCTGTCGAATAGTTGATACCCGACAAGATAACGAGCTGCTTACATCTGAAGTTAAATTACATTTTGAGATTCTATTTTCGACCACCAATAAAAATCTAATCGTGAATAAGCTGCCTATAACGCTCTTGAGTGCCATGTGTTGCTCTTCTGTGCAAGAGGTTCACGCTGATATTTTTCGTTGCACGACTGCGCAAGGCAAAGTTGTCACCTCAGATCGTCCGATTCCCGAGTGTATTAGTCGTGGTATGAAAGTGTATTCAGACGCAGGTCGCTTTAAGAGAAATATACTGCCGCCCTTAAGTGCTGAAGAAAAACAGAAAATCGCGCAAGAACAAGAGCAAAAGCAGAAGCAGCAAGCCGCTGAAGAAGAGCGCAAGCGCGAGGAGCGTTATTTGTTAGCGCACTATCAAAATGAGGCAGATGTTGAGTCAGCACGTAAGCGTGCGGTTGATGTTCTGCAGGATAAAAAGCGCTTGGCGAATGAGCAGTTGGAGACTTTTAATCAAGTGCTGCTTGGTTTGCAGGCGGAATTAAAGACCTCGAAAAAAACTACGCAAGAATTTGAGTCGATTCAAAGACGTGCCGATGATTTGTCGAATAATGTTTTGAGTACACGTAAATCAATCGCATTCTACGATCAGGAAATACAAAGAACGAATCGTGAATACGATGACACGCTAAAGCGATTTCGTGAAGTGGTCAGCAGAACGCGCCGCTAAGTCGTGGCGTTATGATTTCTGCTTTCCACTAATCAGTTATCAGTCGTAAGTGCAATGCTTACTGTTGAAATCCTTCGCAACAAATTTGGCTTGAAGTTCTCGAACGATAGTCTTCAATAAATTCATCAAAACTACCAGTCTGGTTTGCTTCCATGGCTGTTTGTTCTGCAATTGAGTCAGCCGCCAATTTTTCAAAAAATGCGGTTTGCTTTTCATCTGGCGGATTAGCTTTGAAGTGCTGCGCAAAATGTAAACTCTGCGCCAGTGCAAATTGCGCAAACGAGTTTTGATGTTCGGATATCGCTTTCAGAACGCGCGCAGACGGCGTTAATTCTGGATCAGCCAGCTTAGCAAATTGCAGCGCCAAACTTTCTTGATGTTCAGTTGATTGCGCTTGCTGATCTAACAGTAAAGCTAGAGGTTTTATTTTTGATAGAAGCTCTTCGCCCCAGGCTTTTAAAGAAATCGGTTTCCCTTGATTCTGTAAATTAAGATTGAGCTTGCGGCCGTACTTAACCGTGAGTGCAAAGTTATCGAGATTTTCTTGGCCTTCTGCTTGATTGGTTAATGGACTTTCGTCGAGCGCACAAAAAAGTAAGAAGGCATCTAAGAAACGTGAGGTCGATAAATTAATCCCTAAAGCTTCAAATGGATCAACGTCCATGCAACGTACTTCGATGTATTGCACACCACGGGCGCATAGCGCTTCAACCGGACGTTCGCCAGTTTTGATCACACGTTTTGGGCGTATGGTCGCGTAGAATTCATTCTCGATTTGCAGCACATTGCTATTAATTTGCATCCACTCGCCATCTTTTTTGATGCCTAATTCAGCGTAAGGAGGATGTGGTTTTCGTACCGCCAGTGATAAACTGCGCATGTAGTCTAATAGCGTGTTGTAAGGTGGTACCAAACCATCTTGAACATTATTTTGATAGCCTAGATCGCTCATGCGTAGGCTTGTCGCATAAGGTAGATACAAAGTGTCGTCCGATAAACTTTCTAGATTGTGTTGGCGACCACGTAAAAAGCTCTTAGAAAGTGCCGGCGATGCGCCAAACAAATACATGAGTAACCAACTATATCGATGGAAATTACGAATTAAAGCAATGTAACTTTCCGATTGATAATCTTGATGTTTACGCGTGTCTCCTTCTGCTTGCGCAATCAACTGCCATAGATTTTCTGATAGCGAATAGTTGTAATGGATACCAGCAATGCATTGCATACTTTTGCCATAACGTAGAGCTAAGCCGCGTCGATAGACATGTTTGATCATGCCAATATGTGAGGTGCCGTACCAAGCGATTGGAATTTCTGCCTCAGAAGGTAATTCGCAAGGGATCGAATTATTCCATAGCATCTCATTGTTAAATTGGGTGTAGCTGAAGCGATGTATCGCATCGAGCTTGTCGAGCGCAATGGAAATATCTTGTTCGGCTGGCGTAATAAATTCAAGTAGCGATTCTGAATAATCCGTTGTGATCAGCGGATTCGTTAATGCTGAGCCAAGTCCAATTGGATGTGGGGTAAGCATCAATTGCCCTTGCGCATTCACGCGCAAGGTTTCGCGTTCAATCCCGCGTAAGCCTTGCTGTAGTAGTGGCAAGTTCGCAGGCGCATTAATCAGTTGTAGACGTTGTTCGAGTAAGTTGCGGGTAGGGCTGTTCAAGTTAAGCATCCTTTGCTTGTGTTATACCGGAGGCGCACAATGATCGACCAGATAAAGTTTGTATAGGATAGCCGAAATTTGGAAAGCGCATATTCTCACGCATTTTTTGCTGATCGTCGGTATTACCATTGATCGTTGATCTGGCGCAAGAAAATACGCATCATTGCGCCTAATTTTGCCCCTTAAAAGTTGCTGCTTGATGACAGTGAGTTTGCTTGCTAAGCACATTATTGATCGCAAATGATGAATTTCATTTTGATATGGATAAGAAAGCTGTGCAGTTTTATTGCTCACAGGGCGTACCAACTAGTTTAAGATCTCGGTTTTGTGAAAAAGCTGAAACAGCGGGAATGGGATGTTGAATGAATAATGTATGTGGTTTGGATTTTGGTACATCAAATTCAACAGTAGGTTTTTACGATGGAAATCAAGTGCGGCTGTTAAATTTAGAAGAGCAAAAGCCAACTTTGCCGTCCGTGATTTTCTTTAATGCCGACTTAGATGAAGTGGCTTATGGACGTGCTGCTTTAACTGCTTATTTGGATGGTTACGAAGGCCGCCTGATGCGGTCCATGAAAAGTCTTTTAGGCACTTCGCTGATTGACGGATATACCGAAGTGCAAGGGCGTCAATTGAGCTACAAGCAATTGTTGACTCAGTACATCACTGAGTTGAAGCGACGTGCCGAAAATTCCGCCCAACAAAAATTCGAACAAGCAGTTTTCGGCCGCCCTGTTTTCTTTATTGATGACAATCCTAGCGCGGACAAAAAAGCAGAAAACACCTTAAGTGAAATCGCAATTGCCGCTGGCTTTAAAGAAGTCGCATTTCAGTATGAACCGATTGCAGCGGCATTGGATTATGAGTCGCGTATTGCGCAAGAGGAATTAGTTTTGGTGGTTGATATCGGTGGTGGTACTGCTGATTTTTCTGTGATTCGTTTGTCACCAGAGCGCCGTCAACAAATAGATCGGCAAGCCGATATTTTAAGCAATACAGGTGTGCATATCGGCGGAACTGATTTTGATAAGTACCTGAGTTTGCAACAGCTGATGCCTTTATTAGGGATGGGTGGTCGCTTAAATAATGGTATCGAAATGCCTTCCGCAAATTATTTTAATTTAGCCACTTGGCATACGATTAACTTGGTGTATTCGCAGAAAGTGGTGCGCGAAATTCAAGATATATGTCGAGACATCAGTGACCCAGAGCTGCGTTATCGTTGCGCCTGTTTTTTGCCATTAATTGAACAAAGAGATGGTCATTGGCTCGCCTTAAAAGCGGAAGAGGCAAAAATCCGTTTAAGTGATGCAGAAATGGTACAACTAGAATTGGAGCGATTGCGTAGCCGAGAAGATCGTTCACGTCTGCATTCTTTATCACTAGATCGCACCCAATTAGATGCCGCGATTGCCCCCTTGTTTTCACAATTGAATCAGACAATTGCTAATGCGATTCATAATGCGGGCGTTGCAGCATCAAGCATTGATACAGTGTTCTTTACTGGAGGTGCAAGTGGCGTACGCGGTTTGCGGCGCGATTTGCAACAACTGTTGCCGAATGCGAAATTAGTTCAAGGTGATGTGTTTGGTAGCATCGGTGCCGGTCTCGCTTGGGATGCCACAAGACGTTTCGCTTAGGAGTGTTCATCATAGGTGAGGATTCGTTTTTGCTATCTCTTGTCATCTGTTTAATTTGATGCAGCAATTGTTGTAAAGTTGCTCTGAATTTGTTGTTGCACGGAAAGGTGGTTGCGATATACTGAATGCACTTTGTTAGTGTGAGTTTCCCTACGGCGGAGGCAGCATGTCAGAACACTTGGATGATGATGAGATACTCATTGAAGAAGACCTTGAGACCGAGGTTTTGGCAAATATCTCACAACGTACTTGGAAGATCGCAATTGTCGATGACGATGAAGATGTTCATCGGGCGACAGAGTTTTCTTTGCTCGACGTCAAAATTCTCAATCGACGTCTAGAATTTATTCATACTTACTCCAAAGCAGAAACGCATGAGCGTTTCGCAGTCGAATCCGATATCGCGGTGGTGTTGTTGGATGTGGTGATGGAAACCGAGCATGCCGGTTTAGATTTAGTTTGCTTTATTCGCGATGAATTAAAGTGGCTCGACACTCGCATCATTTTGCGTACAGGGCAGCCAGGTTATGCCCCTGAAGAAGATGCAATTCGAGACTACGATATCAACGATTACAAGACAAAAAACGAACTCACCCGAAAAAAATTATTGACCGCTTTGACAGCAGCGATTCGATCGTATGATCAATTGCGTACCATCGAAGCAAGTCGTCGTGGTTTACATCAAATTATCACCTCCAGTTCCGCCTTTTCGATGCAGGATGGCATTGAGGGATTTGCCTCTGGTGTGATTACCCAAATTGCTGCCTTGTGTGGTGTACCATCAGAAGGATTGTTATGCGCACAGTGTGATGAGGCACTACAGTTTGATAATAGTTTGCGTTATAGCGTCATCGCCTCAGCCGGCCATTATCGCAATTTGATGAATCGGCCCATCGATGAAATCGATAATCCGGTGATTAGAGATTCCTTACGTCGCGCCTTGTCCGAACGCACCTCATTGTTCGAAGAACATAATATGACGCTGTATTTCTCTGGACGAGGAAAACGAGCGATCGCGGCATTCATCGAATTACCTTACGCCTTATCTTCAATTGATCAACAATTATTAGAGATCTTTTGTTTCAACTTGGGCGTATGTTTAGATAATCTTGGCTTAGTCAGCCAATTAAAAAATTACGCATTCCGCGATCAATTATTGATGCTGCCGAATCGTCTGCGATTTATCGAGCAAATCGATCATTCGATTGAGCAAAGAACACCGGAGCAGATGGTGGTATTGATTGATATCGATGATTTTGCTGAGATCAACGATGTGCTTGGCCATCGCTATGGCGATCTTTTATTGCGAGCGGTCGCCACACGATTACAAAATGCGATAGGCGCGCAAGCTTTCTTGGCGCGGATTGGTGGCGATGTATTCGGCTTGCTGGGGAATACACGCGTATTACAACCTGCCGATTTGCAAAAATTATTTGTTGATCCCTTCATTATTGATGACACCTCGCATGCGGTATCGATGTCAATGGGCTTGGTCGCCTTAGATTCATACACACAATCCGGTGCCGATGTACTAAAAGACGCCAGCATTGCGCTCAAACGCACCAAAGGCTACCAACGTGGCTCTTACACTTTGTTCACGCGAGAGATGGGGGTAGAGATTCGCGAGCGCGCAATGCTCATGCAACATCTACATAAAGCATTTGATGCGGAGCGCTTGTATTTGATGTATCAACCGCAGATTGATCTGCGCAGCCGTCGTGTCCTTGGTTTTGAGGCTTTACTACGTTGGCGTACGGATGATGGTCAAATGATTCCGCCGACTGACTTTATTCCTTTGGCAGAGCATTCTGGTTTGATTATTAGTTTAGGCGCATGGGTAATGCGTACTGCATGTTTTACGATGGTGCAATTACTGGAAAAAGGTTTTCAATTAGATCGCATCGCGGTCAATGTGTCGGTGATTCAATTTCGACAGCCGGATTTCTTTGAACTAGTTGAAAATGCTTTGCGCGATAGTGGCTTGGCGCCACATTATTTGGAATTAGAAATCACCGAATCAGTGACGATGAATGGCGCTGGATTGTTTGAAGATGCTTTAGCACGCTTAAAAAATATGGGCGTGCAAATTGCGATTGATGATTTCGGAACGGGCTTCTCTTCTTTGAGTTATCTCGATAAGTTACCCGTTGATCGTCTTAAAATTGATCGCGCATTTGTCACCCAAATTGATACCGAAAGTGGACCGCGTATCGCTGAACTGATTACGCAGTTAGGTAAAAAATTGGGATTGCACATTATCGCAGAAGGTATCGAAACAGAATTGCACTGGGAAGTGTTAAATCGCTTAGGTTGCGATGAAGGCCAGGGATTTTTGATTGCACGCCCTATGCTAGAGAGTGCAATCGAACCCTGGTTGCGTGAGTGGAAATAGTGCTGTAGATGCGTCAAACACACTACACCACTTAAGCAACTTATTTCTTTGCTGCGCGATATTGATGATAGCCTTTCGCCCGCAAATCACATGCCGGACAAGTTCCGCAACCATGACCCCAATCATGCATTTGGCCGCGCTCGCCTAAATAGCAAGTATGGGTATCGTGACGAATCAATTCAATTAACTTCTCTCCACCTAAGCTCTCGGCCAAACGCCACGATTCGGCTTTGTCGATCCACATCAATGGCGTTTCAATTGTTAAGCGACTCGCCATGCCAAGATTTAATGCGACTTGCAAGGCTTTTAAGCTATCGTCGCGGCAGTCAGGGTAACCAGAAAAATCGGTTTCGCACATGCCACCAACCAATACTCCCAATTGTCGACGGTAGGCGAGTGTTGCAGCAACCATCATAAACATCAGATTGCGCCCAGGCACAAAGGTATTTGGCAAACCATTTTCTTGCATTTGAATTGCAATATTCTCTGTCATTGCCGTTGACGATAATTGAGAAATGAGTGACAGATCGATCATGTGATCTTCACCCAATTTTTGATCCCAATCGGTCGACAATCCACGCATTTTTTGCAAAAGCTGTGGGCGCATCGTTAGTTCAATCGCATGTCTTTGGCCGTAGTCAAATCCAATTGTTTCGACACGTTGATAGCGACTCAGCGCCCATGCCAGGCAGGTGCTGGAGTCCTGCCCGCCACTGAATAAAACGAGTGCACTTTGTTTTTCTATAGTCATTGTGTTCGTCGCAAAAATAAAAAATACTGGGTTTTGTTTGATTTGATTATACAAGTAGCTTGCAGCTTGTCCGCTTGATCGCTCGCAGTTCGGACTATTGTGTTGCTTAATTTTTGATAGAGATAATTTTCTGTTCTAGCACATCGCCATTATGGTCTTGGTAGCGAATTTGAACCGGATAATACGCCATATCCAGCGCCAACCACAGTTCAATACGTTGGCCTTGGGCATCACTAGGCGGGGCTTTTATGATGTGCATGACATTAAGCTCGCCCAGTGCAGTACGAATTTTGGTAAATTCACTGAATTTGAAAGTCCATGGATCAGCATCGCGCGAACCCGCAACGAACATCTTCCATTCTTGTCCAAGCTTAGTCTGCGCTCCGGTTTTTTGTACAAGTCCAACTAATTGCCAAGTCGCGCTTAAACGATCTTGTTCGCCGCCTTGAATTGGATATTGTAAATCCGATTCAGAAAATCGTATGATTTTCTGTTCACGATCAAAATAGGTGTTGACCTCTGCGCGGCGAAATCGTTTTTCTTGAAATAGCTCTGGTGCCAGACCAAATTCTTGAATACTGCCTTTGCTACTACTGACTAAAATTTTCCCAAAAATCGTTACTTTGGTCTCCGAGTTTAAACGATACAGTTTGGTTTGATCATCACGTTTACTCAGTTGCCATTGCACTTTTGCTTCGCCACTGACAGGAACACCTTTTTGCGTTGACTTCAAGCTATACAATAACTCGGCGGAAGGCGGGAACGTCAACTGCTCAGCATGCGATATGATCTGAGTAAAAAACAAAAGACCGTAAATAATGACGGAAAAAATTTTCTTAGCAAACATGTCGATTAGTTTTCATAGTGTATATTTTGTTTGATTGAAGTAACGACCTGATTGGTGACGGTGCCATTACTTTCTGTATTGCGAATTTGTACCGGATACCAACCTAGGCTAGGCGCCAGCCAGATATCCAATTTCGAGTTGTAAAAGCCGGGCTTTGGCGGCCTTGTAATATGGATGGTCGTTAGTTTTCCTGTTTCTGGTTCGAGCTTACTCTCGATTTCTTCTTCACCAATTACCCGAAACAAAAATGGTGTTGCATCGCGTCCTTCCGCTACTTGGATAGAGAATTCGCGTCCTGCCTCAAGTTGACTTTTGTTCGCAGCTCCGATTGCTGCTAGCTGCATTAAAATACTTGCGGCATCTTGCGCACCATTTTCCATTGGAATACTTTTATTGGAAGATGAAAAACTGATGACTTTATCTTTGTGATTAAAGTGAATGGCTGTCGCCGCACGCGTCCTGCGGATGTCATGACTTACTACTGGCATTAAGCCGTAGATAGCGCTATAGCCTTCGCTAGTGATCGTCATCAAATTGAGTTTAGTAATTAATAAATTGATGCCAACCTCGATCGAAATTTTGTATTTCTCTATATCTCTTTCCCACGTAAGAGTAGCAACGCCGGTGGTTGGGCTGTCGTTGACTTTGGCGTAAGAAACTTCCATCTGCAATTCTGCAGGTGGTGGGAACTTGAGTGAGAATTCTGGCATCGCTGCACCGTCACTTGGATTCGCAGTAGATTCAGCAATTACTGGTGTTTCGGTAGCCGTAGTGTTTGTTTCGGTCGTACTCGACTCTTGCGGAGGTGGCTCGGCCTTAGTATCTGTTTGTTGATCTAAACTTGGAGCTTCTTTTTTTGTGACTGGCGCTGCTGTCGTGACGCTTTTTTTTGCTTTTTCTACGCTTGGTGGCGTGCTTGGTGCTGGTGCTTCTTCAACTATTTCTGGTCGCAAATAGACGCTCACACTTGCTGGAATATCAGATTCAGACGATGCAGGTGAAACTTTCCAAGAGGCTGACTCTAGTAAGAAAATATGCAGTAAGATGGTCGTCAACAAAAAGAGCCAAGTACTGGGTTTGCTCAGTTGTTGCTTAAAAGGGAATGGGAATAAATTCTTGCTCATGTCCGTAGTGTAAACCTTCTTGCTTTATCTTGCGACAAGGCGGGTTCATGTTTAGTATCTCTCAAGCTTAGAAATTCAATTTGGTCTGATAGTGGAGGGCGGCAGGGTAATTTCTCCTCGACCCCGATTTCACGTTCATTATAGGAGTTGTAGCTATGCAAAATCCCTTTCAACAAACGACAAGTGGCAACATGCACGACCCATTAGCATTTGTGAAAAAACTTTGGGGTGATATGCAACTACCAGGCATGGTAACGCCAACGCTGTCGGTTGATGAGTTAGATAAGCAAATTAAGGATTTAAAAACAGTTGAGTCTTGGTTAACTGTTAACATGAATATGCTAAAAGGCACAATTCAAGCCCTAGAAGTGCAGCGTGCGACGATAGCCGCGCTGAAGACGATGGGAGAAAGTTTTGCGCAGGCTGGAAATGGAGCTGGTACCACGTCTGCATCTATTAACTCGAATAATGCCGCAGTGGATGAACAGCTCAAGCAAGCTTGGCCTATGCATGCAAGTAAGACGACTAGTTCGTCTTTTAATCCTTCTGGATCGACAGCGCCAATACCAGAACCTCGCGTCGAAGAAAATGAAGAGGAAGAATTTGATATTGAAGACGAAGGCGCCACTAATTCTAGCGAAACTATAGAAACTATAAAGGCAAGTGCAGACTCGCCAGCAAGCAACGAGGCCAAACCATCCACCGAAAACCTAAGTTCTGGTTTTCACAATCCAGCTGCATGGTGGACTGTGTTGCAAGATCAATTCAAGCAAGCTTTGACGCACGCAATGAAAGATGAAGACGTTTCTCCGGCGCAGCCTAGTCGCGAAAAAGCCGATAAAACGAACGCAAAAGTGAAAAAAACGACGACCAAGGCAACGCCAACTAAGTCGCCGGCCGCAAGTGCTACTACGAAAAAAACTGTAACTTCGAGCCCTAAGAAAACCACGATAAAAACGCAGAGCAAAGCAACGACCAAGTCGAGTTCGCAATCCAAGGCGCGCCCAGTCGCCAACGTCAAAGCTAAGGCTGCTCCGAAAGTCGCTTCAAAAACAGTTTCTAAAGCGACAGCTAAGAAGACTTAAGTATCGCGCAAGCTGTGTGGTGTCCGCCTACGCAAATTTTTAGAGGCTGCTGATCAATCATCGATCAGCAGCCAAGCTTAATACCTAAGCTTAATTTCCAAGCGCTTTTTCAATTGCCGCAACCAAGCCCTTGTTCTCAGGCGTTGTTGTGCTGGCGTAAGCAGCCAAGACTTTTCCATTACGGTCGATTAAATATTTGTAGAAATTCCATTTTGGTGTGGTGTTGGTTGCTTTGATGAGTTGTGCATAAAACGGATTAACATCGTCGCCGCGTACTGAGGATTTCGCAAACATAGGAAACTTTACACCGTAAGTATTAAAGCAGAAATCCGCAATTTCTTTACTCGTTCCGGGTTCTTGTTTGCCGAAATCATTCGATGGAAAGCCAAGCACTACCAAGCCACGAGATTGGTATTTTGCATACAGAGCTTCTAATCCCTCGTATTGCTTAGTAAAACCGCAGTAGCTGGCAGTATTAACCACCAATGCAACTTTCCCTTTGAATTGGCACAAATTTTGTGGCGCATCGTCTTGCAAGCGATTGAAGCTATGTTGCAAAATCTCTGGACAGCTATCTGTTTGTGCCTGAGCGAGACCAGACATACTAAAAAATAATGCACCAATGACGACTAGTTTAGATGTGATAGACATACAGGCTCCTAAAATGTAATTTTGGTATTCTTAATTGGCGTAGGTGTTTGCGCCACAGCATGGTAAATCACGTGCACCAATCTCAATTTGATGGAGCATCTTAACGCAATTTTTTTGGTTCTGCTGACTGCGGTAGTTCGCCGTAAAAAGTGGCGCTTAGTTAATTAGCGTTGATGAGAGTTGCCGAGAATGGCGCTGCCAGTTACAGTGTGCACTATATTCGTTGAGCCCTTTCTTACATTTCGTAAGAAAGCATCACCAGAATGGTTTCGACCTAACAAACAAGAATTAAATCACTATGCCAAGTTTTGAAAATAAATTATGTGAGGTTTCGCAGTTAGCAATTCGAGCGCAGCAATTGCCTCATCCGGTGGTCATGACAAATGGGGTTTTTGATTTATTGCATCGTGGCCACGTCACTTATTTGGCGCAAGCAAGAGCGATGGGCGCATCCTTAATTGTGGCAGTGAACACTGATGCCTCGGTAAAGCGATTGGGTAAAGGTGATGATCGACCTATCAACACTTGCGAAGACAGAATGGCGGTACTGGCAGCGCTCGCGTCGGTTGATTTAGTGGTCGCTTTTGATGAAGATACGGCACTCGAAGCGGTCATACTTGCGCGTCCCGACATTTATGTGAAGGGTGGCGACTACGAGATGCATTCAATCCCGGAAGGCAAGGCGGTGTTAGCTTATGGCGGTCAAGTGGCGGCAATTCAATTTGAACATGACAGATCGACTACCAAGACCTTACAAAAGATGCGTGGTTAAGCATAATTTCGTCATCTTAAATTGCGGCTA